>Ga0307488_10003723_pt1 | contig 12703 bp, 15 predicted proteins | sample SB02metaG_FD_202248 | JGI IMG/M metagenome (GOLD analysis project Ga0307488, IMG submission 202248) | Sea-ice brine microbial communities from Beaufort Sea near Barrow, Alaska, United States - SB 0.2 | ecosystem: Environmental > Aquatic > Marine > Coastal | place: USA: Alaska | collected...
CCGCGCTGGCGTTCGCGCTCGTCTCCCTCGTCGCGCCAATCGCGAGCGTCGCCGGCGTGGTGAAACACGCGACACTAAAGTGGTTCGTGCTTTTGCTTTCGCAAATTGCAAAAATCGCAACCCTCGCCGTGCTGTTCACCACCGTGATCATGGCCGTGAACAACTCGTGTTTGAACAAAGTCAAGGCCCGGGTGAACGGCGCGGCCACGACGCTCGCGGCGGCGGCGCGAATCGCGAGTCCGATCGCGCACGGCGTGGTGTATTCGGCGTCCCTGAAGTTGAGGCAGTCGCAATACCCGTACCGACAGTTTTTCGTGTTTCTCTTCGTCTCCGCGTCGTCGGTGGTTTTGTTTCTTGTCGCGTCGCGGCTTCCGAAAAAGTTGGACCAGCCGCCGGAGGAAAACGAAAACGAACCGACCGCAGGACGAGGCATGGGACCGCCAAACGACGGGGAGAGTCATTCCCGCTAGAAAAATAGTATTCGCGGGCACGGTGACCAAATAGGCGTACGGATCTAGCCGCTCGCGTTAGCTCGATGTTCGATAAAAAATAAAATTAATAGCTAGACACTTTATTTTTCTCCCCAGCCCCCTGCTACCGCAATTTACGTTTCCCTGCTTTTCGGCATCATCAGCAGTTCCCGTAGCCGCGTCGGGTAAATCGGCTTCGTGACGTACTCGTCCATCCCCGCTTCGAAACCCTGCTGGTGGTCCTCCGCGGCGGCGTTGGCGGACACGGCGACGATGAAGTTTCGCGACGCCGCGTTTTTGGAGCACGTTATGGCGCCACTCGCTTTACCGAAAAGTGTCAGTCTTGTACGCGCAAACAGTGTGTTGACGGATTTGGGAAACGCAGGGACGTACCTTCAAGCGCCCGGATCTCGCGCGTCGCGTCCAGGCCGTCCAACACCGGCATCTGAATATCCATCAGAATGACGTCGTACTGCCCCCCCTTTTGCAACAAATCAATCGCCTCCCGTCCGTTGTTCGCCACCACCGAACTCATCCCGCACCGCTTCACCACGACCTGCGCGACTTTCTGATTCATCAAGTTGTCCTCCACGATCAAAACGGCGCCGTTTCCGATGGGGTCGGTTTCGTGCACGGCCGGCGGCGGCGGGTTCGTGTTGGCGCGGGTACCGGCGGCTCGGAAAAATTGGCTCCCGCGGTCGAACGAAGGAGTCGCCGCGTTTCCGCCTGAATCAACCGCGCCGCGCCAACCAAACCCGCCGCGCGAATCAACCGCGTTCCGGGCGGTATTGTAACCCAACGGGTCCTCCTCCTCCACGATTTCCGAAATCTCAACCGCGCTCGCCCGGCGCGACTTCGACCGCGTGACCCGCGCCGGAACCGTCGCCGCGGCGACCGCGTTGCGCCGCGCTGACGGCGGTCCCGACTGGTTACCCACCGCCGCAGCGCCAAGCGCCACGTGGCTGTCGTCAACCACGGAGTGCCTGGCGAGACGTGAGGGCGGGGCTTGATACGCCCCTTCCTGGTTTGAAGCGTGTTGGCCTTGATACAGATGAAGACCGTGAACACCTTGAGCATTTTGAAGACCGTGAACACCTCCCGACCTGGCGCTTTGTTGCGCGCGCGCGTGACGCGTATCCGCAAACCCAAACGACCCCCCGGCTGGAAGGGGCGCGCCTGAACCTCGGCGGCGCAGCTCACCATCCGTCGCAAGCAGCGCGTCCCTGAGCGCGCTCGGTTTCACCGGCCGAATCACCTGACGCGTCTCCCGCAACAACGAGCGCCAGCCGTGTGTGAAATCGTTCTCGTCGCCGTCGTCGCCGCCGTTGCCGCCGCCGCCGCCGCGCGAGCGCTCGGTGAAAGCATCCCGTTGATTCGGAGTGGAGGCGTGTCCGCCCCCGCCAGTGGGTCGCCGCGAGGCTCGGCGACGGAGAGTATTTTTGTCCCCGCCGCCTTCCCTCATCGCGCTCGGCCTTGTTGATTGCAGGTCATCACTCCACGGAGAGGGTGTGATCTTTTTCCCGACCAACAACACGATCGGGGGAATGTCACTGAAACTAATTCGCGACCGAAACCACTCGTTCCAAAGCGGCAAAAGAAACGCCTCCTCCAAAACAACCACGCACGCCTTTGTTTGCCACGCCTGGTGCAAAAGTCGGGCGACTTCCGCTGCCCACACCACTTGTTGCGTTTCCGTGTGCGGGAACCGACGCGCTAGTAACAAGTGCGTGTGCGTCGCGTCTCCCGCGAGCGCGAGCCGCCCGATAGCGTCGCCCAAGCTTTTCTTACCAACCACGGTGAGAATCTCCGCGGTGGCCGGTAAATCGAAAACCACGGGCGAGTGCTGCGCGTGCTTTTGCGAGGAGTTCGGAAACCGACCGCCGCCGGCGTTGGCGCCGTTTAGGCCGGCCAACTCAACGAAAGGTGTCATCTCAAGGGGTACGTCCAGGGTCATCGTGGTGCCGACTCCCGGAACGGACGCGCACGAAACGTGTCCGCGTAAACTGGCCATTATGTTCTTCGTGATCGCCAAACCCAAACCCGTGCCGCCGTACTCGCGCGTCGAGGAAGTCGACGCCTGAGATAAATAAAAGAAAGTGTCAGTCTTGTATGGGAAAACACTCTTGGGATTTGGGAAATACAATACGTACCTGTCCGAACGGCTTGAACACGACCTCCAGTTTATCCTTGGCGATCCCGATGCCGGTATCGATGACTTCCATGCGGATCCAGCGCAGGTCGGGGCCTGGGGTGGTTGTCCCGGTTGCGGTTGTCTCCTCAATCGCGGTTGTCGTCCGCCGCGTACGAGCACGACGCGTCGCCGGAGCGTTACCCATGCCAACCTCCGTCTCCTCCCCAGGCGACGTTCCCGCTAACACCAGCCAGGATCCGGAATCTGCGCGTTTCGGGTGCGACGGCGAGGCGTTGTTTTGGCGTGACGTGTTGCCGTTGCCACCAAGACGCACATTTCCGTCAACACCACCCAACACCATGTCGCTCCCTGGAATTCGGTCCACCCTGATAACAACCTCCCCCCCCTCCCTCGTGTACTTCAGCGAGTTGTTCACGACGTTGATCAGGGCTTGCCTGGTACGATTAACAAGAGAGTGTCAGCCTCTCGTGATGTGTATGAGTAAACAGTCAGGGCAGAGGTAATAACCGTCCCTTCGCAAGACGAGTATGGGCAATCGCAGAGGCGGAACGTGTTCAGTGGGAAATACGCACCGGAGTCGAAATTTATCACCGCGCACCACCACCCCGCAAAGCGAAGGGCAAACGTCCAGAATCATCTCCACCTGGTTCCGCGAGGCTTGGTGGCCCACGATATCCACGAGCTCGTTCATCATCTCGTCAAGCGCGAAGTTCTCCAGCACAAGGGTCTGGTGCGTTTCGCTGCCGCTTTCCAGTTTCGCGAAATCGAGAATTTGACCTGTGAATGTGGAGGATTTATTCAGTCGTGTATGGGCAAACAGGGAGGCGGGATTTGGTGAAAGGCCCAATACGCACCAATAATGCCGAGAAGCGCCTCCGCGGAAACAATCGCGCTTGACACGAACTCGCGCTGCGCTTCGGTTAGGGTTTCGTCCTCCATGAGTAACGAGTTGAAGGCGATTATCGAATTCAGGGGCGTGCGCAGTTCGTGCGAGATGTTCGCCACGAACGCGCGGTGCAACTGCGAAACGCTCTCGGCTTCTATTTTCGCCTTCTGCAGCGTCCGCGCTGCTAATTGGGAGTACTTGGAAACCTCCAGGGCGTCGGTGAACAGTCGCTCGTCAAGCCTCATCAAACCGTCCGCTGAGTTGATGAGCCAAAAGTTGGAAAATACCAGCATCGTGCTGTACGTCATCTTCGCCACGATGTCCACAGCGGTCATCAGGAGGAACTGCGTCACGGTGTTGATCACTCTCCACTCGCGTAACAGCTGGATAACGGGAAACAACGTCCACGTCCCATACGTCGCCCTTTCCAGCATCTTCAGCGTGTGCGCGTCCTCCGGGTGCTGGACTCTTTCAATAACTTGTTGGAACAGGGATTGGAAGCCGAACATTATCACCACGAACAGCGAGCAGGAAATTCCCATGGACACGACCCTCACTTCGTACCGGTCCGCTAACAACCCGAACGCCCCCGCCAGGAGCATCAGGTTGTTAACAAGCGACACAACCCACACGTCCCAGCTCGTGCTCATGAGCTCGTCCCGCGCCGTCCTCGCGTTGAGCAGCCGGTTGAACGTGCTCACGAACGGAATCAACCGGGACGGGCTGACCACGGTGTCGTCGCCGTCCTCAACCCGGGTCTCTTTGTTCGAGTCGTCGATAAAAATGTTTTTTGGCCGCCGCGTCATCATGGAAAGCACGGCGATTTTCGAAATCATCAACGTGCTGAGGTTGTTTCGATGAAAGGGGTTAACGTCGTGTGTGGCCGAGACGTCTTGTGTTACGTAGATACGGCCTTTCTAATCGGGAACGACGCGCGCCGAGGCGATTCGGGAAACCCCAACCCGCCGTACCTCGTCACCGGCCACACCGCGAGGACCTGAGATTGTAAAAAGAAATGTCAGTCTCGTATGGGCAACCAGTCGGCGGAATATGGTTAATGGGAAATACTTACCCGGACTGCGCTGTACTCGAGCTGGCCGTCCCGGTCGCTCCTTACCAGGGGGACGAACTCGAAGAAATCCAGGGTGTAGTAAAAAACGCTCCAGACGCAAATCAGGATGTGATACAGGGCGAGGCTTTTTTTTAAAGGCCCGACCTTACCGCCGGGAAACGCGACACTCATCGCCGTGGGTAAAAGGGACGCGGCGTAGAACGAAACGGCGGCTATTTTCGCGTAACTCAGAATGCGAGTTTCGTGCGCGAAATCAAATCGTGACACGGTACTGGCCAAGCCCTCCTGGTCGCCGTGGCGGAAACACCTTTTTTGAGGCGAGTGTGGGACGCTTTCTGCAAACGCCGCGGAAGCGTCGCCGTCGCCGTCGCCCGGGAAAAGACAGTACTCGTTAAGCGTCATCAAACCGACTAACACGCACACGCACGAAATCACGCAAGGCACCACAAGCGCGGCGAGGTTCATGCGCACCAATTGTGCCCGTGAGTCGTTACGTTGCGCCTTCCCTCCGTGGTCGGGGTCTAGGTTCACGAGGCGTTGCACCGCGTCCCAGCCTTGCCTGGAAACGATTGGGACGGAAAAAGATTTGCCGAGGCGCGGAGAAACAGTGGATGGATCACGACACGGGTGATGGGGTGGGACGTGGGAGGCGTGACGGTCAGGTGGAATTTGTGCGACTGTTTGGCACAAACCTTCGGTTGGTTTAGGGTTGACGTGTTCACCGGGTTGAAACCCGTCGAACGCGAGACTTCGGCACCGAGACGAACACGCGGTGACTCTTGGGACGCCGCGAAGTCACGCGGCGAGATGGAAAGTGCTTCCGTGTGCATCCAAGAAAAGCCTGGTCGGGAAACCAACCGATTTGTGACGCGGTGGTGACACCACGAGACGCGCACGCACCTGTCGGAGAGGAATTCTGTGGCGATGGAGAGGGACATCGCGTGACCCTCCCGACTCCGCACGACACACCCACCCGCGCGCGTCGCTTTCGCGGAAGCCACGCCCGGTGTCGTGATATTTCTTGCGATTTTTTTCCTCGTCAGCGTCGTGCCCCGGCGTCGAAAAAAAGGACGGAGTCTACTCAAGTGCGTGCAAACGGGGGAACGCGCGCCACACCCCGTCTCGCACACGTCCCCGCGGTACCCGCCGTCTCCGGAGCGTTCCTTTGCCAGCGCAGCTGTGGTCGCGTACGTCATAACACCTGGAACTCAGTCGTGGAATCGTACCCGGGACGCGGACCAGAGGCTCGTACCCCGCGAAGAAGTCAAGAATCTCGTCAGCAGCAATGGTGCGCCCCGACGCGAACGTGCAAAAGTTCGTTCGCGCCACCGAGCTGGATGCGCGAAACCAAACCATGTTACGCACCATACGCGCCACGGCGCAGGTCACGGAGTGGCACGAAAAGGCGTACCAACAAACCGGCGGCGCCACGATAGGTGCTAGGGAGATGGAGGCGCAACGTGAGGAGCTCGACGCGGCGAGACACGAGGTGCATTCGGTGAGACGCGAGAAGATGCGCGCGCTCGTTGCGGCGGATAACGCGCAGTACGAAACCGAACTGAACAAAATGGGCTTAACCGTGGCGAAGGAGCGGTACTGAGGGGGAAACGAGAGGAGAGGGGGAGCGAGCGAACCACACCTAGCCCGGGACGCCGTAGACTAGACCTGCAATTCTAAATTAGCTTAAACTTGCCGCGTCCCGGTCAACGAAAGGAACGGTCAAAAGAAAGGCTTCACCGTTGCTTCACCACACGCATCGCGCGCGCGTCGCACGAGGCCCCATGGCGCCGCCCGTGCAGCTGCGATGTTTGGTCACGGGAGTCCGCGTGAACCAGGCGTTGCCGTATTTCCTCACGCTTCAGGTACGCGCGTTGTCGCAGGAGGCCTTCCCTTGCGTCGTGGCTTTCGCATGAAAGAGTTTTCCGAGAAAACGGCGTTTTCGGGGTTCGCGACGCGAACGAGGCGTACCTGTATGACTCTACTTCATGAGTGGTATGGCCGGTGGGACGCGCGGATAGCGCCAGCGCGGCATCACGCCTCACTCGACACAAACGTTTGACACTTGCCTGACACGTCGGTCCCACCAATCTCACCATCCCCTCGCGTCGAAATCGAAATCGAAACAATTCGCAGACCCTGAAGTCCCGGGACAGCAAGCCGCGTGACGTGACGTACGGGGACGACCTCGCGATTCGCCGTACTGAAAAAGGCACGTACGCGCGTACGGAAACCACCGAGGTAACGAGCGCGCCTGAGTTTCAAAACAAAGCGTTCATCATGTCCGTTCCGAGGGTGAACAACGCTCGAGAGTTACACCCGACCGCGGTGGAGGATTTGCTTGATGGAAAGGTAAGGAACTTTCCCAATAACCGCGTTCCGCCTCCCTGATTACTGCCCCTGATGGACGTTGTGCTGTACCACTTTACTGTACCGTACATACCTGTTACTGTGTTACGTTACGTAGTATAGTCGTAAAGTCACACCACTACGGTACCCTGTCCAATCCCGGATATACACGCGGCCCGAAAGACTGACGCTTTCGGCTTTTATCGTACAAGGACTGGCCCGGATTCGGGACAGGCGGGGACGGGGAAGGCGTGGCTTTAGGGGACGGCCCCCCAGCGCTGGTGCTACAGCTGTACGGCGCGCGGTCCGCGGGGCACAGCGTGATGGGCCAGGACGTGTTGATTGGTACGGGTTATGTTGAGTTTTTCGGGAACACGGTGACTCGGTTGGCGAGGGGCGAGGCGGTGTCCATCACGGTTTCGTTGGAGCACCCCGAGGGACGCGCGCCTTCGCAAGTATCACTGCAAGTCACCATGCTTGACACGGATTCCGGGTCTGGCGGGTCGGTGGCGACAAGAGACGGGAAAGGCGCGGGCAAAACGTTGCGAGTCTCTGTTTTAGTGCACGGCGCCACCGGGCTGAGTGGCGGGGACAACACGGCGCCGGCGGCTTTCGTGGCGGCGAAGGTACGTATTGCATTTCCCAAATCCCTCCGACTGTTTGCCAATACAAGACTGACACTTTCTTTTATTTATCTCAGACGATGCGGGAAGCGGCGGCGCGGTTGCCGAGCCGGGCGGCGACGCGGGCGGTGCCCAAATCGAGCGAGCCGATTTGGGACGAGGTCGTGTCCGTGGAGGTTGGCGAGCACGAGCTGGACCGGGAAAAAGTTTTGCTAGCCGTGGTGAACCACGACACGAACAAGCTCATGGCGAAAGCCGCGGTGCCTCTTAAGTCGCTTGAGGTTGGACGGCACTACTCAATGGCGCTGGATTTAGGGGACGGCGCGGTGTTGAACGTAACCGTGGTGATTCCCCACGCCCCGCAAAGGGAGCTCGATTTTTTGAAACACAACGCGGATTACACGAGGGTGGAGGCGTCCGTAACGGGGATCACGGGAGACTCCGGGTCTGGGTTCGCCGGGCCCGTGGTCGCGGTGTGGTCGGTCACCAAAGACAGCGCCGCCGCTCGAGCGGCGCCCGGGGGGAAAAAGATTGACCTCTACCGCCGCGCCGACGCGGCGAGTGAAACCGACGTGGTGAACCAAATTGTCAAGCTCAACGGAGAGTTCAAAGCCAGGGACATGGTGCCTGTTCTGCAGGGAAGCACGCTTGGCGGGCCCCCGCTTTGGCCGTCAGGGCACAGAGCGTGTTTCTACGCCCAACGGAGTGCGATTCAAATCGGCGCCGGGATCGTGGTGGAGCTGATGAACAGGTACGTGTTGCGTTTCCCAAATCCCGGCCTCCCTGTTTTATCTCTCAGCTGGTGACTGTTTGTCCATACATCGCAATGCACACTACTGACACTTTCTTTTACCCATCGTAAGCGCCGGTATGATCGCGCGGGCGGTGATACCGATTGGCGATTTAGGAACAGGAGGACGAGCCACGGAGTTAAACCACGTGCCGTTGATATGCGGCGGAGGCACCGCCGCTGGCGGGCCGAACCGGGGGGACGAGGTGGGGAAAATATCTCTCACCGTGCGGGCGTGGCCGCGGGAAACGCTGTTGCGACAGGTATGTATTGCATTTCCCAAATCAGGCGGCACACTGTTTACGGTCCCTCTGTGAGTACACTACTCATCAAAAGGAAGTTACTACATACACCACAAGTGCACTGTTCGGCCCGAGTACGCCTGACTGTTTACTCATACACATTACGAAGTACACCCACACTCGCCGACTCGCAACTGACACTTTTCTTTCCCAATCGCAGCGCGAAAAGGAAGTCGCTGCCGGGTTCGACGGCGGCGGCGGGTTGGGGGTTGGCGGGGAGGGCGCGTGGATGCTCAGTGCGATGGCGACGGATATGATCGACAAACAACAGGCGCTTGATGAAGCCATCGTGTTGCTTGACCGGGAAAGGAAACGCACACAGAGCTTAACCTACAAGTGCGACGAGGCGGTTTCGTCGAAGCAACGGCTGGAGAGCGACAACCAGGAACTGCGACGGTTGCTTCACGAAGAGCGCAACGCGGATCCTGCCGCGGGACTCGAGCAGCTTGGTTTGGGGAACATTTCGGACGTGATGGAGGCGAAGGTAAGGGCCTTTCCCATCCACCACATTCCGCCTCTGCGATTGCCCATACGAGACTGACACTTTCTTTTTTTACAATCAGGAGCGTCTTGGGCAGCTCGCGTCGCGTTACGGCCAGGAGAAACGCCGGAACGCGGAGCTGATTCACCGGTTGAAGAACCTTCACGAAAGCCAGGCTGGGGCGGAGCAGGTGCGTATTGGGCTTTTCCCAAATCCCGACACTGTTTGCCAATACAAGACGTTAACCACTTTTCGTGTAACAATCGCAGTTGAAAGGCCGGCACCTCGAGCTTCAGGACGCGCACGCGGAGATGAGCCGGTATTTGCAAAAGTGCGAAAAGGAAGCCGCGCGGGTCGGGAAGTGCCGCGCCACGATTGAAATGCAGGAGGGGGTTATTTCGCGGCTGGAGGGTTTGCTGGAACAAGCCGCGGTTGACCAGCGGCGGTTAGCGGAAGCCGAGGCGCTCGCGTCGCGGGTACAGGACGCGAATTCCGTCCTCCAAAGCGGCCCGGATTGGGAGGAGCTTTCCATTTTGCGGGACACGGTTTCCGACCTTCGCGTGGCGTACCGGGAGCGGGAAAGCGACCACAAGGACTTAACCAACGAACGGATATCCCTAACGTTAAGGGTGGAGAAAAGCGAAGCCAACGCGATCGCGAGCAACAACGAGATGCTTGAAGTGTCCCGCCGGTGCGCTCGGGAAATCGCGGGTTTACGGAGCAAACTCGCCGAAAAAGACGCGCAACTCATGGGCGGGTTCGGGTCGGTGGCGAACATGATTCTTTCCGAAATGGGCGGGCCGCCGCGGTTAAGCACGATGGAACCGCCGCCGATACGGTACGCCCCGGAAAGTAGGCCGCAAAGTGCGTACCGCATGGGAGGGAACCGACAAAAACCGGACGGCGGCGATGATGACGATGATGATGATGATGGTGGCTATCGAGGTAAACGAGGCGACGTCCACGACGGGTATCGAGGAAAGCCGGATGACGACGAACGCGAAACGCACGCGGAGAAAGAAAACGACGCGCAGCACGTAACATCAGTCTCCGGGTCGGACGGTAAGGGTAGCTCATTGGAAACCGGAAGCCGACCGCAATCGAGACGGGGTACCGGCGCGGGCGCGAGTCGGCCGGACAGCGGGGCGGTCCAAGGCGCGAACGGTCAAAACGGCGCGGGTGCATCCGAAAAAGAAAAGCCGGCGAGCGGGCCGCATAGCCGGCACGCCCCGGCGGGTGCCGACGAATTTGGGTCGCGGCCAAGCACCGGCGGAACGTCTCCTGGAAGCAGGCCTGGGACGGGAACTGATGGGAGGGCTAAGTAAACTAGAGTTTAACGTGATGAACCGAGTTCATTCAATCTCTCCCTGAAAATGGAAATACCAAGCGCGCGCAATCTGTCTAAAACTCGGACGGCTCTACCAAGTTCATGCAATCTCTCCCAGAGTCCCAGTAAACTCATCATGCACCACGAAGTTCATTCCAATCCTTTAAACACTAACTAATATGTAAGTCTCTCCTACATCTCCCCGCACTCCGCGATTGCACAAATCGCGCGCGGTTTGTTGTTCGCGCCGCACTGCACGTTTTCGATTTTCCGAAGCGTCAACAAGCCGTCCCCCAGCACTCGGCCGAACACCACGTGCTTGTCATCCAGCCACTCGGTTGGCGCGCAGGTGAGGAAAAACTGACACCCGTTCGAGTCGGGCCCCGAATTGGCCATGGATAACAAACCGGCGCCTGAGATGAATAAAAGAAAGGGTCAGACTTTCGACGCAGTTCGTAACTTGAGGTACGGGTGTGCTGTATTGGGCGATGTATGCACAAACAGTCACCAGCTGGGAGATAAAACAGTGCGTTTGTGCGGTGTGTAGTTGTACAGTTGCCAGTAATTGTTACCCGTGGTGTACTCAAAGAGGGTCCGTAAACAGCGTGCCTGGATTTGGGAAACGCGCAACACGTACCCGTGTGTTTCCCAACGAAGTTTTCATCTGGAAACTTGGTGCCGTACGTCGAGACGCACCCCGTGCCGTCGCCTTTCAGGAAATCCCCACCCTGGATCATGAAGTCCTTTATGATGCGGTGGAACGTGGTGTTTTTGTACCCCATCGGGGTGAGGTCACGTTGGTTTTTATGTTCGCCCGTGCAGAACTTGCGGAAGTTCTCGGCGGTTTTAGGGCAGACGTCCGCCCAGAGCTCCATCGTGACCCTGCCCACCGCGGCGCCGCCGATTGTGACGTCGAAGAACACCACCGGGTTTTGGGGGTTCGTTTGTCTTTGGTGCCACGGATCGGTGGACATTTTCTGCTGGGGCAAACACGTAGAGCGAAGGGGTTTAGCGGATTTGGCGGGCGCGCGCGCGCGCGACGATTCTGCGGAGAACTTTCTCGGCGGCCTGAAGAAGTTTTTCTTCTAAAGTTGAACTGCGTGTCCAACCCAAAAACCACCTGGCGGGGCGGTGACGTCTCACTGTGAGGCACGCGTGCGTGGTGCGCGTTCGTGCCGTTGCCGATGACAGACTTTCGCGACGGTTGTTCCTTCTCCACACCCCGCGGTCTTCCAGCGCGAACCCACGTTTCACGCAAACACGTCCGGGTCACGGTCGTGTCACGGGCAAAGACGATGAGACGTGGTGTCCTTTTCGCGTTGGTTTTCGCGTGTGTTTCTTTCCCAAACCTCGCGCACGCGTGCAGCACGTTTCTGGTTGGCGCCGGCGCCTCGCACGACGGCTCGGTGATTGTGAGTCATAGCGACGACGGCGAGGGGAACCCGGATGCGCGGCTTTCGTTTGTACCGGCCCGAGATCACTTGCCCGGCGCGAGACGCCCTGTTTGGCCGGATCTGGAGGACAACCCACGGTTCGTGGGAATGGAAAGAGGCACGACGTACGAACCGGGGCGAAGCGTCCCGCCCGACGCCAAGCCCACCAAACCAATCGGGTTCATACCGCAAATAAACCACACCTTCGGGTACCACGAAGGCAACTACGGGGTACTTAACGAAAAGCAGCTCGGGATTGGGGAGAGCACGTGTAGTGGGCGGTTCGTGGCGAGTTCGATTGGAAACGGAGGCGACGCTTTGTTTTGCGTCAACGAGCTATCCCGAATCGCAATGGAGCGGTGCGCCACCGCGCGTTGCGCGGTTTTGTTGATGGGATCGTTGGCGTTTCAGTTTGGGTTTTATGGCGCCTCAGGGAGCTTCGAGGGAGGGTCGGAAACGCTTTTGATTGGCGACACCACGGAAGGGTGGGTCATGCACTTCGTGCCGTACCCCGAAACGAACGCCGCAGTGTGGGTCGCGAAAAGAGTCCCGCACGACCACGTCACCGTGGTGATGAACATGTTCACCATCCGCGAAGTGGACCTTGAGGACACGGATAACTTTTTAGCCAGCCCTAACTTACTGGACGTCGCGGTGAAACACGGGTTGTGGGACCCCCAAGCGAAGGTAAGTAATTTTATTTCCCAAATCCCGCCGACTGTTTGACCATACAAAACTGACACTTTTCTTTAAAACTCGAAGGACCACGACGCTTCGAAAACAACGCCGTTTGATTTCACCAAAGCCTTCAGCGCGGGTGA
>Ga0307488_10003724_pt1 | contig 12702 bp, 14 predicted proteins | sample SB02metaG_FD_202248 | JGI IMG/M metagenome (GOLD analysis project Ga0307488, IMG submission 202248) | Sea-ice brine microbial communities from Beaufort Sea near Barrow, Alaska, United States - SB 0.2 | ecosystem: Environmental > Aquatic > Marine > Coastal | place: USA: Alaska | collected...
CCTGAACCAATAAACAGTCCTGAACCAATAAAAAACATTAAGCTTATGAACAGCCTGAATATGGTGGCCCTAAGAACAATGTGGCGCAAAGAGTGTTTACGTTTCTTGAGAATTTGGATCCAAACTCTGCTTCCTCCTGCCATCACCATGTCATTGTATTTTGTAATTTTTGGTAATTTAATCGGTAGCAGAATTGGCAACATGGGCGGCTTTAGTTATATGGAGTTTATTGTACCCGGCTTAATTATGATGGCGGTGATTACGAATGCTTACTCTAATGTGTCCTCTTCTTTTTATAGTGCTAAATATCAACGAAATATTGAAGAGTTATTGGTTGCCCCCGTTTCGAATTGGATAATTATCGCTGGATTCGTTGGTGGTGGTGTCGCTAGGGGCATGCTGGTTGGCATCATTGTTACCATTGTCTCGCTATTTTTTGTAGATATACAGATTCACAACTTGCTGATTATTTTTGTGACTTTGCTGTTAACTACAATATTATTTTCTACTGCTGGGCTGATAAACGGCATCTTTGCAAATTCATTTGATGATGTGAGTATTGTACCTACCTTTATACTGACACCACTGACTTACTTAGGCGGCGTCTTTTACTCATTAAGTTTATTGCCTGAATTCTGGCAGTGGGTCAGTAAAATCAACCCTATTGTGTATATGGTAAGTGGCTTCAGATTTGGTTTTCTAGGCGTGTCGGATATTAACTTCTATGTGTCGTTGGGCATATTAATAGGATTTAACATAGTATTGCTTGGTTGGGCTTACTCTCTTATCAACCGTGGCGTAGGCATCCGAAGTTAATGCAGCAACAATCACGCACCATCAGTACCAATCAAACGGGTATTCATCAAAATTTGCACAAAGTTGTTACCCGACACCTTGCTTGTGCAAGTCAAAAGCCCCTATCAATACATACTCAAGAAGCCTTTCAAGATGCGATTAGTTGGCTTGGAAATTGGCAGGGGGATCTTATTTTAGACTCTTGCTGTGGTGTGGGTGAAAGCACTGTAAATATTGCTCAAGCACATCCAAATGCGCGAGTAATAGGTATTGATAAATCCGCTTTACGCACAGACAAACACCAAGCTTACGCCAGTACTTTACAAAACTATTTGGTATTACGTGCAGATCTGAGTGATTTTTTAAGATTGCTTATTCTTTCTGATAAAAAATTAACAAAACACTATTTACTCTATCCCAACCCCTATCCTAAATCGGCCCATTTGCAGCGTCGTTGGTATGCCACATCGGCATTACGGGATATATTAAAGCTGGGTGGAACACTGGAAGTAAGAAGTAATTGGCAGTTATACATACAAGAATTTTCTACCGCTTTAAACATTGCTAATATCAGTAATAAAATCGGTGTATATCAGAGTGAAAAGGCAGTCACACCCTTCGAACGAAAGTACTGGCAAAGCGGGCAAAGTAGCTGGCAATTGTTAGCAAAACTATAACCATATATACCCAAAGCCACTGGAGTTGCAGTTAGGCGGCAAAGGAACTCAGCCCCATGAGCTTATATGGTCTAAGTGATTGGGGTGAGTGAGAGCAGCCAACAACGCTGCAGCTTCAAGGGAGACGGCTATAAATGAATGAAAATTTAATCCGTCTTAGGTTTAGGTTGGCTAAAATAAAACCCTTGGGCATATTTAATGCCTAGCTGTTTTACCACCTCTAATGTTTCTTGGCATTCAATTCGTTCAGCTATTACCACAACATTATTGTTTGCGGCAGCAACTATCAGCCCTTTAACAAAACTTTCTATTGCTGCATCGCTTGTCACTTTATCAAATAATGAAGCGGATACCTTTATTGCGGATATAGGTAATGAGAGTATTGCCTGCAAATCACACTCTTTCTGATCAAAATTGTCTATCACAATGTTAATACCTAACGCATCACAAGTTTCACAAAATTGACTGAATTTTGCACTTTCTACCAATGCATTTTGTGCTGTGATTTCAATAGAAATTCGTTTTGGGTTAGGATAATCCTCAAGCTGTGATTGAAGAAATTTGAGGATGTTTGAGTCACTCATATCCGACAAACTCAAATTGATATTCCACGCCATGTTAATGTCTCTAAAATAATTGGCGCTGCGGCTAAAGACGGTTTGGGTCAACTGGGCGACTGATCGTTGCCTTTCAACTAAGAACAAAAACTCTGTAGGTAAATAACTATTTTGATCAAAGGTTAAAAGTCGAGCGAGACATTCATAACTCCAAACCACATTATTCTTCAAATCCATAATAGGCTGAAAAAACGGCACAACGTTATCTAAGTTAAAACTATCTGTTACTTCAGTGACTTGCATACAAAACATACTTCTTATTGCGAGTATTTTGAACAATATAACAACACTTTAGGAATTACCAGATTATTACCCATTCCTGAATTTATTGGCTCTTTAATTTTGAAGTATAAGCACCTATTGTTAATAGCAAAAATTAAGGTAAAATGGTCAACTTGAAAGTTTTCAGATAGGGTTACAATAGTGGGCGGAGCGGAGGTTAGTTTAGAGCATTTGTACAAAGTGTTTACTATGCCTGAAGGCAAGGATTCTAAACTTGCACAGATTGAACAACACCTGTCTGACAACCTGTCAGATTTTCTGTCCCAACATGTTGTGACTAAGGTTAATTCTCTTGCGCAAATTGAAAAAAGGTTTGCAGAGTATTCAGTACCTGAGTCACCAGAGTTCGTGTCAAAACATGCAGAAGATCTTCTAGACAAATTAGTCGCTAACTCTGTTAACACCTACTCCCCGAGTTTTATTGGTCATATGACCTCCGCATTGCCGTATTTTCACCTACCGTTAGCGAAGTTATTGGTGGGATTAAACCAAAATTTAGTAAAAATCGAAACATCTAAAGCGTTCACGCCACTTGAACGGCAAATGTTAGGCATGATGCACGAATTGGTTTATAAGCAATCTGGAGATTTTTACCATACCTATCTACACAGCGCGAACCATGCTTTAGGGGCTTTTTGTTCCGGTGGGACTATTGCCAACATAACGGCTTTATGGGTCGCAAGAAATAAAGCGCTACCTGCCACCACGCAATTTAAAGGTGTGGCTCAGGAAGGAATGGCGGCAGGAATGATGCATTATGGCTATAAGAAAATGGGTATTATCTCATCTAAACGCGGCCACTATTCATTATCTAAAACAGTTGATCTATTAGGCTTAGGTCGACAGCAAATGATTACGATCGACTGCCCTACACAACGTCTATCTCCTGAAAAAGCCTTAGCTGTGGGTAAACAATACCAACAAGATGGTAACAAGATATTATCTATTGTCGGTATCGCGGGCACCACTGAAACAGGGCATGTTGACCCGTTAGACGAGCTAGCAGATGTAGCAAAAGAACTAGGCTGTCACTTTCATGTGGATGCGGCTTGGGGGGGAGCAACATTGTTTTCTCACGAACACAGAGGCTTGCTTAAAGGTATCGAGAAAGCAGACTCGGTGACTATGGACGCCCATAAGCAGATGTATGTGCCTATGGGCGCTGGCATGGTGCTATTTAAAGACCCGAATGACAGTAACACTGTTCGCCATCACGCCCAGTACATTCTTCGTGCAGGGTCTAAAGATTTAGGTGCTACCACATTGGAAGGTTCGCGAAATGGCATGGCGATGATGGTATATGCCTCTTTACATATATTTGGCCGCCAAGGTTACGAACTGCTAATTAACCAAAGTATAGAAAAAGCCAAAACGTTTGCCCGTATGATCCAATCACATCCAGACTTTGAACTTATCACGCCTCCCACATTGTCTCTGTTAACTTACAGAATGAATCCTGAAGACGTTCAGACAAAAATGAAAATACAGCCAAAGATCGGTCATGCGTTGAATATGGAATTAGATAATCTGACCGTAAGCGTGCAAAAACAACAAAGAGAGGCTGGCAAGTCATTTGTCTCTCGCACGCGGTTAACCACTGAAAAATACCCTGATCAAGCGGTTACCGTATTCAGAGTGGTATTGGCTAACCCGCTAACCACAGAAACCGACTTACAAAATATCCTGGATGAGCAAATTGCCATAGCCAGCAAGACTAAATTGTGGAAAAAGCTTTGTTTTAAGCATAAAAAGGCAAGCTAGAGCAACTTGCCTTCATACTAAATTTTTCTACAACTTAATCTGCAAATTATCAATCAACCGGGTTTTCCCTAAAAATGCTGCGGCTAATAGCACCAAATGACGGTCTTCATGTCCTGGCTGTAGCAAGTTTTCAACATTCCGAATTTCAAGGTAGTCGGGATTAAACCCTAATTTGGCTAGTTGTAATTTGTATTCTTGGGTTAGGGTTAAAAAATCCCTACGACCGGTATCAATTTCAGTGACTAATTGCTGCATCTTTTTATAAAGAGTAGGCGCTAACTTACGCTCTCTAGCCTTTAAATACTGATTCCTTGAACTCATTGCTAAACCATCATCATCTCTGGTAGTTGCAACACCAAACACTTTTAGGTTCATTGATAGGTCAGTCACCATAGCCTTGATTACCTGCAATTGCTGAAAATCTTTTTCACCAAAGAAGGCCAAATTAGGTTGCACCATGTTAAATAGCTTGCACACTATCGTTGCCACACCACGAAAATGTCCTGGGCGACTGGCGCCACAAATCATATAAGACAAACCAGGTACTTCGACAAAGGTTTGTTGCTCTAACCCTCTGGCATAAATATCGCTCGCCTGAGGCATAAATAGCACATCTACACCTAAATCTTCCAATAAACGGCTATCGCTTTCTAACGTTCTAGGATAAGCATCTAAGTCTTCATCAGGGCCAAACTGCATCGGATTGACAAAGATAGACACCACCACAATATCTGCTTGTTTCTTGGCTTCACGTACAAGGTTTAAATGGCCTTGATGCAGATTCCCCATAGTAGGAACAAATGCAATCACCTTAGCGCTATTCTGCCAAGTACGCCTGATTTCACGGAGATCTAAAATTTCACTGATAAGTTGCATAGTGGTTTATTACTTTAATAATGAGTTACTAGTAAACGCTGAAAAGATACAAGCGTATGTTAATTAAAACTGTGCTCGTCTGAAGGGAAACTCCCATCTTGCACTTCTTGAATATACTGCCTCACAGCCTCACGCATATTATTAGTTTGCTGCAAATAGTTTTTAGAAAACTTAGGCATGTAATTTGCGCTAATACCAAACATATCGTGCATCACTAATATTTGCCCATCTGTTTGCGCCCCAGCACCAATACCAATAACGGGAATACTCAGACTTTGAGATATCTTGGCCGCTAGGTCACTTGGAATACACTCCAATACTAATAGCTGTATGCCGGCTTGTTCTAATTCTTTGGCTTGTTCGAGGATTCTTTCAGCTTGTAGGTCGTCGCGACCCTGTACTTTAAATCCACCAAACACATGCACCGACTGTGGTGTCAGACCTAAATGGCCACACACAGGAACACTGCGTTCGTTCAACCCTTTTATAGTATCAAGTAACCAACTACCGCCTTCTACCTTCACCATGCTTGCTCCTGCACGCATTAGTTGGGCAGCACTTAAGTAAGTTTGTTCTGGGGTGGAGTAGGACATAAAGGGCATGTCAGCTACCACAAAAGCACGTTCAACCCCCTTCCTCACAGATCGAGTATGATAAGCAATATCTTCAAGGCTAACGGTTAATGTATCGTCATCACCTTTTAACACCATACCGAGTGAATCCCCAATCAACAAAACATCGATGCCTTGTTCATCAAACAATTTAGCAAAACTTGCATCATAAGCAGTCAAAGCAGTGATTTTAGTACTCTCTTGCTTCATTTTCAGCAAGCTTGAAGTTGTTACTTTTTTCATTAGATATTCTCCAATTTTTAATGCCTTGATACAGTACATAAAGTAAATGCACCATTCGGTTTTTTTCTGAATTTCTAGATTAGTAACGAACGTTTCATCATAAGGGTGCCATTTTTCGTAAACCATTCAACGGGCATGTAAGCAACAGTTCTGATAGTTTTTCACCACAGGGTAAAATCAAATCAGGGGCTATTTCAAACAACGGATAAAGAACAAACTCTCTTTGTTTCATACCATAGTGAGGAACTTGTAAATGTACTTTATCAATCTGTTGTTTGCCGTATAACAACATATCTAAATCTAAGGTTCTAGGCCCCCATCGATTGGCGTTGCGGATGCGACCTTGCTCAATTTCTATTAATTGAGTGTGTTGCAAAATGGTGTCTGCTGAAAGTTCAGTTTCTATTAGCGCAACAGCATTCACAAAATCAGGTTGATCTTGTGGACCCATAGGTTGGCTCTGATACAAGCTTGAACACATAATCAATGCTGTGCTAGGTAACGCGGCTAAGCTACTACAAGCGGCTTGTATTTGCTTTTCAGGCAGCGCTAAATTGCTTCCTAAGCCAATATAAACTGAAATCATAGGTCTGGTTTAGGTTTCTTGCGGTTACGCCTAGGGCGTCTTGCAGGCGCACCTTGCTGTTGACGCAGCTCTTCTAACATTGTCTTACGTTTATCCTCGTCTGCCTCTTGGAAAACGGTCCACCAGTCGGCTAACTCTAATAAGTTGCCGCCTTCAATCTGGCCACGCAGCAATAAGAAATCATATGCAGCTCTAAATTTTGGATGCTCAAGCATTTGATAAGCTCTGCGACCATAACGCTTTGGTAGTCGATTTTGTAATTGCCAGATTTCCCTAATAGGCGTACTAAAACGTTTGGGGATCATAATGCGCTGAATTTGGCGATGCATCACATCATTTAGCGCCAGATTAAAGGCATCAAAGTGATTCAACCCCCCTTCAACCATTAGTTGCTGACAACGCTCTTCTAATGGATACCACATAAATGCCGCAAAAATAAATGCAGGCGTCACTCTTTGACCAGTATTAATACGATTATCAGTGTTGGTCAGTACTTGCTCTACAAATTGATTTTCACGATTGCCTGGTTGCAGCAATAATGGTGCTAACTGTGGGAAGAGTGGTTCAAACAAATGAAATTCTGATAATAGTTTGTAAGTAGCTAAGCCTTGTCCCGATAACAATAACTTAAGAATCTCTTCAAATAATCTGGCCGGTGGAATATTTGCCATTAATGGTGCCATACGTTTAATAGGTTCAGCACTTTCCTCACTGATATGCATATCAAGCTTGGCAGCAAACCTAACGGCTCTGAGCATTCTAACCGGATCTTCACGATAGCGGGTTTCAGGATCGCCTATCAGTGTAATTTCTTTATTTTTAATTGCTTCCATACCACCAGCAAAATCGCTGATCGAATAATCGGCGATGTTGTAATACATGGCGTTGATGGTGAAATCTCTGCGTTGTGCATCCTCTTCAATGCTGCCAAATACGTTATCTCGCATTAATTGGCCGTCGTCGCTTTGTTTACTATCTTTAGAATCGCTTTCATCATTATTTTCATGATGACCACGAAAAGTAGCTACTTCGATAACTTCTCGGCCAAACACAATATGCGCTAACCTAAATCTACGCCCTATTAATCGGCAATTCCGAAACAGACCTTTGATTTGCTCTGGTGTAGCGTCAGTAGTGACGTCAAAATCTTTAGGTTCTTTGCCTAATAATGCATCGCGTACACAGCCGCCGACTAAATATGCTTTATAACCGCTGTTGTGCAGGCGATACAGAACCTTAAGTGCGTTTTCACTCATTGAATCACGAGAAACAGAATGCTCTGCACGAGGAATGACAGTCGCAACAAGTGCAGCGGGCTGGTCTGGTATTTTTGCGCGCAGAGCGCTCCTGACTTTGTCAATTACGCGAGAAATAATATGCTGTGCTCCTTGTTTGGGCCTGTTGTGTTTGTGTCTTTTATGTATGGCTGATTTAAGCAGAAAAATTCGGCGCTAATCATATACTGTCTGCTTGACCAATTCTATTATCAATACACTCTGTTTTAGCGGGTATCTTATTCAAGTCCCACTCACGGATAGCCCAATTCAATATATTTTGCACTGATTCCTGTTGCAACTCCTTGCATGGAAATAAACCGAGAAATTCGAGCGCGTTTATCAGATTAGCACGGACATCATTAGGGTTTATTTCACGGGCATGATTTTGTTTACTTAATTTTTTACCGGCTTTGGTCACCACTACTGGAAAATGTAAAAACCTCGGCACTGGGCTATCAAATGCTTGATATAACGCCAGTTGAAACAATGTGGCATTTAACAAATCAGCACCTCGTGCCACTTCTGTTATCCCTTGCTGTATATCATCAACCACCACAGCCAACTGATATGCAAACAGATTACCCTTACGCTTAATAGCAAATTGTGAAGGTATATCAAGCTTGGGGAAGTCGACTTGACCTAATAACTCATCATAAAACTGCTGATGGGAATTATGATGTCTGAATCTTATCGAGCAGTTTTCAACATTAAAATTCTCATTAGCGCAATGACATATCTGCTTATTCTGAAGGCTAGCTAGTTCTAAACGGGTGCATTGACAATTGTAAGTTAGACCTTGTGCAGTTAAGTACTGAATTTTTTCATTGTATAAGTTACTTCTGCTGCTTTGATAAACAGGCTCGCCGTCCCAGAACAAATGGTGCGCTTCAAGACACCGCATGATTGAATCACTGGCACCCGCGACTTCCCTGGTGGGATCGATATCTTCTATTCTAAGTAACCATTGTCCATTTTGACTCTTTGAACGCAAATAACTACCCAATGCAGTCACCAAAGAACCGAAATGTAAGTGTCCCGATGGAGAGGGTGCAAAACGGCCAACGTAGCCATCTTTAGATGTAACGAACTTCATGTATGAGGATTTGTGTGTAGTAACCATAGAATGGAAGGTATCACCCCAAGTAGCTGATTAAAGAATTAATAAGCACTTGGGGTAAAAGGCAGAGTTAGCCTTGAAGTTGTTTTTCTTTAATTTCTGCCATGGTTTTGCAATCAATACACATATCTGCTGTAGGTCGTGCTTCTAAACGGCGTACACCAATCTCAATACCACATTCATCACAAAAACCAAAATCATCTTCGTCAATACGCTTCAGCGTCTTTTCGATTTTTTTGATTAATTTCCGTTCCCTGTCGCGAGTACGTAACTCAAGACTAAACTCTTCTTCTTGAGCTGCACGGTCAACAGGATCGGGGAAATTTGCTGCCTCATCTTGCATATGGTGCACCGTACGGTCTACCTCTTGACGAAGTTGATCGCGCCAAGCTTTCAGTAATAAACGAAAATGCATCATTTGCTTTTCATTCATGTACTCTTCGCCTTTTTTCTCCTCGTAAGCAGTCAAACCGGCTAGTGCTAATAATCCAAGTGTTTTATTCGTATTTGCTGTTGGCATATGCCAATTCTCCTAAACTACGGCAAGAGCTGTTTGTGCATGAGGTTATGTATATCAAAAACCCATGACACAGGCAATTGCTTGCTCTTAACATCTTCCGTTACAGTGAAAACAATTTTCTAGCAGGCGATATGGAGGCCTTGCTGAAAAAATCAACGTCTATATTATGAAAAAAAAGGCAAAGATTGATTTATATAGATTTTTTCTGAACTAATCTTACATCCGTAACATAAAATTTGTACTCCGCTTAGCATAGCTTGTTTAAGCTCCTTAGCGTAGTCCGTGTCAATCTGCTTTGCCACTTGCACCGATTGGATCCCTGAATGTTGCACACAGAAAAGCAGAACCGCACGTTTCCCTTGGCTGGCAATTAGACTTAACTCCCGCAGATGTTTTTGCCCTCGTAAAGTTTTTGCATCAGGAAAGTAGCCTACATTATTATCTAATAGAGTGACTGATTTAACTTCAACATAACAGTCTGCTTTTTCAAAGTCGGTTAGTAAAAAGTCAATTCTACTGTTTTCTTCACCAAACTTTACTTCAGCCTTCAAGTTTGCATAGCCAACTAACTCAGCTATCTTATTTTCCTGTAACGCTTCTTTTACTAATACATTGGCTTTGTGAGTATTTATTCCTATCCAATGTTGTTTATCAGTTAACACCACTTCCCATGTATACAACAATTTACGTTTTGGGTTAGTACTAGGTGATAACCAAACTTTCCAACCGGGCTCTGCACAGCCGGTCATTGCCCCAGTATTAGGGCAATGTGCAATAACTATGGAACCGTCAGTTAACTGCACATCGGCTAAAAAACGTTTATAACGTTTTATCAAAGTGCCTTGAATGAGAGGAGAAGAGAACTGCATGATAGCTACTTTAAATGATGTTTGGTGAAAGACGTCATGCTATTCTAACCAACTTTCTTTAGATGGAGTAGTTATGTCTCGTTTATCTGTGTCTATTACCACCCAAGCACCAGCCGATTATTATTCAGCTGGCACGGTATTGTCTGTTAATGGCCAAACTGCTCAAATTCACCTGGTGGATCCTGAAAACAACTTAAGCATTATTCAAAAATCTGCTCGTAATCTTGATAGCTTAGGTGTGATACAAGTTGAACTAACCGGAAACTGGGAAATTGAGCAACAATGGGCTTTCGCGCAAAGTTTTACCACCACTAAAAAACAACACCATATCCAGTGGTGCGACGATGAAAATGCAATTGAGTTGTCGCATCGCTATCAAGCGATGATCTTTACTCGCAATATCACCAATGCGACGCCAGAAGATTTATCACCAGAAATACTTGCTAGTACCTGTGAAGATTGGCTTACATCAATAGATGAAAAACACATAAGCAGCAAAAGATGGGTCGGCGAAGCACTCAAAGAACAAGGTTGGATGGGAATTTATCATGTGGGTCGCGGTAGCACCCGCCCACCCGTCTTGATTGAGATCGACTATAACCCGACCGGGGATAGTAATGCGCCAATTTCAGCCTGCCTCGTAGGTAAGGGCATTACATTTGATAGCGGGGGCTACAGCATCAAAAGTAGTGAAGGCATGCTCAGCATGAAATGTGATATGGGCGGTGCAGCTACCGTCACTGGCGCGCTTGGCTTAGCCATCCTACGTGGCTTGGATAAGCGAGTTAAGTTATTTTTATGTTGTGCAGAAAACCTTATCAGCGGTCACGCTTATAAATTAGGTGATGTGATCACCTATAAAAATGGCACAACTGTTGAGGTAGTCAATACTGATGCCGAGGGCAGATTAGTATTAGCAGATGGCTTAATGGCAGCCACTGCAACAGGCGCTAAACTGATTATAGATGCGGCAACGCTTACGGGCGCAGCCATGGTAGCTTTGGGTGAAGAATACAACGCCTTCTTCTCATTAGACAAAGCATTGCAGCAAAGAGTTTTAGATTATTCAGTTCAAGAGTTTGAGCCATCATGGTGTTTGCCTTTAGAGAAATGGCATCAAAACAAATGCCCTTCTGCTTTTGCTGATACGGCAAATAGCAAATCACAAAAAGGCGGCGGTGGCGGTGGCGCATCCAACGCAGCAGGTTTTTTATCAAGATTTGTTAATCAAGAAGGTAAAGGTTGGTTACATATTGACTTAGCTGCTGCATACAACGCAGGTGGAACAGTACATTTGCCTGTAGGTGCAACAGCTCAAGGAATTAGAACTATAGCTCGGGCATTACTAGAAGAGTAAACAATATCTAAGGGGCGGTACTTTTTACAACCGCTTATTAACAACCGCCTTTTAGATATTTAAGACAAGTTACAAGCCACCTAAACGTTCAGCAAGTACCTTATATTTTTCTACCGCATCTTTTGCAAAAAGAGGGTTTCCATCAGCATCTTTATCAGCAGCAGGGAGCAAACTTTCTCTTTCTAGTCTCGCAACTCTTACATCCTGTACACCAAGAAACTCGGCTACTTGCTCGACAGTCATCAAACTCATTGGTCAATCCTCTTATTTTCTAATGATATTTCGATGACTTATTTGTTATGCGCAAACCTTGAATATTGCTGTTACAAATTGCCATCACTTAATATGGATACAAATCTTTATACATAATCGTACTTTATTATTAAATTATCAAGATATTGAAATTAAGCCGAATTTTAGTGCATAAGGATGAGATGTTATAAACTAAAAGAAGAGTAACGTAATGTTAGAGACAAACTATGGACACTTTGTCTGCTGCTATCACCTTATTTTTAATTATGGATCCACTAGGTAATTTGCCCGTGTTTATATCTGCATTTAAGACCATTGAACCTTAACGCAGAAGAATAGTATTCGCTAGATAACTTTTATTCTCACTGATTATTATGTTTACTTTTTTTGTTTAGCGAACAAGTTGTGTTGGACTTTTTAAATGTTCGCCAAGAGAGTGTCAGTATAGCTGGGGGGATTATTCTTTTTCCGATTGGACTAAAAATGATATTTCCACAACCAGGAGGCGTGACAGGATTAGCCTCTGGTGAAGAACCCTTTATTGTGCCATTAGCCATACCTATGATTGCAGGTCCATCTGTATTAGCAGCACTTATATTATTAGCAAACCAAGATCATAGCCGCATGGTTAGCATCAGCGAGCATTTTAATGCTTTCTAGTAAACTACACAGACTGTTGGGTGAAAGAGGACTAATCGCCATAGAAAGACTGATGGGCATGATCCTCATCATAATTTCTATCCAAATGTTATTGGACGGTATAGGAAATTATTATTCATTAGGGTAACTTAGTGTAGTTACTTATTATTGTAGACATTTAAGTGTATTAGACGCTCAAGAGTTGTTGACACTCAAGAGTTGT
>Ga0307488_10003725_pt1 | contig 12701 bp, 20 predicted proteins | sample SB02metaG_FD_202248 | JGI IMG/M metagenome (GOLD analysis project Ga0307488, IMG submission 202248) | Sea-ice brine microbial communities from Beaufort Sea near Barrow, Alaska, United States - SB 0.2 | ecosystem: Environmental > Aquatic > Marine > Coastal | place: USA: Alaska | collected...
GGTCGTCCTGGGCGGCGGGCAGGGGCTTACACTCGTTCACTTTTTGGCTTGACGTGAGCGCTTTCTGTGGGAAAGGGGATGCATTTAGGGGTTGTATAGGGGGTGTACGAGTGAGCTCTTTAAACAATGTTCCGAGCCAGGTTCGCACCACAGTTGTCCCGGAAGTTCCAAGCGCTCAACGGTGGGATGTTCGGCGGGTTTGGGCGGGTTTGATCAATTTTGGGCGATGTCAGCGTAGGTACGCTCCCAAAACATATCTAGATTCCAGGTTCCAAGCTAGGTACGGAACATTATTTAAAGAGTGCACTCGTACAGGGGGTGACAGGGGTTGTACAGGGGGTGTTTGGGGTGTATTTTGTGTCAGAAACTGCTTAGGTTGAGCTGAAAAGTGGACGAGTGTAAGCCCCTGGCGGCGGGGTCGAGGCTGCGCTGTACGAAGTCAACATCACCACGTTTGGAAACCCCTTGGGGGGCGCGAAGAAGGTGATGGTGTGGTGGGGGGATTTCACCGGCACGCTGGAGCTCGAAGCGCAATTCAAGGCAGGGGCGTAACACCCGAGTTAAAAACAACAGCGATTTTATAGACTTGTGCTGGTATATTTGCCTGGTATTCTGATCACCAGGGGCATAACAACCACGCGAGTACCACCCATGAGTGTATCACCCGTGTACGTAACCCCCATATGCGTGTAACACCTAGGGGCTTACTACACTCTCCCACTTTTCGGCTCAACGTAAGCACTTCTTTGTGGGATATGCTGGGTGGAGTCAGTGGTCAGTGGTCAGTGGTCAGTGAAAAGAACGGCTCAGGTTGAGCTCAAGAGTGGACGAGTGGCGTCGCCCCTGGTGGAAGGGCGTGGACATAATGGCCTCCGCGACGTTGGACGCGGACTACCGCGCGGGCGGCAGGGCCTGTCGGATAATGCTCGAGTACTCCACGTCATTGGATGCCAATTAACTCAGGAAGCAAGGGTCTAAAATGTGAATGGTGACGTGGCAGGCTCCGCATTGTCCGCCATTCACTGTCGGACAATGCTCGAGTACTCCACGTCATCGGATGCCAATTAAACGACGAAGCGAGGGTCTAAATTATGAATGATGACGTGGCAGGCTCCGCATTATCAGCCAGGCCCTAGCGGGCGGCAACGACACGGTAGGGCGGTGCAGGTCGGCAGCATCAAACCCCGTGTTGAAAGCGCGCATGGTGTCAGCGTTTGAAAACATAATATAATGAGCCGCTTTGAACTGTTGCTTTCAAATTCAACTTGCGCCGCTACGACACGGCGGCGCTCAACTCCACCATCACGCTCGAGTTCGAAGTCAACGCGTGGCCGTACAATCTCAGCAGCATCAACTACACATCCGGCGCACTCGGCAGGGCAGTGCATGTTGACCCTATCAGACTCACGTTGACAGCGCCTGGAATGAAGCAATTTAAACTATAATCTGATGAGCCGCCTTGAAGCTTTGCTTTCAAATGCAACTTGCGCCGCTACAACTGGGCGAGCCCACCGCGACCGCGGCCGCGACCGCTGCGCTGGGCGAGTCGCAGTATCACAAGGCAGAGTGACAAGCTGTCCCATATCGATATGGGAGATGACCATGTCGATACGGTCATCTCCCATATCATTAGCTCATATCCCATATCGATATCCAGGATGACCATGTCAATATGACAGATAACCATTGATATTGGTATACCATATCCCGTATCGATATCCCATATCCCGTATCGATAAACCTATCGATACCTCATTCATGTCCGATCTCCCATATCGATCTCCCATATCGATCTCCAATATCGATATCGGATCATATGTTGTCACTCTGCCACAAGGCTCAGCGCGCGAAGGCTAAGGCCGCGGATCGCGATGATGATCTAGAGTACCACATGACGTTGAGCGGCAAGGCTGTGGCGGGCCACTCGTGCAATGCGCTCACGGTAGGGCGATGTAGGTTGAACCCAGTTGAAGCCCGATTCAAAGGGACTAGTTTCAGTGTTTGAATCTAAGATGTGATGAACCGCTTTCACACTTTGCTTTCAATAGACCGATTTCGGTACAATATCGCCTAGGTAGAAATGCCCATACAAAGTTGCAGACAAAGCGTCAGCGCTCCGCGCAGGAAAGCGGGCGGCATGTTGAATGCCCATACAGAGTTGCTGACAAAGCGTCACCGTTCTACGCGGGAAGCGATATACCAAGTCGGCCTATTACAACTTGCACCACTACACCACGGCGGCGGGCGTCGTCGGCGCCCCGCGCAAGGCTGAGATCTCGCTGATGCTGCGAGACCTGGTAGGGCGGTGCAGGATGACAGTATCAAACCCGTGTTGACAGCGCCTTTGGTGTCTGCAATCAGCACTTGCAACTAAATTATGATGAGCTGCCTTCAACGATTGCTTTCAAATTAAACGTGCGCCGCTACAACCTGTACGGCGTGGATGTGAACGCGCGCGGTAGGGCGGTGCAGGTGCACAGTATCAAAACCCGTTTTGAATGCGCCTTGGTATCACCTTTTGAAGCTATGTTATGATGAGCCACTTTCAAATTTTGCTTTCAATTTCATCTTTCGCCGCTACACCGCGGCTCGCTCATCATGTACTGTGAGGACGGCGACGCCCCCGCCCCCGACGGCCAGATGTGGACCCTCACCGTCGAGGTCAGGGACACGGACGTCGATGTGGTGGACCTCACGGACGCCGGCAACGTCGACTACATGGACACAGACCGCACGTTCAAGCACGCCGACGCCACGGCCATTGACGACGTGCGGCAGCTCAAGAAGCACGCGCTAAAGGTAGGGCGGTGCAGGTTGAACCTGTCAAACTTGTGCTGAAAGCGCCTGGACCAATGCTCTTGAAACCGAGATGTGATGGACCGCTTTCAAACGTTGCTTTCGATTTCAACTTGCGCCGCTACGTCAAGGACCTTGACACCAATGGCAACGGGCGCGTGGAGTGGGAGGAATTCCAGGCGCATTTCTCCTCGGAGTTCAAGGGGGGCCGCCGCTCCAACGCCCTGAAGGCCGCGTTTGATAAGCTGGACAAGGATGGCACTGACTCGCTCGACGACTCGGAGGTCAACAAACATGTCGTGGCGTTGATGGATGCCAAGGACAGCACCGCGGAGGTGTTTGATTGGATCGACACAGACGGCGATAACGAGCTCAGCTTCACCGAGATGGTCGAGTACTTATGGAACCAGAAGGGGTTCAAGGGCGAGAAGGGGCTCAAGGCGCTGCGCCGTCGGTTCATCGACAACGACGCCAGCGGGCACAGCTACGATAAGCTGTACAACCGCGGGCTTGACCGCGGCGAGTTCAAGCAGTTCGCGGACAAAAACCCGACGGCAGAGTGACAAGATATCCCATATCGGCATCGAGGATGACCATATCGATACCGTCATCTCCCATATCATTAGCCCATATCCCATATCGATACTCAGGATGACCATCATATCATATGGTAGATAACCATATCGATATACCGTATTCCAAATCGATATCTCATGTCCCATATCGATATCCCTGACGATATCTCATTGATGTCCGATCTCCCGTATCGATCTCCTATATCGATCTCCCATATCGTTAGCGGATCATATCTTGTCACCCTGCCCGACGGCGGACAGCCGCGATGATGCCATGGCCAAGCTCGACACGGACGAGAGCGGGGAGGTGGAGAAGGACGAGTACCGGCGCTTCGTGGTAGGGCGGTGCAGGTTGACAGTATTGCAGATGCATGCACTTAGTGTAGTCGGGACTTGCCATCCAGCAACTAGCGCACGCCCGCCGGACGTCTAGTCGACGCGTTTATTTATTGATTTTATGATTTGTTTATGACAGGTTGACAGTATCAAAAGCCGTGTTGAAAGCACCTATGGTTTCAGCGCTTGAAACGAAAGTATGATAATCTGCTTTCAAGTTTTGATGTCAAATTCTACTTGCGCCGCTACAGCGTGGAGAGGAAGCACGAGTGGGGGTCCGACGTGTGGGCGCCCGTCTTTTCCAAGTTCGACGCGGACGCCAGCAAGGTGGGGCGGTGCAGGTTGACTGCCTGACTGTTTGCTCATAACACTCGAAGTGAGATCGAACGTGCTCTCGCAAAATCCTCCTTGGGGCCGTGGCTGGTGCGGGTTGACAGTACCAAAACCCGAGTTGAAAGCGCACCTGGTGTCTGCAATCAGCGCCTGAAACTTAATCTGTGATGAAGCGCTTTCAAACTTTGCTTAGAATTTGCTTAATTCTTTAACTTGCGCCTCTACAGCAAGTCGCTGGACCGTGAAGAGATGCTTGCACTTCTGGCGGAACATAACGTGATGCGCGCGCAACACACTTCGTCGTTTGAGCCCACGTTCACGTACAAGGTAGGGCGGTGCAAGTATGGGGAAAAGGGCGAAAGCCTAGCCCTAGTGCCTCCTCATACACGCGGAAGCGTCTCTCTCTCTCTCGATGCAAGTTGACAGCATCAGAACCCGAGTTGAATGTGCGCCTGGTCTCCGCAATCAGCGCTTGAAACTAAAATGTGACGATCCGCTTTCAAACGTTGCTTTGAATTTAAACTTGCGCCGCTATAGCACGGGCGACGCTGTCGAGGCCGGCGCGCTGGTCACCATCGACGGTTACAAAAACTCCACGCACGACAGCGCGACGAACGTGACCACCGTGCGGACCCAGCTGGCGGGATCCGTGGTAGGGCAGTGCAGGTTGATAGTATCAAAACTCGGTTTGAAAGCGTGTCTGGTTTCAGCGCTTGAAACTGAAATGTGATGTACTGCTTTCAAACGTTGCTGTCTATTTCGACTTGCGCCGCTACTCCGTGCTGATCAAGGTGGGGCGGTGCAAGTTGACAGCATGGGATATCAAAACCCGATTTGAAAGCGCGCCGTCTGGTTTGAGAGTACTATCTGTAGTGCTCGCTTGAAACAAAATTGTGATGAAGTGCTTTAGAAAATTGCTTTCAATCTCAACGTGCGCCGCTACATTAAGGCGATGGGGGCGGACGTCAGCTTTCAGTTCGACACCCGCAACGGGGGGTCGTTCTCGCTCGCGGCGTCCAAGACCTGGGAATTCGACTGGGTAGGGCGGTGAAGGTTCACAGTAAAGAAAATCGTTTCCGCGCTTGAAACTAAAATTTGAATCGCTTTCAGACTTTGCTTTCAAAGTTAACTTGCGCCCCTAAGACTGGGGCGTGTTTGTGCTGTATGGGTCGTTCGGCTCGGTGGGGTGGTGCAAGTTGAACCCAGTTGAAGCCTCTGTTGATAGCGCCTGATTTCAACGCTTGAAGCTAAGATATGAGGAACCGCATTCACATTTTGTTTTCCAGGTCAACGTGTGCCGCTACAGCTCGGGCAAGTGCGATGACGCCGTGCCTGCGGCAGCCATCACGCTCAAGACGGCCATCGCGGGAAAACTCACGCTGGCAGAGTTTAAGAAGGCGTCGTTTGGGTTCTCGGTGGGCGGTTGATAGTACCAAAATCCGTTTTGAAACCGCCTATGACAGTATCAACGTCCGCAAGGGCCAAGGCGGAGGCCTGGTGCCTTCTCATACACGCTGACGCATCTCTCTCTACCAACATCCGTTTTGAAGCCGTCTATGGTTTCAGCGCTGGAAAAACATGAAAAACTTCTGTTATGTTTTGCCTTCAAATTCAAGTTGCGCCACTACATCTCGGGGAAGTACTTCTGCTTGGGCGGGCACGCGGGTAAAAAGTGGGAAGTCTCCGCCACCGCCGAGGAGATGACTCTGATGGAGACGCCTAAGCGGCTGAAGGTGGGGCGGTACAGGTTGCCACTATCGACACCAGAGTTGAAAGCGCGCCTGGTTTCAGCGCTTGAAACTAAAAAGTGATGAACCGCTTTCAAACTTTGCTTTCAATCTCAACTTGCGCCGCTACATCAAGCTGAAAGACCTCATGCTCTCGGCGCACCACTGGAAGGACCCTAAGGTGGGGCGGACGATGTTAAACTGCTTTCAAACCCGTGTTGAAAGCGCCTAGTTTCAGCGCTTGAAACTGAAGAATGATACATCGCTTTCAATATTTGCTTTCAATTTCAACCTGCGTCCCTACACCACGCAGCCCGAAAACAACGGATACTTCATCAACATGATGGGTTATCTGAAACTCGGCGGCGAGAGCGAAACTGTTTTGGGCGGCGGCGATCTTTTCACCTCAGTCGCGTACCAGGTAAGGCGGTACAAGTTGACAATCTGACAGTATTAGAACACCCCTAATACACCCCTAATACAACCCCAACACACCCCTGCTACACCCTTGCTACACCCCTAGTACATCCCCAATACGTCCCCAGATTCCCAAACACCCCCAGTACACCCATAGTAATACACCCCCAAACCATTACACCCCCAAAACTCTTGTTGAAAGCGCCCATGCTTTCCGCTGTTGAAACTAAATGATGATAAACTGCTTTCAAGTTTTGCGTTCAAACCCAATTTGCGCCGCTACAACCAGGTGGGGGGCGCGGCAGTCAACAAGACGCTGTATGATCGTCTGCAGCTCAACGTGACCGGCCGGTTGGACATCATCTCCGTGAGCGACGGCCGGATGGTCAAGGTGTCCGGTGACATCGACATCCGCATGGTAGGGTGTTGCAAGGTGACAGTGTCAAAACCGGAGTTGAAAGCGTGCCTCGTGTCTGCAATCTGCACCTAAAAATACAATGTGACGAACCGCTTTCGAAACTCACTCTCAATTTCAACGTGCGCCGCTACCGCATGCCGTGCCCCGCCGACGCCGTCTTTGTCGGCACAGTGACAGTGGTGGTCGAGATCATGGTCAACGATGGACAGGCGCAAGATCCGGACACGACGCGCCAACAACGCGCCGACGGTTGGGCCTGGCAAGCAAACTTGAAAGCAGTTCATCAGATTTCAGTTTCAAGAGCTGAAACCAGTCTCTTTGAACACGGGCTTTAAATGAGTTCAACTTGCACCACCCACCAAGCTTGAGAATCGTCGCATGAGAGAGAGAAACGCTTTCGCGTGTATAGAGAGGCACCAGGCTTTCGAATCGTCGCATCTTCAGCTACAGCCTGGTGGATAATGATTGCCGCGTCATAGAATGCCAATTGACTCAAGAAGCGAGGGTCTAAAGTGTGGATGATGACGTGGCGAGCATTATTCGCCCGGCCCTAGCCGACGGCGAGACGGGCGACAAGAAGAGCGGCGGCATCCACATCCCGGTGGGGCGGTGCAGGTTGACAGCATCAAAACCTGCGTTGAAAGCGCGCCTGGCTTCAGCGCTTGAAACTGGGATGCGATGAACCGCTGTCAAATTTTCCTATCGGTTTCAATGTGCGCCGCTACATCCCGGGCGCCACCGGCAGCGCGATGTTCTTCTGCCCGGGGCTCGTGGCAGGGCGATGCAGTTTGCCAGTATCAAAACCCGTGTTGAAAGCGCCTTTGGTGTCTTCAATGAGCGCCTGATATTTTTCTTGATGAACCGCTTTTATTTTTTGATGAGCGCTTGATGAACCGCTTTCAAATTTTGTTTCGATTTCAACTGGCGCCACTACATCGTGGCGCGCGTGCCCCAAGATTACATCAACGATCAGCTGCAGGGCATCCTCGCCACGGCAGGGCGGTGCAGGTCGACCCCAATTGAAGCCCGTGTTGAAAGGCGCCTGGTTTCAGCACTTGAAACTCAAATATTGATGAATCGTTTTCGAGCTTTGGTTTCGATTTGAACTTGCGCCGCTACACCACGAGGGCCAAGAACGATCTCGATGACGACGGCGACTTTGCGGCGGATCCCGAGGGGAAGGAGTCAGTTGCGAGCGCGAGCGCGAGCACGAGCGACACCAACACCACCGGAGTTGACACAAACTTGGACGCGCATGCTGCCCTGGACGCGATGGACGCGGCCAACGCGACGGGCGTGGATGTGGACTCGCCGGAGTGCGACGTCGAGGTGGGGCCGTGCAGGTTTAAACCAGTTCAAGCCTGTGTTGAAAGCGCCAGTTTTAGCGCTTGAAACTAAAGCATGATATGCGGGTTTCAAGTTTTGGTTTCAATTGCAATTTGCGCCGCTGCGACGAGGGTGTGGCGTGCGCGCTAGTGAGCCCGCTGGCGCAGGTCGAGCTACACGCCGACGACGTGCCGTTTCTGGACTACATCATCACCGACATCCACGGCCACGTGCAGGTATACTTGTCGCCCCTAAACTAGCCTACTAAGCACTGGCCCTAATAAAACTAGATAAATTAAAATAGCCTAGTTTGAACCTCCCTATCTTACTAACCCACTGTAGTCAATACTAACCCACTACCGCAATCACTAGCCCCTGAAGTAGCTTTTACTAGTTTAGTGTCCCCCCCCCATCGCCAGAAAACTTACTTCGACAAGCATACGTGCAGGTGTTGACGGGGAAGCACCGCAACGTCACGCTGAGCGGGAACGGGACTCGCACTATTTTCCGCGGGTACGTCACGGCCTCCATGCTCCTGGACGCGGTCAAGGTGGGGCGGTGTTTAGGGTTTATTATTTTTGGTTTAGGGTTTAAGCTACAGGCTGAAACGTTTTGTTGCAACCAGTGTTGAAAGCGCGCCTGGTGCCTGCAATCAGCTCCTGAACTTGTATGACAAAGGGTCACGAGCAAAGCAAAGCAAAGCAAAGTATCGACCAATCACAGGCTCGGATCAAAGTGTTCCGAGCCTGTGATTGGTCCATGCTTTGCTTTGCTTTGCTTCGCTCGTAACGCTTTGACGCACTTTTTCATAATATGATGAACCGCTTTCAAACTTTGCTTTCAATTTCAATTGCAATGTGCGCCACCATATCAAGGTGTCCGTGACCATCGCCTTCGACACGTACTTGCCCAAGACGCGGCTGTTCGTGCAGCTTGACATGGAATACCGCACGACGTTTGACAACCACATGGGGCTGTATATGAAGGTGGGGCGGTGCAGGTTGACGGTATCAAAACCCGTGATGAAAGCGCCAACGGTTTCAACGCTTGAAAGTACAATAGGACAAACTGCTTTCAACGTTTGCTTTCAGATTCGTTTTTGCGACGCCACATGAAGGTGGGCGGCAGCATCACCGTGCCGTGCACGGAGCTGGGCAGGGCGGTGCTGGTAGACAGTATCAAAACCCGAGTTGAGAGCGCGCCTGATGTCATAATACTCGCCTGAAAATTAAATGTGATGAACCGCTTTCAAACGTTGCTTGCAATTTTAACGTGCGCCGCTGTAGCTTGGCGACGTCTCGGCGTTCGGCAGGCTGAAGCTTGAGGACGTCCCCGTGGGCCCGAACGGCAATATCAAAATGATTCGGAGTCACGTCAACTTCCATTCGAACTGCAACGGCCACCAGAAGTTCTTCGCTGACATCTCTCTGCTAGACGACAAGGTGGGGCGGTGCGAGTTCATAGGATCAAAAGATGAGTCAAAAGCGCGCCTGATTTCAGCGCTTGAAACTAGAATGCGATGATGCATCCGCTTCAAAACTTTTCCTTCAATTTCAACGTGCGCCGCTACAACAAGGGCAAGCAACAGAAAGTCGAAACCATCGAAGGCTCCATGATAAGCCTTCCCCCCGGCGTGTACCTCGAGATCGAGAGCGTCCCGGCGGCTACATCAGCGAGCCACATGGTACGGCAATGCAGGTTGACCCTATCAGACCCACGTTGAAAGCGCCTGGAATTAAGCTCTTCAAACTGAAATGTGACAAGCTGCTTTCAAATTTTGCTGTCAATTTCAATTCATGCCGCTACAACATGGACGAGTTCACGTTTTTCATTAACGGCGCCATCACCCCGCTTCTAAACATCACCGTCGGCTACCAGAAGCTCAAACCCCCGAAAGGGAGCCGCACGGCTTCGACGGCGACGGCGAAGGCGTCTGCGTCGACCGAGGTGGGGTTCATCATCCAGAAGTGCACGTTCGGTGAGTTCGTGTGGGAGCTCCGCAAATTGCTGCCGACTGCCATCCCCGACGACATGGACCTGGCATCCATCGGCGCCGCGCTCGGAGCGGAGATCGACCGCCACGTGGAGCTGCACGGGCACGACACCGACGTCTCGAAGCTCGGGATGTTCGACGTCGGGAGCTGGATCAAGGGAAAGCTCGCCTCGCTGCCGCTGCCGCGCACCTCCGTCTCATTCATGTCAACCAGCGGCGAGTGGGCGCTCTCGATCAAAATGGAGGCTTGCAAGCTCTTCGGCATGCCGCTCGAGCTCGGCAGGGAAATGCAGGTTCACCCCATCAAACCCACGTTGCAAGCGCCCGGATTTAAGCGCTTAAAACTATGATTTGATGAACCGCCTTCAAACCTCGCTTTCAAATTCAACATGCGCCGCTACAGCTCGGGATGTTCATCCAGAAGGCTGGCGGCGGCATCAAGGGCAGGGGCTTACACTCGTCCAGTCTTCGGCTCATCCTAATCGCCGTTTGCTAGATACGCTGGGTGGTCCATGGAATTTTAGCGACAAAAATGGCACAGGTTGAGCTGAGAAGTGGACGAGTGTAAGACCCTGATCAGGGGCTGGGCGCTGTACCTCGGTCAGGCGGCGCAAGTTGACAGTATCAAAACCCGTGTTGAAAGCGCGCCTGGTGTTTGCAATCAGCGCTTGAAATGTAGATGTGATGAACCGCTTTCAAACATGACGATTTCAATTTCAACTTGCGCTGTTACATCTCGGGTTCAAAATGGAAAAGGACAAACGGTCGAGCTCGAAAGATTCGTCGCAGACCGCCACCGACACCATCAAGAAGATCATGGTTGAGCGGTGCATGTTGACCCTATGAAGCTCAAGTTGAAACCGCCTAGAAGTCAGCTTGTTGAAACTAAAGTGTGATACACTGCTTTTAACTACTGCTTCAAAATTCGACTTGCGCCGCTACATTATGGGTGACCCAATCCGACGCCTCGGCTTTGCCGTCGGCTCGAAAAACTTGAGGGGTGTCCGGGGAGGCTCGATGCTCAATTTCTTCGGGACGAAGTTTCAGGCTCGCCTGCCGTTCATTGTCGATGAGATTTGGCCTGGGCCGCAGATCTACACGGAGTCGGACCTATCCCGTCCGGGAAATGCCGCGTCGATGGTTGGGATGTTTGGGGCGCTGACGAAAGCCATGGTGGGGCGGTGCAGGTTGACAGCATGAACAGCTGCGTGGAAAGCGCGCTTGACTTCAACGCTTGAAACTAAAATGTGATGAACCGCTTTAAAGAAATGCTATCGGTTTCAACGTGCGCCGCTACACCATGGCTGGCGGCGCCGACCCGAATGGCAAGTCACTGGGATCCACCATCGCGAGAAAGGTAACCCTGGAGAGGAGAAAGCGGTCGGTATTTATCATCCCCATTTCCATGTCGCCCGAGATTTGCCTCGGGATGGACTTCCGACCTGAAGATGGTGGCATAATCATCAGCGAAGCTACGACGTTCACGGGTCTCGTCATCCAGGGTTGCGTCAAGCTCATTCCCCCGGCCATCATGCTCAAGATCGAGGTCAGCTCTGACGTCAAACTGCAGGCGGACCAAGACATCCCGCTCGCCAAAAAATACGTAACCATGCAAGCCTCATATAGTATGGAAATTTCGTTGTCCCCGGTAACGCTCACCCTCAACTCCTTCTACGCTGCGACACTGAAGTCGACGTCCCAGGAAGGGCGGTGCAGGTTGACAGTATCAAAACCCGAGTTGAAAGCGCCCTTTGGCTTTAGCGCTTGAAACTAAAATAACATGAAATGCTCTCAAGTTGTGCTTTCAAATTCAACTTGCGCCGCTACACCCCGGTCTGGCACAACCCGTTTGGTATCCTGCCCAAGTTGGGCCTCGTGTTCCCCGTCGGCGCGGGCATGGGCATGACAATGAACTTAGTAGGAATTCCGGTCACGGTCCCGACGTACTTTGAAATCGAGGCTGGCTTCGTGGGATGCGCCTCCAAGATTTACGATAGATCTGCCGTCGCCACCGCCGCCGCCGCCGACGAGGTCGACGACGACGACGACGGCGACAACACCACCCTTACCGTGGACGACACCTCCGCCGCCGCTGCCACCGCCGCCGCCGCCGACGACGACGCCACCCTCACCGCGCAAGCGGCGCTCGGACGCCAGCGCGCGGACCATTCCTCGCATGTCGTCCCCTTCGGCCCACAGCAAGACGTCAACGGCAACGCGATTACGGCGGCGAGCTTGGGTGAAGGCGGAGGGGGCTCCTCCTCCATCCCCGGCCTCGAGAACATCTACTGCGGCCGCGACAACGACGGCGACCTAGACCCGTACGGGGAAGAGCCCACCGTGTTTAAGATTGCCATTGTCGCCAACATCGAAGCCATGCAGACCGGCGTCCTCATCGTGATGCGTAAGATCTACCCCGTGCGCATCGTTCTGATGCTGTTCCCGTACATCCCCAAGGCGATGAAGAAGGCGCTCATCGGCATGGTCTTACACTCGTCCACTTCTCAGCCCAACTGGAGTCGTTTCTGACACAAAAACACACCCTACACACCCCCTAACACACCCCGACACCTTGTAAACAACCGCTGAATACCCCCTGGACGCACCCCCTATCACATAAAAGTGCGCTTACATTGAGCTGACAGGTGGACGAGTGTAGGCCCCTGCTCATCGGCATGCGCGGTATTCTGGACCTGGTCAGTGCGGACCGCTTCGACATCAGCCTCAACCCGACGCCGTTCCCGATGTTCACACGCGGCAGGGACCCCTTCCCCCCCTCA
>Ga0307488_10003726_pt1 | contig 12697 bp, 15 predicted proteins | sample SB02metaG_FD_202248 | JGI IMG/M metagenome (GOLD analysis project Ga0307488, IMG submission 202248) | Sea-ice brine microbial communities from Beaufort Sea near Barrow, Alaska, United States - SB 0.2 | ecosystem: Environmental > Aquatic > Marine > Coastal | place: USA: Alaska | collected...
ATAGGCGTAAATTTGAAACTTGGTAATTTGCGTAATTCTATACAAAGCGCAATGCCGTCCATATTCGGCATGTTGATATCAGAAATGACTAAATCAAAACGGTCTGCTTGTGCTTTGTTCAACCCATCAAGGCCGTCCATTGCCTCGGTTGTCTCAAAACCTGCACTTTTAAGAGTAAAACTCACCATGTCTCGGATTGAGTTAGAATCATCTACAACCAAAATTTTGGTCATTTTTGTTTTCCCTTTTACGAATTCAGATAAAATCAAAGAACAATTAAGTTCGTAATCTAAAAATTTAGTGATTTAGATTTTCACTAAAAAGCAAGTCCATTAATACCAAGCTGTTTGACACTTTGATAAATAATTGATGATTGCTTTTCCCAAATATGAGATTTTTTTTGTGCCGAAACATAAACCAATGCACTAAGTAACAGTTGTATACCTACAGTATCGATCCGAGTAACTTCGCTACCATCAAATATAATATTTTCATGTTCATCGATATATTCAATAAACTGCAATTTATATTCCGATACTTCGGCGATAGTTAGCTCCGCTGGTAATTTAAAAATTAAACCTGATTCCATAAACCCTCATTTGTGCATGTATTTTATGACTTCATTAAGTTTTAAAAAGTGACTAAGAATCAAAATAATATCGAAAATTTAATATATTAAATTACCTCTATTTTGAATCCAGCAGTTCTGTTTCCAATTTCAAACTGATCTACTTTTAACAACACCGTATTTGATCTCAAAAAGCTAAGATAAAAGTTCTAATTAGTTAACATCAGAACAATACAATAAGTAAATTATGTTTAAATATTACTTAAGTTAGTTAGGTATACTATCGGAGCTAATATAATTAGCTTTAGTTGTTTTAAAGGATTGACTCATTCACAAACAAAAACTTGATTTAAGTCAATTAAATAAGATCTAAATTAATATTTAATTGATAAAAGTCAGTGTGAGTGGTGTAGTTAAAGACGTAAATAATTTATATGTACCTCAAAATAAATGCGCAAAACTGTATTTTATGCGTGCGGACGTCAATGTTTTTGATAGCATCAGCCATTAACATAGGCATTAAATCTTTTATTCTTAATGCATTGGTCAGATTGAAGTTATTTAATTGGCGCAGTCTAATTGCAGAAATCTAATCGAAATGAACTTACTGGTGAGGTTCTTTAGTTGAGAGATAACAAGCATGGCAATAATGGTTAGGTGTTTTGAGGTAATGGTATTCAAATAATCACCTCAAACCCTAAAAAAGTAATATCATCTTGATAGCAAGTTGGTGCCGTTTTAGTTTCACTTTTTTCACTACCCTCAATAAATATTAAACCACTTTGGTAAAGTTGCGCTAGTCGCCTGGCAACCGGGCAGAGCGCAAACTCAACTAGCAAGCTCCTAAAACCAAAGAGCCGATCGTTGCTTGAATAGTAATAATCCAAAAATATCAACACAGTCTTTGTGCATAATTCAAATCTCGTTATTTAAAACGAAAAAAAACATCACAAATAATAGGTATTACAGATAAGGCATGCCATCCTGTTCTATTTTACTGACACGGTAGATTTTATCTTAATTTTTGGATGAATCTACTGTATATTTGGTCAGATAATTCGCAGTATATTTATGTAGTCCAATTTTCCTGCCTGAATTTCTATTCAATGTTATTAAAATAAATATGAAGTATATCTTATGACCAACTGTCCAAAATCAAAAAATCTCAAGATGAAAATTAATAGGCATAAAAATCAAACGCATAAAATAGGTGAACTGCAATGTTAGCTAAACGCATAATTCCATGCCTAGACGTAAAAGATGGCGTTGTGGTCAAAGGGGTTAAGTTTCGTAATCACGAAATCATGGGTGATATTGTTCCGCTGGCGAAGCGTTATGCTGAAGCCGGTGCTGATGAACTCGTTTTTTATGATATTACAGCTTCAAGCGATCAGCGCGTAGTCGACAAAAGTTGGGTGACTAAAATTGCGCAAGTAATTGATATTCCATTTTGCGTTGCTGGCGGCATCAAGTCGATCGAGGATGCGGGTAAAATTCTTGAAATGGGCGCAGATAAAATTTCCATCAATAGCCCTGCATTGTCCAACCCAAGATTAATCAAAGACTTGCATGATACCTTTGGTCAACAGTGCGTTGTCATTGGTATTGATAGTTTCTTTAATGACCAAACCGGACAATATGAAGTGTATCAATTTACTGGTGACGAGACGCGCACTCAAAAAACGGCATGGCAAACCATTGACTGGGTCAAAGAAGTGCAGTCGCACGGCGCAGGTGAAATTGTTTTGAACTGCATGAATCAAGATGGTGTTCGCAACGGTTATGACATCGCTCAGCTTGCTGCTGTAAGAGCCGTTTGCAACGTTCCTCTTATTGCGTCTGGCGGTGCAGGTGAAATGCAGCACTTTGCCGACGTTTATAATCAAGCCGATGTCGATGGTGCGTTAGCTGCGTCAGTCTTTCATAAAGCGATTATAGATATACCTGAACTAAAAGCCTGGCTATCCACTCAAGGAATAGAAATACGCAGAAAATGCGTGTTGACTCAATAGGAAATAGAATGAAAATCACAAATGAAACATCGAAGCAATTAGCGTGGGAAAAGATGGACAATTTATTACCTGCAGTAATACAAGATTCCCATTCTGGCCGTGTCTTGATGCAGGGCTATATGGATCAAGAAGCATTAGCAAAGACCCTTGATTCTGGCAAAGTCACTTTTTTCAGTCGTTCAAAACAACGTTTATGGAAGAAAGGCGAAACGTCTGGCAACACCCTGGACCTAGTCGATATTTCAGCCGATTGTGATCAAGATGCTCTGTTAATTCTGGCTAAACCAAATGGCCCGACATGCCATACAGGCGCTACTACTTGCTGGTTCAATAGTGAGCCGCCAACGATGACTTTTTTTGCAGAGTTAGAGCAAGTATTAGCAGAGCGCAAAGAAGCGGACCCATCCACCAGCTATACGGCTGAGCTCTATAGCAAAGGCATTAAGCGCATTGCACAAAAAGTGGGCGAAGAGGGAGTTGAAACAGCACTTGCAGCAGCGGTTCAAGATTTAGATGAACTAAAAAATGAATCCGCCGACTTGTTATATCACCTAATTGTGTTACTGCAAGCCAGTAACCTTTCATTGAACGACGCTATTGAAGTATTGAAGGCTCGTCACAACAAGTAAAAGCGTTAACTGTATCCAGTGCTAGCGATAAAAAGGGGCAACGTAAGTAAATGCAGCCCCTTTGTAATGCTTTCATTTAGCGTTAAAAAAATAGCACTACAAACTACTGTGCTGGATAACTCTAGCTTGCTTTAGAGGAGCAGCTTAACAATTCCATTTCCATTTTCATGATCCGATAGCAGGAATATTTTTTTAAGCACTTTTATAGTAGGCTTATTTTTAACATACAAATACTTTAAAGGAACTGCATGCGTAACCTAACGAATGACTCGGCCTTCAATGCCAAAAACGGTCTAAAATCGACATTTCAGTCAATCTCACTTTTAGCTGCCACGTTGTTATTTATCAACACTAACGCAATAGCGGACGATAATGAGGACTTGCATGCCCTACTCAAACACCATTGGCAACAAGCGCAAAAAGAAAAAGTGTTTTTTAGAACTGACCCTGACGCTTGGAAACCAAACGGTAAACTAGCTGATTTTTCCGTGCAAGGTATCGCAAACCGCAAAGCCTTTAATGGACAGGTTCTTGAACAGCTGTCCAGCATAAATAGTAAAAAATTAAATGAAGACAACTTAATGAGTTTCCGCTTGTTCAAATATGAAAGAGAATTTGAACAAAAGTACTATCAGCACCAAGACAAGTATTTTCCAATTAACTTTTTAAGCGGTTGGCATACCTATTTTGCCGAAGCACCGGCTAATATGGCATTTTTGCATAGCAAAGATTATGATAATTTTTTAATTAGCTTAAAAGACTATCCGCGATTCAATCGTGAAAATATAGACTTAATGAAACAAGGTGTGGGTGCGGGTTTTGTGCATGCTTGTGATAGCTTCAGAAACTATGCTCAAAGCATCCAGCAACACATTGTTAGTGATGCTGAAAACAGTGCTCTGTTTGAACCATTCACCCGTTTTCCAATGACGTTTACTTCTCAGCAAAAACAACATTACACTGCCCAAGCTAAGCAACTTATTAATTCTCATGTGGTACCGTCTTATCAGCAAATGTTAGAATTTTTCACTCAACAATATATGCCAAATTGTCGCAAGAAGGCGGGCATAGGATCTGTTGAAGGTGGAAGAGAGTACTACGCTTACGCAATCGAATACTACACAACAACCACCCTCAGTGCTCAACAAATACATGAGTTAGGCTTGTCCGAGGTTACCCGTATAAAAAACGAAATGCTAGCAATTATCGAGCAAGTTGGCTTTAAAGGTACTTATGCAGAATTTTTAGAATTTTTAGCCAGTTCAGAACAATTTTATGCGGATAACGAACAAGATGTGCTAGAAAAAACCGCTTTTATTACGCAAAAAATGTATGGCAAACTGCCTTTCTTTTTTAGTAATTTACCCAGAAATACATTTACAATTAAAGGCTCAGCAAGTCGTGGCGCATTTTATATGCCGCCGCCAGATAACCGCACACCGGGCACCTATTTTCTAAACTCGGTTCCAGCCCAACAACCCCTTTATAATCTTGAAGCACTTAGTTTGCATGAAGCGGTTCCTGGTCACCACTTACAAAACGCCATCGCAATGGAGCTAGACTTACCTGAATTCAGAAAAACCCTAAACCACAGCGCTTTCTCAGAAGGTTGGGGACTTTACTCAGAACGATTAGGCAAAGAAGCAGGTTTTTATACAGACCCGTACAGCGATTTTGGACGTTTAGGCTATGAAATGTGGCGAGCAGTAAGGTTAGTTGTAGATACTGGCATACATGCCTTCGGCTGGACACGTCAAGAGGCCATTGATTATCTAGCGGCGCGCACTGCATTGACCGACAAAGCCGTTGAAGATCAAATTGACCGCTATATCTCATGGCCAGGCCAAGCACTTTCATACAAAATTGGTGAACTCAAAATTCGTGAACTACGTGCACGAGTTGAAAATAAACAAGGAGTTAATTTCGATATACGTGCATTTCATGACGCCATTATTGGCAGTGGCTCTCTTCCTCTGGCCGTATTGGAAGAAGTCATCGTAGAGAAATTCGAATTATAATCAGTTCGAAAAAGGCGTCGCAGTTAATAATCAGCGGCGCCATTTGATGTAAAAGTTCCAACATTAACGCACTGAAAATCTACAAATTTATTGTAATGCGCTCTCCACTACTTTCATCTACGCGGTTACATTTCTCGGCATCGATAATTACCTCACATTTAAAAAAGAAAAACTCAACCAATTGATTTAAATAGAGTTTATATTTTTATGAAAAATAATATGATTTTATTCTTGAAAAACTTAATTCCGTTCTCATATATGTAATGTGGACGCCGAAAGGGTCCACAAAACCGCCGCCGAATTGTCGGGGCACTTAATTTAAACATATTGCTTAAAAGTAAAAGGATATGACTATGCGTACTATCGATTTATCTCCACTATACCGTTCATTCATTGGTTCAGACCACTTAGCATCTATCATTGATGCGGCAGCAAGGAATGAAAAACAAAACACTTATCCACCATACAATATCGAATTACTCGAAGATGACAAATATCGGATTACGATGGCTGTTGCTGGTTTTGCAAAAGATAACGTTGTTATTGAGGTTGTAGAAAATACGCTAATTATTAGCGGCAGCAAAGAGCAAACGCCTGACGAAAGCCGAAAATTTTTGCACAAAGGTATTTCTGAAAGAAACTTCGAACGAAAATTTCAACTTGGCGACAATGTTAAAGTACTGTCCGCCGATTTAGAGAATGGTTTACTACATGTCGATCTTGAAAGGGTTGTCCCTGAAGCGAAAAAGCCAAGACGCATCGAAATAGGTAGTCAGATTATTGAAAATAAGTAATTAGTAAACAAAAGCCTTAGATAGAGCGGCAAAGGATTCCCTAGCTTTGAAGTTCTATCGAAAGGTAGAGACGAGTACCCTCCCTTTGGCCATCGCATTTGCGATGGCCTTTTTATTAGCAGACGATTACATTCGTGAACTAAATAAACTTAGCAACTGCGATGTACAGATTCCACAAAGACAAAGCAATTAACACCGCAAACGTAGCTAGAGTCCCGCTAATACGTCCCCAACTTGCACCTGATTTAGTGACTAAGCCATAGGCATGAGCAATGCGTCCATAGACGAGTAGAATGCCACAAACGTGCAAAAAAACACCGGCTTGAGAAGTCATTTCTGCTATAAATAATAGAATCAAACAAATTGGCGTGTATTCAGTGAAGTTTGCATGCGCTCTTGTCGCTTTTTGTAAACCGTCTATATTTCCATCACCTAAACTAACCATATGCTTTCTTCTAACTTTAATAACTTGAAAAGATAATGCAAGAAACACAAGGCCTAGAAGCCCGCTATACATTCCAGTAATAATTAAATTCATTTGGTATTTACCATACTTAGTTTATAGTGAGTAGTGAAGATTGAAGCACGCTTAAAACAAAAATGAAATTTAATAAAGTAACTACTTAACTTCGCTTATTGTATTAGCGTTAATGAATTGTTAAATTAACGTGATTAGTAAATAAATACTTAGTTTTGTGACCTAGTGTCAATTTCTGTTTATAACAACACCCTATCCTTTACAGTACTAGGAGATAATATTTGAGTCATTTATTTAGACTAGGCGTGATATTAGTGATCGTTTGGTTGTTGTTGTCCGGTATCTACGAACCTCTGATGTTAAGTTTTGGCGTTATTTCTGTTCTTATTTCTCTTTGGTTAACCAAACGCATGTTACGAATAGATCAAGAGCAATACACATTTTTCGTTACCATCAGCCTTGTTAAATTCCTCAGTCAATTATTCTATAAAATTGTGGTGTCAAATTACGATGTGACACTGAGAGTATTAGGTATAAGGCCAGTTCAATCGACTTTTATTACTATTGAAGTCCCTTTCGACAATGACGTTGCAAAAGTACTTTATGCTAATGCAATAACACTTACGCCTGGTTCTGCCAGTATAGCCTTGTCGGATCACACGCTCTTGGTGCATACCATCAGTGAGCAAGGTGCTCAAGACCTCGCAAATGGTGATATTTTGAGTATCATGCCTAAACAATATCAGGTGAAAACGATAGAGAATATTAACCAATGACCGAATATTATCTCGTTGCAGGATTAGCTATCCTGATTGCAATGGCATTAGGCGTTTGTAGAGCATTATTAGGTCCAAGCGTATTTGACCGCATTCTCGCTGTAAATTTATTTGGCACCAAGGCCGTACTATTGGTCGCAATTTTTGCTTTCTTTACAGGACGTCATGATTTATTAGATATTTCGTTACTTTATTCATTACTCAACTTTGTTGGCGTTATTGCTGCTTTAAGATTAGTCGAAAGAGGCAAATTTTTTGCCAATAACAGCGTACCAGAAGAAGAAAGTGATGAAGACGATGAAAGAAATAACGACGAAAACGCGGTGAACAAACAAAAAGGAGACCCAAATGCTTGAAATCTTTGGCTTTGTGCTCATTGGTATGGGTTGTTTTCTAGGGCTTGTTGGAGCACTCGGCTTACTTCGTCTGCCCGATATGTATGCTAGATTGCATGCGGTTGGTATAACGGACACACTATGCTCGTTTTTGATTTTGTCAGGACTCGCATGCCATGCAGACTCAATCAACGTTATTGCTAAGCTTGCTTTAATCTTCTTATTCCTTTTATTCACAAGCCCTGTTTCATCTTATGCGCTCGCAAATAATGCGTGGCGCTGGGGCTTAATACATAATCAAAAAATACATATCAGTAGTTTCAAAACAGATAAGGAAGGCGAATGAGCTTAGTCGTCAATTTAGTTCTCCTAGTTTTTCTCTTGGTCATGGCTTTAGCTGTCTTAAAAACACGGCATCTATTTGCAATGGCAATGTTATTTGGTTTATATAGCTTGCTGGTCGCTGGCCTTTTTGTTGTCCTAGACGCGCCCGATGTGGCATTTACAGAAGCTGCGGTAGGAACAGGCATATCAACGGTCCTCATGCTAGTCACTTTAGCTTCAATTAAAGATGGTCACGAACTCATCTCCACACAAAAGTCACGCACCGCTCCACTTATTATTTGTGTATTAATGGGTGGACTGCTTATCTATGGCACGCATGACATAGCTGAGTTAGGTGATGCCCAGAGTGCGCCACATATGCAGGTTGCTGCACGATATATTGAAAAAGGACAAGAAGAGACCGGTGTGCCAAACCTAGTTACCGCTGTATTAGCGAGTTATCGAGGATTTGATACCTTAGGCGAAGTCACAGTTGTGCTTACTGCAGGTATTGGTGTGCTTATGTTGCTGGGTTCAAGAAAAAAACTAAGAATAAAAGAGGTATCCAATGGCAAATGATCTCATTTTAAGAGTGGTCACTAAATGGCTATCTCCTATCATTATCTTGTTCGCACTTTATGTACAATTTCATGGTGATTATAGCCCTGGTGGCGGTTTCCAGGCGGGTGTTATTTTTAGCTCAGCAATTTTATTATATGCACTTACCTACGGTCTCGATGCGGCATTACAGCTTATTCCCGAATATATACTGCGCATTGGTGCAAGTTTAGGCGTGCTTATTTATGGTGGTGTAGGCGTTGCTTCAATGATACTTGGCGGCAACTTTTTGAATTACAGCGTCCTGGGCAGCACGCCAGTTGCTGGACAGCATCTTGGTATTATCATTATCGAACTCGGTGTAGGCATAACGGTAGCGTCAGTTATGGTGTTATTGTTTTTTACCTTTGCAAGACGGGTAGCACCAGAATGATTGAGTACATTATTGGACATATTAACTATTGGTTGATTGTTGCCATTATGATGGTTGGTCTTTATACCCTCATGAGCCGGTCGAACCTGATCAAAAAATTAGCTGGATTATCGATGTTCCAAACAGCCGTTATTTTATTTTATGTCAGTTTAGGTAAAGTAACGGGAGGCACTGTGCCGATTATCAGTGAAAAATACAGTCTTTATTCAAACCCCCTCCCACAGGTTCTTATGCTGACCGCTATCGTTGTTGGTGTTGCTACAACGGCTTTGGGATTCGCATTGGTTATTCGAATAAAAGAAGCTTATAACTCCGTCGAAGAAAATGAAATTTCGGCTATGGATGAAAAAGAATAATGGAACAACTTACCATCTTATTGATTGTCATCCCTTTGATGGTCGCACCGATAACTGCATTAATTCCATCTGAAAAAGTGACGTGGTTCTTAACACTTATTGTTTGCTTAATATCATTGGGCATTTCTTGCTACATTCTTTATGAAGTAATTGACGGTAGCCATGTTATTTATGAATTAGGTGGCTGGCGTCCTCCTTGGGGTATTGAATACAAAATTGATTCATTGAATGCATTTGTTGCACTCATCGTCAGCGCAATCGGTTGTCTTTCCTGCTTATTTGCTTATCGCAGTGTGCCCGATGAAATTGAAGAGAAGATGATCCCACTGTTTTATGCTGCTTTTCAGTTATGCTTATTAGGCCTTTTAGGCATTGCATTAACAGGTGACATATTTAATCTGTTTGTCTTCTTGGAAATCTCATCATTATCTTCCTACGCACTTATTAGTATGGGCAAAAACAGAAAAGCCCTGACCGCCGCGTTTTCATATTTAATATTGGGCACTATCGGCGCAACATTTTTCCTCATCGGCGTAGGCTTTTTGTTCGCTGCTTCTGGAAGTCTAAACACCGCTGATATCGCCAGTCGATTCGATTCATTCAAAGACATGCAATTAGTAGAAACCGCACTCATCTTTATGGTTTTGGGCATTGCGCTAAAAGCTGCGATATTCCCTTTGCACAGTTGGTTACCAAACGCTTATAGTCAGGCCCCATCAACAGTCGGCATATTCTTATCTGCTACTGCAACGAAAGTGTCAATATACGTACTACTTCGTATTCTTTACGATCTCTACCCTTTCGACTATTGGGTAGACATGTTGCTGCCACAAATTATGCTGTCATTGGGTTGTGTCGCTGTTATTTATGGCTCGTATCGTGCGTGGCAACAAACTGAAATGAAGCGACTTTTAGCATTTTCGAGTGTTGCACAAATTGGTTATATTGTGATTGGCTTTTCACTAGTGAGCCAACTAGGATTGACGGCTGCTATCCTGCACTTGTTCAATCATGCCCTGATAAAATCAACCTTATTTATTGGTGCCGGCATTCTGCTATATAGAGCCAACACCACTGAATTAGGCAGTTTAAGAGGCTTAGGTAGAGACATGCCATGGACCTTTGCTGCCATTACATTGGCAGGACTTAGTCTAATTGGCGTGCCGGGGACTGTCGGCTTTGTTACAAAATGGTATTTACTCGAAGCCGCGGTTGAAAAAGGTATGTGGATTGTCGTTATAACTATTGTTTTAGGTTCAGTACTGGCTATCGGCTATGTTTGGAAGATAGTTGAAAACCTGTATTTCAGAAGCAAACACAAGGTACATATACAAGACGTGCCAAGCGGTGACTCAGCGATTGCTAGAACGCCTAAGACCATGTCTATCGCCCTCTGGATTGGAGCCATTTTATGTATATTTTTTGGCTTAAATACTGAATTATCTTTTGAAGCGGCATCATCTGCTGCTACTGCACTGTTGAAGCAATAGGAATAATGATGACCCAATTAGCTTTAACCGATTTATTAATTCTTTCTATGGTAATCCCTATTATTGGGGCGATTATCATATCCAGATTAGATAAACACATTAACCTGCGCGAAACGGTCACTATTGTGACTGCTATTATCCTGTTTATCATCAACGTTGACATCTACCTCAACCTTGATTTAGACCATGCCAAAGACGTAGCTGCATCCAGGTTCACTATTGCTGAACCTATTAAAGGATTGTCAATCGCGTTCTCTGCAACGGCATTTGGCAGCTTGTTTGCATTAATTGCTAGTGGTTTATGGATTGCCACATCCATTTACGCAATTGGCTATATGCGCGCGCACAACGAAAAACACCAAACGCGTTTTTATGTTTTATTTGCTGTCGCCATCGCTGGCGTTATGGCCGTAGCCTATTCAGATAACCTATTTACTTTATTTTTATTCTACGAAATATTAACAGTATCAACCTATCCGCTGGTTACTCATGCGGGCACCCGGGATGCCAGAAAAGGAGGGAAAACTTATATCCTTATATTAATGGGGTCATCAATCTTATTTTTCCTTCCTGCAATGGTCATTGTGTATTTTGTTTCAGGTACCCTTACCTTTCAAGAAGGCGGTATTTTAGCTGACAATCTCGATATGATTTGGGCTGCCCCGCTTTTATTGATGTTTCTCTTTGGGATCAGCAAAGCGGGCTTAATGCCTCTGCACAAATGGTTACCTGCAGCAATGGTTGCGCCAACCCCAGTTAGTGCGTTATTGCATGCAGTTGCGGTTGTTAAAGCGGGCGTATTCTCGGTGATGAAGGTTGTCGTATTCATCTTTGGTAGCGACTTTATTACTGAATCTGGTGCCAACCATTGGCTAATTTGGATACCGTTAACTACCATTGTTCTTGCATCATTTATTGCTTTAACAAAGGACAATTTAAAAGAACGTTTGGCCTATTCGACAATAAGCCAATTGAGCTACATTATTTTGGGCGCATTGTTGGCCAATGAGGCGGGTATATTGGGTGGCACAATGCATATTGCAATGCATGCGTTTGCCAAGATAGCCTTATTTTTTGCAGCCGGTGCAATTCTTGTCGCGAGTCATAAAAAATACGTTAGCGAATTGGCCGGCTTAGGTCGCGTTATGCCATTTACTTTTATTGTGTTTACGATTGGTACCTTAAGTATTATCGGTTTACCGTTCTTCGGCGGAATGTGGAGTAAGTGGTACTTGATATCCGGCGGTTTGAGCTTTCAGGGCCCTGAAGCCACCTATTGGGCAGTACTTATTGGCTTAACGGTCAGTTCATTGCTAAACATCTATTACTTACTGAGTATTCCGATGACTGCATTTTTCAATAAGCCGGTGAAATCTAGCATTGAAAATGATCACGCTGGCGAGCACCCCGTTCGTGAAGGAATTAAAGAAGCCCCTTTAGCCTGCCTAATTGGTATGGCAATTCCAACATTCATAACAATTTATTTGTTCTTTGATCCACAAGTGTTTTATCGACTTTCATCAACACTGACAAATTTTTAAGGTATCGAAATGAAGATTGAAACAAATAATACGGGGCAAAAAGTCCACTTTTTCGACAACCCTAAAAATGTCACTTGGATGATCCGTATATTTTACGCGATATGTATATTGTTGGTTGTTGCTGACTTTGTTGTGCACCGACATATTTACTTATCGTATGACGAGATCCCTGCTTTTTATGCCATCTACGGTTTTGTCGCCTGCGTTGTGCTTGTTATTATTGCGACGGGAATGCGGAAATTTGTTATGCGTGATGAACACTTTTATGACAAACGCGAAGATGAAATAGAACAAATAGTGCCCCGCGTTAATGTTGAGCATACTCCCCATAATAATACAGAGAAGGAGTCGCATTCATGAGTTATGCTATTCCTGCTTTTTTACC
>Ga0307488_10003727_pt1 | contig 12695 bp, 12 predicted proteins | sample SB02metaG_FD_202248 | JGI IMG/M metagenome (GOLD analysis project Ga0307488, IMG submission 202248) | Sea-ice brine microbial communities from Beaufort Sea near Barrow, Alaska, United States - SB 0.2 | ecosystem: Environmental > Aquatic > Marine > Coastal | place: USA: Alaska | collected...
TTGCTTTTGCTAGTTTGTTTGCCCAAATCATATCATCCAAACTAACATCTTCATCACTAATAATTTTTTCACAAATTGATTCTAGCCGAAGGCGATAAGCAGTCGATAGCATATCATTTATTCATACGGTGTATTTAGATAAAAAAAGGACCCCCTAGGGGATCCTCTGCCTCTGGGATTATTTTTTATTTCCCCAAGTACTTGTTTGAGAATGACAATTGGGACAAAGAAACCTTAGGTTCTCCATTCTATTATCATTAGGAACTCCATTGATGTGATCTAGTTGAAGTGAGATGGGGTTCCCATTCCAATCTTTTATACCACACTTGCTACATTTATATTCAAGAATTCCTTCTTTAATAATCTTGTTGCGAAGAGTTCCCCTATCATAAGAAGAGTTTTCGCAGAATATCTCCTCAAAAGTATAGGGAATTGTTCCCCTATTTCTTTTTTTAAATTGAGGAACTATTCCATAATGTTCAAAGTCTTTTCTCAAAGTAGAATAAGTATTACTACTTTTATTAAGACCTAGTTTTCTTACGACCTCTGCCATAGATTGAGAACCATCAACTGCTTTTAAAAGTTCATCTTTGGTTCTCATTCGATTAGCACATATACACTTCCTATTTAGGGAAGTGTATTCCTCCACACGGACAGGAATATTTAGACATAAAAAAAGAGACCCCCGAAGAGGTCTCTTGGTCCTTATGGAACCGATATCACATCAAGTTTGTGACCTTGACGCGACGATAGTAGCGGTTAGCAGAAGGATTAAGGTTACCGAGACCCTGGTTGGTTCCCTCAGCGAAGGGGTTAGCGACGAGACCATAACGGGTCTTGAAGCCAATCTTGGGCTGGAAGGTGTTCTCACCAACGGCGCGAACCATTTGGAGAGGAACGTAAGGACAGTAGAACAGACCAGCGTCATAAGGGGAAGAACCCTTGTAACCTACGACGTAATACTGGTTAGCAGAAACGTTAGCAGAATATGGGTCAATGTAGACTCTGTACTTGCCATTGATGGTGCCAGCAAAGGTGTTGCCGGTGTCATCGACGTTGAGGTTTGCGTTGAGCGCAGGGGTGTAATCGAGCACACCAGCCATGGTCAGAGCAGACGCAACGTCAGCACTGGTCAAGATGATGTTACCCTTTCCGCGACGAGTTCTTTGTGCGATTGCGTTAGCATCGCGCTCGATTTGGAAAAGAAGACCCTTGAACTTCTCAACAGACCAACGACCGTTGGAGTCAACGTCAAGGTTGAACTCACCAGCGACAGCGGTGTTGACGGTTGCACCCACTTCTGCGACCTTGTAGATCGAGCGGATGACTTCACGGTTGATCTCAGCAAGAATCTCAGTGGAGAGAATGTTGGCGAGTTCAGCCTCGGCGTTAAGACCATGAATTGCTTTAAGGTCTTGTGCCAGTTCCAAGGAATACTCTGCTTTCAGAGCACGTGATCTGGCGGTAACGGTGACTTTCTCGATCGAGAATGCCATTTCGTTGAAAGCAGTAGCACCAGCTTGGGTGCTAAGTGCTTCTGCATCGGCGGTGCCCATGCCCTGACCAGTGTTGTAAGTGGCGGAAGAACCGGCAGATACAGGGTTAAGAGCGGAAGGGTTGCTGCCAGACTGTGAAGTAGTACCGAAACCGGCGGCTACGTCAGAGAAGTAGTCTGCATTGCCGAAGCCATGATTCTGACCGGAGAATGCGGTATCAGCTTCGTTGAAGAGTGCCTCAGCGCCATCCATGCCTGGTGTGCCAGGAGCGGCATAGCGGGAGCGCATTGCGAAGATCAGTCCAGTAGGACCATTCATCGGTTGAACGCCTGCAAGGTCATATGCGACCAGGTTAGGCATTGCGCGTCTGATCAAAGAGATCAGAACGGGGTCGAAACCAGCAACAGGACCAGCGGCGGTAGCGTCGGCGCTGAAACCAGCGGCAGAGGTGCTGCTGTTGGTGTTGATTGATGGTGTTTCCATCAGGGACTGGCCCGATGAGAACGCTTGCTCCTCTTTGAGGAATTTTTCTTGGTTTTCGAGTAGAACTGCGGTTACGCTTCTTCTATGACTGTCGGCAATACCACCGTCATGGTCAAGAAGGGGCTTCCACTTTTCTACCAGATGCTCGGATTGGAACATTGGTTTTACCTAAAAGTTAAAAGTTTAAATTAATGTTAAATTCACTTAGTATTCATCTTGCTGAGAATATCCAAGTAAGAGGTCATACCAGCAGCACTAGGTGCATCGGTGTGATCTACACCCTCAGAAATTGTATCAGCGGATGATTGAGGTACTGACTTAGTTTCAGAGAAATAAGATTCTCTCAGGGTGGTCAGTTTCTCTTTGAACGATTCTTCACTTTCAAACTCTACACCTTCGGCAAGCGAGGCAAGCTTTTCTTTCTGGGTCTGTGCAAGACCTTCGGATACATCGCCAAGGATACTGGTTGCAACAGACTCACCGAGTCTCTTATTTAAACCAATGTTCTTTTCGATTTGCTCGTTGAGTTTAGTCTCCATGTCATCTAACTTGTCTGTCATTGCAGACAGGACATCATATTTTTCCTCAGGGATTGATACATAATGTTCTTCAAATAGTGACTTCATACCTTCCATGAAGGATTCAGTCATTTCAGTTTTAAGGCCACGTTCAACAGCCAGTTCATTCTCTTGGAGCCACTCATCAGCGACATATTCCAAGTATGAATCAACACGCTCTTGAAGTTCAACCTTCATTTCTTCGACTTCTTCGTCAAGTGCAACAGAATATTGTGCTTCTAATTGCTCTTTAACGTCAGAAATTTTGGATTTCAGTGCAGCTTCAAAGATGGTCTTTGCCTTTTCTCTGAATTCCTCGGAGAGTTCTTCACCACCGAGGAGAGCATTAACGTCTTCTTCAACGTCAATAGCATCTTCGACGAGTTCATCTTCAACCTCTTCGGTCTCAGCAAGAACTTCTTCGTCTTGGTAATCTTCTTCTTCTTTTTTCATTGTAGGAGTAGAATCTGCTTTACCAGCACCTTTGTTTACAACATCGGTTACTTGCTTTAAGCTGCCACCAGGAGTTTTCAGCTTCGCTGAATCATCATCTGGTCTGTAATTCTCGGGAGTGGGACCTCCGAGATCTTCAACAGAACCTAATTGAGTTCCAGGATCCGCCATTGTTGGCATAGAATCACCCGCTTTTGCGCTTGAATTAACAGCTGTGCGGGATTGCTGTGTCTTTACTTCCATTTCTTGTAGTGATTTTCCACGTGACATTGTAGCTACTCCGTAATAAACCTGTATTGGTATTATCTTTATTTATTTATATTTAAATGTTTTGCAAGAACTGATTGAATAAATCTAATTTATTCTCATCGAGTTTTTTCTGATCAACTAAGGTGTTAATCGTTGCATATGTTTTTTGAGCATACTTCTCACGAAGAATACTGCCATCCCATACCCAATCCTTTCCTTCCATAATACCCTCAACAAAAGCATCGGGTGCAGAAGGATCAGCAACGATGTCAGCAGCAGTTGCTAACATAAAATCATCACCAACAATATTGACACCTTCACGTGTCATTTTTAATGACCCAATTCCACGAGAAGAAACGCCGAGTTTGACACCTTCTTCTACCAGAGATGTAGCAATCTTACCCATTGGGGTATTAAGGATTTTTGCCTTACCAATAAAGTTGGAACCACTCTCTCTAAGAGATACGATTTTATGTGATACTCTATCAAGATTTACGGTCGGACCTTCGGGGTGACCGAGTTCACCAAGGGCTCTACCTTTGGCAACATGATTCTCATTATATCTACCAACTTCACGACGGAGTGTCTCCATAGGATACATTCTGCCATTACGATTTTTAATGTTTCCTTGAAGGAATACACCCTCAATATACATGGATTTCTTGCCACCTCTTGATTCGACAAGAAACTCAACTGATTCGATTTCTTCTGTGATGAGTTTCATCACGCTCCTCCTGATGTTTGTACTTGATGACAATTAATAGACCCTACTCCACCGTCCGTGATTGCCGCAACCTTTAAAGAGTTTCTTACCATACAACCATTAAATGTTGCAGTGCTAGCACCACCAACAGTAGATGCGCTACTATCATGAGTAATAACAGCACGGGTAGAGAAGAATCCAGGTTGAGAAGAAGCGCCAACTAAAATTCTTTCAACTGGTTTATGTGAGAAATTTAATGTAGAAGGAGTGAGTCCAGTAACAGTAACAGTATCACCAACATTAAAAGCACAACCAGTCCCTTCTGGAAAATGAAGAGTGGTTGATGTTCCAGTATTAATCCCAACAACTGGTTGTGACTTGGGAGTGATAGATAACGTTTCTGGCATACCAGATGCCAAAAAGTAATTCGTAATAGTTGCCGTTGGATTAGTTCCAATGGCAACGTGACAATCTTTTAATGTTGCGACAATTCTAATAACATCACTCTGAACTGAGAATGCATCAGATGCTGTCGATGATCCACCTGTTACGACGGTAAATCCTGTTCCTACTGGATTGTGAGCCATTACTCGTCTTCCTCTGTTTCCGTGTCAATGTTGTCTTCACCTTCTTCGGTATCGAAGAGACCTGCCGATGCATTAGGTTTAAGATCTTCAACTCGTTCTGCTGCCTTTGCATACAGAATTTCTTTAATTTTATCTGAAACCTCAGACGGAGATTCACCACTCACCATAAGATCCATTAATTCTTCCATTGTTTAGTAATGTACTAAGACTATAAGTTATTTATATTTCTCCACCTTCGGGTGCTTCGGTCTTCTTACCTTGCTTCTCTAAATCTGGTTCTTGGGGTATTGCACCCAGTGCCGTACTACTAGAAACAGCGCCTTCTTGTGGTTGTTCTTGACCAGGTTCAAAACCATCAACAGCCATTGCTGCCTCTAATGGGTCAACAATAATACCGTCTTTGATTTCCTGATCAATCTTTGCATCCTCTTCGAGAATGTCAGCATCAGTTTGACGAATGATTTTACGTCTTACATAATCTTGTGAATAGTATTTGCCAATATAAGGTTCTGCCAGAGTTGCCAAATTAATTCTATTCTCCAAGAGTTCTGCATCTTTGAGCTCAGAGAAGTGGTTATCATAGAGGAAATCAAATTGGATGTGCTCACTCATCTTCTCCCAGTCTTCGACAGTGACAACATTTTTGAGCAGCAGTTGAGTTTTCAACATGTCCAAGAACATTGCTGAGAATCTTTTTCTTAGACGACCAACAAACTTACTAAATTTGAGTTCGTCTCTCAGAATTTCAGAAGATCTACCAAGGTTAAATCCACCATCACCCTCAATACGAGAGATGGGAACGTTAAGTGCTTTATAAAGTTTCTTCTTAAAATATTCAATATCTGTGATTTCTCCTAGGTTTTGACCACCTGGAAGAGTTGTGATTTCAGTTCCACGACCACCTTCACGACGAGGTAACCAGAAGTCCTCCATCATCGACATCATCTTTTTATCATCACGAATCTCACCTGTGTTAGCATTGTACACTAACTTGTTACGATAACGTGACATAACATCACGCAGATACTGTTCTGCCTTTACCTTGGGAAGATTGCCGACATCAATGTAGAAAATTCTACGCTCAGGTGCTCTTGATAAACGATAGATCACCAAAGAGTCCTCAATCATTCTAAGTTGATTGAGAGCTTTAATTGATTTGTGGAGATATGATAAAGTTGATCCCTTATTTCTATCAACTAATCCTGAGGTACAATAGGTGATGGAATCTTTTGAAAATTTTACACCTTTTTGATCACTAGATGCTCCCATGTTAGACATGGGTTGATTTAGTTTTGGTGTATAAACAAAGTATTCTTCCAATTCTGGAAATGCCATATCAATAGAAGACAGTTCCTGCTTCCTGACACCTATTTCTTTATTCTGTTGCTTTGCATGACGAACAAATTTCATCTTTGCTGCGTCAATATAACGAAGTTCTTTGATCCCTTCGTTTGGTGCCTTTAAGTCAATAACTTTATGGTAATATAATCTACCGTCAATATACCAGTTACGATAAATCTCGTGAGATTTTTTATCAAAATCTAAAAGATCTTTAATATTTTTAAATTCTTGTCTAATAGTTTTCTTAATTCCGTCCGAAGCATTGAGGTTTGATAGCTCAATTTCAACAGGACTATCGTTAAGATCGCTTACAACAGCTTCGTTTACAATATCTTCAATCGCACTATCCACCTCAGGGTGGAGAGCCATCTCTCTATAACGACGAATTAGATCAATTTCAGTTTTAAATGTTCCTTCAATATCAACGTAAGATCCAAAAAATCCAGACGTGACATAATGGTCATTCCCATCCTCCTGTGCGGGAGGAACGGGACTGACCACTGATTTAGATTCTTTTTCAGAATCTTCAATAGAAAAACCAAACAGTTTTGCCATTATAATATGCGTTGACTAGTATATAGTTATTTAGTTAAGTGCGCCAGGACCACCAGCGATTTCAAAGTATTGAACTTGGAATTCAACAGTGAATTCTTCAATCGTGTTCTCGGTGTCATATCCAAGAGCGATCTCAGATACAGCAGTTGGGAAGATATCGTAGAAACGATATGATCTCAGAACGTTTGCTTTGGTGGTTTGGATTCTGCCCTGACCTGCATCAGGAACAGCAGTTGTGGTTTCAATCTGACCAGATGAACCTCTACCTAACTGATAAACATAAGCATCAGTCATGTAAGAGTTTGGATTAGAAGCGCCGGTATTATTCGACAACTTACTAATACCATTCATCCACATCTCCATTGCGTGGCGAATCTTGAAATCTTCATCGTTGATGATGGTAAGAGTCCAAGGATCAAACGTTCTATCGCCAGCAACTTTCAGAGTGCGACCTCTGAAAGGAACATCGATAGATGCAACGTTGGATGCAGGAAGGTTTGCTGTTTTGCACATAAAGGATAAATCCTTCAACATCTCACCATCTTTGGTGACATATGCAGGGAACTCAGGAATCGTCACCTCAAATAGATTGGGGCGAGCACCGCCCCCTTTGAGAGTGGATTTAAAGTTCGATAGAGTTTTGATTTGCGGTGCTTCGGCCATTTGTTATTCTCCTAGAAATCTTCGTTAAGTGAGGGATTTAAGATCAGACTCTACCAGCGACTTCCTCGAAGCTAACACCAGTTCTGGTGGCAACAAATGTGAGGGAGACGTAGTTGATAGACTTGGCGGGTTTCAGGAAGATATCCGCTCTGAACTCGTTGTTGTCAATGATGTCAGGAGTGTTATTTGTTTCGTCACAAATAACGAGGAAGTCATAGATTCCTCTCTTCGCCTGAACGTCACGTAAATAAGGTTCGACAATGTTTACGAAGTTTGCTCTCGTAATTTCATCGTTGAGTTCAAACAGTTGAGCTTTCGCAGCTCCCTCTAAGGCTTGCTCCACAGTAAGGAACAGACGCCTAACGTTGATTCTATCGAACGCGGAGGCATAACCAAGGGCAGTCTTATCACCAAAGAGAAGAATACCAATACCAGGTTGGAATGAAATCGGGTTCACACGTGCCTGATAAAGTTCGTCTCTCTGATTTTGATTGGGATTGAATGCCAGTTTAACAGCATTGTTTAGTACGCCACGCTGCTGTCCAGCAGGTGAGAACCAAGGGAATGCTCTAATATTAGTACGGGTCATGAGACCAGCAACGTCACCATTCGTTGGGATATAACGGAAGGTGTTATTAAAGCGGTCATAGGTGTACTTATAACCAGAGTCAATGATGCCATAGGAGGAAGACTTAACTCCGTTGGCAAATTTCAAGATGTTTGAAGTTTGAGTGTCATCATCGATAACACCAACAACACCAGATCTGTGAGGAGAAACAACTGCAACACAGTCTTGTCTTGCTTCTGCAATGGAGATGAGTCTGTTTGCCTTAGCTTGTGACTCTTCGACACCGTTGATTGATGGACCCATGATCAGATAATCAACTTCCAACTCTTCCTTATTCTTGAAGAGATTGTAAGAAGTGATTAGATCACCCAATGTTGCTTTGTGTCCACCAGTTGCGCTGTAATCAACACCACCACTAAATGCGTAACCAACGTTACCCAAAACAGAGTAAGTGACACCCTGAGCATTTTGACCCCAGAGACCTTCACCGGTCGTAAAAGGAGTAAAGTGTGTAGAGAAACCAGTTGCTCTTGGAACAGTTCCCCAGAAGGAATCTTCGTCTTGTGATGGGTTGTACCCAGCGTATGCATATCCAGAGAAATCAGCAAGGAAGTCCTTGTACCAGATCTTCTGAGGAGCATTTACAGAGGAAACACTATCAAGTGCTTTGGACAGTGAAGAGAACTTCTCAACAATGTTACCTTGAATACCAGTTACAGCACCGTCATCATCAACGATACAGATGTTCATGCCATCGTTGTAACCTTGACGCTCAGAAACGTAGTTGTTGGATACAGGACGTGGAGCAATCGACTTCCAGAACACCGTTCCATTATCGATTGGAAGTTGTTGCTGATCATACCAGTCAACTGCTGTGACTGCATCAACACCAGCTGCATAGATGGAGGAGTTTGCAACAGCACCACTTGCGGTATTAAAGAAGAGGTTATCGTCAGATTGGAACGTGCTACCAACAGAAAGAGATGCTGCTGGATCGTTCTTAGCGTAAGAGATTTTAGTTGCAGTTGAACCAACACCAACAGCGTTAACTCTATCTGTCCACTTAACATCGAAGGAAGAGTTACTACCAGTGGAATCAGTCTTAACACCAGTAACAATACCTTTCAGGAAACCAGTGGTAATCGTAGAAATCGTACCAGCGGTGGCATCAGGAACTATCAAGTTCGTAAGACCAACGGTAACACCATAACCAACGGTGATACCCATACCAGCAAGACTGCTAGTAGTAACACCAACAGTTTGATCTGCAAAGTCATCGATGAAACAAAGTTTCAGACCATTTGCCCATTTGCCAGGAGTTTTGGCAGCGTAGTTCCAACCAGTGTCTGTCTGATAGTTCTCGCTATAATCATCATAATTTTTAATTTTTAAACTTGTATCCGCATATACATCGTTACCAGCATTAGCGTTATTGAGAGTTGCGCCATCAGTTCTTACAACTTTAAGAACACCACCGTAAGTAAGGAAAGAACTAGCACTCATCCAATATTCATATTGGGCATCAGTGCTGATCGGTTTACCGTATACTTCAATTAACTCTTGCTCGGTTTCAACAGTGTAGGCTTCATCAACTGGACCCTTTTGGAAAGGTCCGCAAATGCCACCAATATTATCTAATACATTCTCGGCTCTACCAACAGTGAGGTCAACCTCTCTAATTAGTACACCAGGAGACAATAATGCTACTGCCATTGTTTACTCCGTTAGGTCCATATTTGTCTAAGAATATTTATTGTTTTTAATGTTTTGGTGGGGGGAATTGAGACGTGAATACCTACCAATCAGGATATTTCCACTCTTTGAAGTAGTTTTGATCTATTCTATGCTTTAAAACTCTCTTTTTTGTACACTCTTTACATTCGTATGCATACGATGATGGAACAGCACCTTTATCCTTTCTAGTTCTGTAAAATCCCTCTACTAAATTCTTTATTTCTCCACAAACTTTACAAGTTCTATCATTGAGGAGGAAGTGCCCAAGACTAATTTGATCATCTAAGTCCATTACAGATAGTTCCACATATAATCAGCACCGCCTTGTGCATCACCATAGGTGCCATCAAGATGCCATCTATCACCATCAGAGTCAACAAAACTAGATTGATCGTTTATACCATCATCTAAGAATCCAAATGGTGCCATGTCTTGTTCAATCTGATCACGTTGATCTTCATATAATCTTTTACGAACATCTTGGTCTGTAAGTTCTTTGAAGTAATCTTGTGCAACTAACCATGCATAAATGACCAGACACATCGCAAGGTCATCGTTGCATCCGTCTTCTGCTTCAAAGGAATTGCTCTTTGAGATAAAGGTTGTTAGTTCACTGATAACGTTGTAATCCTTAAAGAGGATCTTATCAGCTTCGATCATGGTCTTTAAATTGAGAGACCCAACCTTCTTAACAGTCTTGGACATCTTGACTCCCAACTGAGTCTTGCTTCCAGAAAATCCTTGACCGACAACCTGACCTGCTCTACCTCTCATAGAACACATCAGTAAATTTTGATATTCTAGATCATATTGTAAAATACTTGCTACCTGATCTCCAATATCATTTACCTCACAAAGAATAAACGCTTCATTATATGCCTTTGCTGTTGCGTAAATTATATTGGGAAACAGCATAGGTTTAATATGGTTGTCTCTAAACTTTGCCACAATCTTATGTGGAAATGTTGTGATGTCTGCAATAATAAAGGCAGAGTAATCCTCTCCAACACCTCTTGCTACGTCAACTGTACAAACATAATCATGATCCTTTTCGGGATCCTCATATACATCTAAACTATTATTTGAAGTCTTAGGGACCTCATACACTAAACTTCTTAACTTTGCTGGATCAATTAGTGTATCAACAGATCCTAAGAATTCACACTCAAACTCAACCTTGAACTGTTGTTCTGATGTGTTCTTGATTGTTTGTTCACGCCACTTGGCATCTCTACCCGGTACTTCTGACCAATGGACCTGAGTAGGGATATATTCACTTTGTTCTCTTTCCGCATCATGCCACATGCGGTAGAAGTGATTCATACCCTTAGGGGTAGAAACAATAATAATTTTTGTTGACTTACCAGATGAGATAGTGGGATAAACTGAACTAAAAAAGTCGTCAGCAATATGATTCGGAACGAACGCAAATTCGTCCAAGAAAATAATATTAAAGGACATACCTCGAACGGCAGCAGCAGATGTAGATGCTGCAAGAATCTTACTACCGTTCTCTAATTCAAGACTACCTTTGTTCCATGCAAGAATACCCTGCTGCATCCACTTAGGTAAATTCTCATATGCTGTCTGCAATCTACCTAGAAGGTCTCTTGCCGTAGATGCTTTGTTTGCAAGAATACCAATATTTACGTTGTTATTGAAAACTGCATAATGCAATAAGTATGAAACAGACGTTGTAGACTTACCAGTCTGTCTTGGCATCATACAGATATTGAATCGATTCTCATGAAATCGATTGATAAGTTTCTCTTGGAAGGGCCACATCTCAAAAGGCACAAGACCTTCATCAACGTTGACAATTTTTACATATGTCTTTGCAAAGTAAACAGGATCACTTTGACACTTGATCATCTCTTGGACTTGATCCCCAGTATACTCAATCTGAGTATTTGCTTTTTTTAGATTGGGGTTACCAAGATAGATTCCATTATCCATATTAAGTCCACTTAGGGGGATTGTGAGGGCATCTTGCAAATGGAAGTCTTGTCTTAACTTCCATAAAACAATTGCAAATAGCGCACCTTTTGTATTTACCCTTTAAGTATTCACAGGATTCACAGATCTTCAATCTTTCCTGAGGAGTCATCTTTTCCATAATTTCTCAAACTAATTAAACGTTTTTCCCAAGTATCTCCGATGTCTGAACCGATCATCGGATTGACGCATGTTTCATCGCCAAGATTATTACACACTAATCCAGCCAAATCAACTTCGCTGCCAATTTTACCAGTGTGCCAATAGTGTTGACCATCTACCCACGTTGCCCCACATTTGGGGCAGGATTTCGTGTCCATACGAACTATAAAATTTTAGTATAATTCCTATTTATTTATTCGTTTGTATCAGAACGATACAATATGAGCATTTCCACTTTTTAATTAAAATTACCTTTGTTCAATCCAGTTCAATACTGCGAGTGCTTTCTTGTTAGTATTAGGTGATGCACAAGCAAGAGTGTAGATATCACTTATAGTACCAATACCACTTCTACCAATTTGTAGTTGTGACTTTTCATCAATAGGAGTTAGAGCCGATCCACCAGCAATTGTAAATCCACTAAGGATAATATTCCCACCAGTTATAGCAGTAGCACTTGTATCATATTGCATAAAGGAGTTTGGATCTGAATCATCTGTCCAATTTGCACCAGTTAATGTTGGGTTCTCAATCAATCTCCAATAGACATTAGTATTATCATTCGTTGCTGCTTGTAGAGATCTAATCAGAGCAACAGCACCTAACTGACTAGCTTTCAATCTGAGACTTATAATTGGATAGAATGTATTTGCTGCTGACATCGTAGTCCCTGTAATGGGATTAGCAATACTTTCAAGAATACCAAGTTTCTCTGGTTCACCTTCTTGAATTAGAGAGTTAGATCCTTGATACAGGTAGTGGGTGCCAGCAACACCAGTTATATTTTCAATCTCAACACGAATGGGTAAGAATGGTGTAGAACACCAAACAAAATCATTGGTATTTGAGTTCTCAAATGTATGAGACGGAATTGTCTCATTTTTCATTAACCATGCAAACTCTACAAGACCAGCACCATACCACTCATAGTTGATGGAAATCATCTGCTGTTTTGTTGGATCAGCAGTTACACCAGTATATCCATTACCATCAAACTTCTCACCGTTCCAATCGTCTCTGGTTACTCTTCTTTCAGTAACAATACCTGTCGTATTACTACGAATTACATAAGCATAAGTTCCACCATTATCCTCAAAATAAGCACCATTATTATCATCAAACAATCCAAACCTTCTACGAATACCAACT
>Ga0307488_10003732_pt1 | contig 12689 bp, 8 predicted proteins | sample SB02metaG_FD_202248 | JGI IMG/M metagenome (GOLD analysis project Ga0307488, IMG submission 202248) | Sea-ice brine microbial communities from Beaufort Sea near Barrow, Alaska, United States - SB 0.2 | ecosystem: Environmental > Aquatic > Marine > Coastal | place: USA: Alaska | collected 2017-05-06
CGATAGATAGATAAATGATACTTTTTGCCAAAACCGATAAGACTCTCTTTGCCGCTTCTAACAATTGACTAATGGCATAATTACTGCCATATTATTCTAATAGTGGTCTAAGCCTTAAAGGAGTGCTTATACATCAAGGTTAATATTCGTTAGTTGGAATTGGGCTGAGCTTTTTCACATGCAAGCTAGAGGCGTAACTGCGGTTCCAGCGCATACCCTACCGCATTTCGCGATATGTTTGCCACTCATGTCGTGGTAGATAATGAACAGCGCTTTGTCACCGGACAAAACCAGAATTCCGGACTGGAAACAGCGCACAAAATGATGCTAGTCGTGGCTGGTCGAGGAAAATAACATTGAATAAAGTACTTAAATTGATGGTGCCTAACAGACTGCTAATTTTTAAGGGGAATGTATGAGAGTGAATACCGTTATTCCTGCCAGCTTATTACGAGAACAGCAAGCGCACAAAAAAAGTCAGCAGCTGGAACCTGATGAGGAAAACTATTACCGTGTTTGGCAGAATCTGGGGTCACCGTATTCCTACAAGGTAATGACCTATATGAATTACAAAGGCATTCCCTATAAACGCTTGGAAGCCAATGCGAAAGCCCTTGTGGAAGATATCCCGCGCCTGGTGGGACAATCTATTGTGCCTGTCCTGTTAACCCCGCAGGAAGAAGTATTACAGGATTCAACCCCCATCATTGAATGGCTTGAAGAGCGTTTTCTAGAGAAAGCTGTTATTCCTGACGATTCGCGGTTGGCTTTTTTGATGTGGCTGTTGGAAGAGTTTGCTGATGAATATATGCCCCGTATTCACATGCATACTCGTTGGGGCAATGAACAAAATCAGCAGGCCGTAAGTCACCGTATTGGACGTGGGCTCGCCTATGCAGTGCCCGACGCTTCGGTTGGTGATCTTGCAGCCTTTATATTGTCGCGTCAGAAAGGATTCAATAAACACTTGGGATTAACCGACCGTGTGCGTGCGAATATGGATCAGCAAGTGGTAGATCTCCTGACGCTTCTGGACAAGCACTTTTTGTATTATCAATTTCTCTTGGGCGACAAGCCATCCATGGCCGATTTTGCGCTTTACGGCTCATTAAAGGTCCACCTCTACAGTGATCCCAACTCAAAAGAAACCATGGAGGTTCATGGCCCCAGAACCTGTGACTGGATAGAAACGATTACGGCTTTCGGTGATACTCGCGGTTGTGTTGCGCAAACGACGTTTGGCGATTGGATCAACTTGGACGATGGTATTCCAGAAAGTTTACACAAGTTACTGAGTTTCTCAGCAAAAACTTATATTCCTTTTGCACAGGCCTGCGCCCAGGCAAGTAAAAGCAAGAGCAAAACATTTGACGCTAAAGTGTACGGTTTAACAGAGACCTTCAGTACACATCAATACCGTGTCTGGTCATTTGAGCAGCTGCAAAACCGTTACGTACAGTTGCAAGGTGATGAGAAACAGTTAGTCGACGAAGCGCTGACAGCCGCAGGGGTGCTTCCCTTAATGATGGCTGATGGCATAGTACATAGCGACCTGTTTGATGGCTTCGCACCTCCAATTATTAAAGACGGCGCGACTGATGCACGAATTCGCTATCTGTTGAATAAAGGAGAAAAAGCAGGAATGCTATAGCACCTACTAAATAAATCTGGGCAGTCAAAAAATCATGACTTTTAGCATGGTACTTTAAAGCCCCTTGCGGGGCTGCTATTTGGTGGAGGCGGCGGGAATTATTCGTCCTTCGTCCTCACCCCTTCGGGGCCGCCGTCGCTGCGCTCCCGCGTTGTCTCGCCACTACGTGGCTCGGCTGAACCCGCTGCGAGTCTTCATTCTCAAATCATCGGCCAATAAAAAACCCCAACCCTGTCGGGTTGAGGTTTGTTATTGGTGGAGGCGGCGGGAATTGTATTTAGACGGTAACCTATTGATTAATATAGGTTTAATTCGTTTGAAAATCCGCTTTTGTTACATCCTTTGTTACGTCATTGACTTCCGCAGATAAGCCTGCAGTTGATAGTCAGCATTGCCATATAAGGCATCAATCACCATTAGCCGCTTGTAGTATCTGCCTGCCGAATACTCTTCAGTAAACCCAATCGCACCGTGCAGTTGTACGGACACCTCGCCTGCCAACCGGCCCAACTCGCCGACCTTGAACTTCAACGCCGCAATTGATGCCTTGGTGTCTTCAGATGACTCGGAATAATTTGCGAGGGCCGCATAGAGGAGTGACCGAATGCTCTCGCAGTGAATATACAAATCCGCCAGCCGATGCTGGATAACCTGGAATTTACCGATCGGCTTATCAAATTGACGACGTTGATTGCAGTACTCTACGGTAAGCTCTAACAGATGCTCCATCAGCCCTAGTGCTTCCGCAGAGAGCAGTAGTGAAGCCACCTGTACATGATCTGCAATCAGACTTTCCGCTAGGTCTCCCCGACAAAGCAGTGCGTCTGGCTTCAGCTCAACTTTGTCCAGTAGAAGACTACAGGCCTGACCACCATCGATCGTCGGGTAATTGATTATTTTTAATCCGGTCTGCCCAGCGTTGACTACAAACAGTCCGAAGTCTTCTTGCGTCGACCCAGAAATACGAGCCGAAACAATAAACCTGCCTGGATCACCGCTGGCAGACACCGCTACTTTGGTGCCGATAAGCAGATAACCCGTTTCTTGCTCCTGCGCCTCGACCGAGGGGGCGTCAAAAGCATATCTCGCTCCGGGCTCATAGATGGCTACCGAGCCAGGGATGCCCAGGCAATGATCTATTTCCCCCATTTTTTTCGCAATGCAAGGTGCCAGCAGTCTGGCCGCAAGAAATATCGAGAGAAAAGGTTCTGCCACCCGGTAGCGCCCTAATTCTTCCATCACGGCAACAACCGGTGCCATGTCATCCTCAACACCCGAATCTTCTTCAAGCAGAGCCAGCTGTAGAATACCCATATCAACCAGTTGATTATGCACTTCCTGCCCCGACACACTGCCCTGAGAGCGCGAAGCGCATCCCTGCAACATTTTTTGGACACTGTTACGCAACTGCTGTTGTTCAAAAGTAAAAGTAAGATCCATACATCACATTCCCAGAATACGCTTGGCAATCAGATTGCGCTGAATTTCATTGGTGCCACCATAGATCGTTTGCGAACGGTCACAGAGATACTTCGACGTAGCGGCAGGCGCCCCCTCAAAAACCCCTGCTTGATCAAACCAGGGCTCGGAAACCCCATCCTGACAAAGTGGCAAGATGTCATGTCCCATAGTTTCGAGAAACAAAGTGCTGATCTCCTGCGCGAGCTCTGTTGCCAGAATTTTAATAATCGCGGCTTCCTGCCCCAACTGCCCCTTCTCTTTGCTATTAGACAACAGGCGCAATGTGGTGTACTCCAAGAGGCGTAGATTAATCTCGGCCCGGGCGAACTTGCTCGCGAAAAGCGGCTCGTCAAACAGGGAACCGTCAAGGCTCGAAGTTTGCCTTGCGATTTCCTTGAGTGTCTTCAAGTCACGCTTTTTGGCCCCGACATGGGCGTATGAGACCCGTTCGTTGCCAAGCAGGAAATTGGCATAAGTCCAACCATGACCCTCTTCGCCGATACGGTTATCAATCGGCACTCGCACCTGGTCAAACAGAACCCGGTTGATATGGTGTTTGCCGTCAATGGAGGGTATCGGATGAACCGACACCCCGGGACTGGTCAAATCGATACAGAGAAAGGTAATACCCTGCTGCTTGGCCTTAGCGCTATCGGTTCGTACCAGGCAGAAAATCCAGTCGGCCAAATGCGCTAAACTAGTCCATATTTTTTCTCCAGTAACCACGTACTCATCACCGTCAAGATCTGCCGCACAGCGCAGAGAAGCGAGGTCAGACCCCGAGTTGGGTTCGGAATAACCCTGCGACCACTGGGTGCTGCCATCCAGAATCCCTGGCAACCATTTTGCTTGCTGCTCCGGGGTACCATAGGTATAGAGAACAGGACCGAAATAAATCAAACCTGAGGGGTTGGGGAATAGCGCACCGGCTCGCTCCATCTCCTGATCGAAAATATAATATCGGGTCAAATCCCAGCCTGTACCACCGTACTCTTTCGGCCACAGCGGTGCTGACCATCCTTTTTTGGCCAGTGCCGCATCGGACCGTTGATAGTCGCTTTTATCACCGCTCTGTCCGATAAGCACTTTTTGCTTTATGTCCGCAGGGTACTCCTCGTCAAAGAAGTGTCTCACTTCGAGCCGGAAACTTTCTTCTGCTGCGCTAAATTGGAGTTTCATAATATTTGTTCCAGGTTGGCTCGCATTTGATTGATAGTGAAAGGCTGCTCTTCGATATCAAACAGGGGGTCGATAATGGTTTCAATATTCAGTTGACCCACCAAAACGGGCATAGCGGTGCACAGGCATTAACTCTCTGTCGGCCAATCGTGACGCAGATTTTTCGCTGCCAAAAGAAAAAAACCAATACCCATGACATAGACAACGGCAAGCGAGGTGATTGCCAGACGTAAACTCTGTAACTCACCATAGGCTGGCATCAACATATCACTCAATAGTCCAACATAAGTGGGGCCGCAGCCTAACCCGATAATATTTAATATCAAAAAAAACATCGCTGTTGACATAGCGCGCATACGGACCGGCACCAAGGTTTGTGCCGCCGCGAAACAGGGCGCGACCCAGGCACCTGAAAGGGTTATATAGATACCTATAAATATGAGGAATAGCGGAACCGAGTCTACCCAAAACGCCAATATCAAGCAGGGTGCCCCTATTACAATCGCCGCAATAGGGACCCATGCATAAGCAGCAATATTTTTGCGCGAATATCTCTCCGCCAACAGGCCACCAAGATAAGTTCCAATCCCCAATCCGACAAAATGAATACCGGCCATTATTAACATATAGGATTGAAACTTTGAATTCTCTGTACCAGCAACATAATCAGCATCAAAGCGAAACACATAATCGGTCCCCCAGGCTGAGATTGCGTAGCTTCCAAAAGAGACAAATGCCATGCCCAGACACATGCCCCACCAGCTGGGTATTGTCTTTAGAATACTTAACGACTGTTTAATCGAAAGTGGCTGATCGGATTGACGTGCCTGCACATCCATTTGACCACGCTGGGGCTCTTCAAGCAGCTTTAGCATTAAAGCGGCGAAGACAACGCCTCCTATACCAAGAACAACCAGGGTGCCGCGCCAACCTATCCACTCTACCAATACTGCTGAGGCTAAAAAGGATAGCGTTATCCCTAAGGGTACGCCCAGCCCATAGATAGCCAGTGCCGAGGTGCGCTGCTCTTTGGCGTAGAGATCAGAGATGATTGAATGCGCCGGCGGGGTGCCACCAGCCTCACCTATGCCGACACCTATGCGTGCCAACAACATGGCCACAAAGGTAGTGGCCATACCTGTAAATACAGTAAAGGCGCTCCACACGACCAGCGAAATGGCGATGATGCGTACGCGATTAAAACGGTCCGCTAGCCATGCCAGTGGTACACCTACAGTGGTATACAACAGGGCAAAAGCAAATCCTTTTAACCAACCCAATTGAGAATCTGTAAAGCCCAGGTCGGCTTTAATAATGGGTGAGAGAATGCCAATAATCTGTCGGTCCACCAGACTGAACATATAAACCAGTGTTAGTATCCACAAGACAGAGGTGCGATTTAATTTAACTTGTCTCAATTGGGCCACCACAAGAACTCGTCACCTTCAACGTAGCTCTCGGCCATGGTTTTATCGATCATAATGGGAGAGTTGGTGGTAGACGGATAAAGCGGCTTCCGTGCGCTCTTGTTATGCTCAGCCAGAATAGACTTGAGTTCTTTGAGCTTTTTAGATTTCTTATCGGCAAGATTATTTTGCTCGGTAGGATCAGCCTGTAAATCAAATAGCCAGTGCTTGTCACGCTTGCCTTCATAGATAAGCTTCCAGTTTTTTGCACGCACGACTTTCAAGTAACCACTTTGCCAAAACAGAGCGTCATTTTTTCGGGTTATGTCGCCACTTCCCATAGCCAGAGGCAACAGGTTTTTGCCATCAATAATAACGTCGCGCGGCAATTCTGCATCTGCCGCAGCGGCCAGTGTCGGCATGACATCAATATGGGCTACCGGCTTATCCACCTGTGTCTCGGGCTCAATTTTAATCGGCCATTTAATAAACAGAGGGGCTCGAATGCCGCCTTCAAAGAAGCTTATTTTCCATCCGCGATAAGGGGAATTAACCTCTGGTAGTCCAAGATAGCCTGCGCCGCCATTGTCTGACGAAAACACCAGAATGGTGTTTTCGGTGAGTCCTTGTTCCTCCAGCTTCTGCATCACACGGCCAACTGAACGATCAATTGAGCGTATCATCGCCGCATAAACTCTCAGTCGATGAGGTTTTATATCGCCCACCGCTTCAAAATCTTGTTTAGTAGCTTGCAGGGGGGTATGCGGACCCCAATGGGCCAGGTAGAGAAAGAATGGCCGATTTTTATTATGTTCAATTACCTTGAGCGCTTCATCGGTCCAATAATCGGCCAGATAACCCCCAGGTTTGAACTTGATGCGTGGCTTGTCAGGGCCATCGGCTGAGGTGCGGTAAGTGGTTGCATATTTAGAGATTGCCCATAGAGTTTTGTCGATGGGGTCGAACTCGAGCTTAGCATTCACAACATTCGGCGAATCTTCTGGCAAGTGTAAAAGGTCGTCCATTAACAAGCTTTCATCAAAGCCTTGGTCAGCTGGGTGTGATCCATTCTCATTGCCCAGGTGCCATTTACCAATATGAACGTTATGGTAGCCCCGCTGTTTGAGCAGCTCGGCAATGGTCACCTCGCTGGGGTCCAATCCCATATCATCATAATGAGGCTTAGTCGCGTCAACTTCAGCATCATAGCTGTACTCGGGTAAGTTATTATCCATCTCATTGCCCCACTTCGCGACCAGTCGTCCGAAATTTGGTCGTGTGGGTGTGTACTCATACCCAGTGCGAGTGGAATAGCGTCCTGTCATTAACATGGCTCGAGAGGGTGCGCAGGTTGCATTGCCCGCGTAACTTTGCGTAAAGGTGGCGCCCTGCTTGGCGAGGCGATCAATGTTGGGGGTGGGTACAGCACCGTCTGCTACACCGCCGCCAAAGGTAGAAATATCATTGATACCCAGATCATCAGCCAGAATAAAAACAATGTTTGGCGGGCGCTCTGATAAGGGCGCTGCAACATGCGGCCCCTTTTGCCACTCAATTGGATGATTAGGCGCTATTTCGCTTTCAGCTGCGCTGGTGTTCAGAGCGACCAGCAAAACAGCCGCTATTCCTGCGGCTAGAGTTTTATGATCCATTAGTCGACTCCCTCTTCAACTAATAAACCAGCCAAACGAGCGGGTAGATTGACCGTTTCAATATTGAGCTGCCCTTGCAGGCCTGCATGGCGGTGCAGGGCAATTTTCTTCATCCCCTCACCGGAACTCATGGCTGCGAGAGCACCTCGATTTGGGTACATCACGATTCCAATGGCGTCCCATAATGGGTTGGCCTTACCTACTACAATATCTGATATATCAGCCGAAAATATCTCTTTGCCACCAAAATCGGTGACCAATTTGACTACTTCATCTGAATACAGCTTATAGGCCTGTTTGCCCGTAAGCTGTGTTTCACGACCATCTTTATACTCAGCTTTATCCTTGAATTTAAGGAGATTGACCATAAAAACTGGACCTTCGGGACCAGCTGCCATGAATTTTTTCATGTCGCTTGGATAGACTTCATTTTCAATATGCATTTGCCTGATTCCTTTTTTAGCCTGATTTGCGCAGGGATTTTTTGTCGATCTTGCCCACCGCAGTCAGCGGAATGGCATCAATAAAATGGATCTTTTTAGGTACTTTGAATGCCGCCATATTAGCGCGGCAAAAAAACGTTATTTGTTCTGCCAGCTGATCCGGATTTGACTGCTTATAGGCTTCGGCAAGCTCTACAAATAGATTGACGACATCATTGCCAGGGCGGCGTTCGTCGGGGGTACCAATAACGGCGCAAGATGCAATTTGAGGTAGGGAGCAAAGCTTATCTTCCAGCTCAACGGAAAATACTTTGTAACCGCCAACAATAAGCATATCTTTGGCGCGATCACAGAGAAACAAGTAGCCCTCTTCATCTAAATAGCCCACATCTCCGGTATACATCCATAGTTTGCCATCTATCTCACGTAGGGATTCTGCCGTGGCATCTGGTCGATTGAGGTACCCGGTCATCAAATGTGGCCCGCTGGTAATGATTTCGCCCTGTTCGCCAACATCCAAAACGCGGCTGCCTGTATCTGTATCCACAATACGAAGGTCTGAACCAATAACAGGAATCCCTACGGAACCAAGTTTATAACGCCGTTTGGGATGTATCACATGGCCCCCCCCTGTTTCAGTCATACCGAACCCATCTGAGATTTTATTTTCACCGATCACAGCATCCAGTGCTGCTAGCGTCGTTTTGGTAACTGGGGCTGCACCAGTGTGTGCGACAAGTAGACGACTAAAGTCGATTTCATTAAAAGCTGGATTTGCCATCAACATGTCATACAGAGCTGGCACCGCAACAATATGGGTGGGCGGTATCGCTTTAAAAACGGCACAAATATGATCGGTGTCGCGGGGGTCGGGAAATAGCAGGTATCGTCCGCCAAAGATCACGCAGGATAAGATATTGTTTAAACCCGCAACATGAAACAGCGGGAATGCTGAGCCCAGTGTCATCCCATATTTATTGGATTGATTACTGGTAGCATAAGTTATCTGCGCGTTGCAGACTAATGCGCGATGAGACAGCTGAGCGCCTTTGGGGGCACCAGTTGTGCCGCCCGTGTACTGAATCATAAAGGTATCTTCGGGATTCGTGTCAACCGACTCAAATTCGATTGATTGACCCTCAATTAATTCCTTAAAAGCTGTCACCTCGACGCCGCTAAGCTGAGGAACAGAGACAACAGTGGAGCTATTATAATCTTGAACACCACAGACAATAACTTGCTCTAAACAGGACGGTAGCTTGGCAACACCTTGCAGGGTTGCTCCCAAGTCTTCGAAACTCAATAACGCTTTTACATTGGCATCCTTAATCTGATTGACGACTTCCACCGGCGCCATGATTGGCGAAATACCTGTACCAATTGCACCCATCTTACTAATAGCCGCTAATGCAATCACATATTGCAGCATATTGGGCATATGCAGACCGACGACATCACCTTTTCCTATGTTCAGCTTACTGAGTGAGTTGGCTAACCTGTTCGCTTCGGCGTTGTACTCAGAAAATGTCATCGACTTATTAAACATTGTGAGCGCTATTGCGTCGCTCTTTACTTGCGCATGCTCCTCGAGATAAGAGCCCATTGTACGTCCTGTAAAGCTGGGCATTTCGATATTTAGCTCGTTATAAATTTCGAGCCAAGGCTGACTTTTCATAAATAAATCCTGGAAAAAATGCCGGGAACTCTCTTGTTGAGAGAGCCCCGGCTAATAAACGCACTAAGAAGGAGGGGGGGGGGGGAAGTGCGCTTACATTCCAGTGCGTAAGGTAAATTGGAGGCCAACGGTTCTAGGCGCACCGGAATAGCCGGCCGAACCACCTGCGCCAGCAAAACCACCTGCACCGATAAGAGCTCCTAGTGGCTGTTTTACCGCTTGGACGAAATAGGCTTCGTCGGCAACATTGTTAACGAAGGTTTCAACTTGCCAGCGACCATCGCTCGAAGTCAATGCTGCACGCAAGTTCAGCAAACCATAAGCGTCTATATCAGCCGTTGAGTCTTGAGTAACCCGGGTAATGTTTTGATCATCGCGCCAGTTGTAATCCGCACGCAGTCGCAGGCCTAATCCATTGCTTATTTCTTGCTCCCACTGCAAGCCGAGATTGAACTGCAACTTTGGAGAATTAGACGGTGTTTCGCCTGTTCGATCACAGGTTTTAGTGACAGCATTATCTGGCGTCTCACCTAAGCCACATTGTGCACCTACAAAGTCAGTGTACTCTGCGTCAAGAAAAGCAATGCCTCCGTCCATAGAGAAATTATCGTTCGGCGCAAAACGGAAATCTGCCTCTACGCCTTTTACTTGCTGCTCGCCCGCGTTGGAGACTATGAACCCAGTGCCTGTTGGTGCCAGTGCAGACTCCTGAAACTCTTCTAAAGTCGTGTGGTAGACAGTGGCATTTAACATTACTGTTCGGTCAGCGAAGAGTCCCTTAACACCCAATTCGTAGGAGGTAGCTGACTCGGCTTCAAATTCAAGCGCAGACCCAGCGGGCAATCTGCGAGAGTTAAATCCACCCGACTTAAAGCCCGTCGAAACTGTGGCAAACAACATAACGTCATCACTTAAGTTATAACGAGAATTAGCCGACCAAGTGACCTTGTCTTCTTTACGCGAATCGGCATCAGGATCAACTGGTGGAAATAGAAATACGTTGAACACGGGGCCATTAGTAGGGTCATTGAAGTGGTTTACATCAAAGTCTTTTTCATCCTGACTCCAGCGCAGCCCACCAGTGACATTCCACTGGTCATTGATCTGGTAGGTACCATTAGCATAGACCGCCACACTATCCGTATCCTGCTCAAACAAGGTGCCGCCATTGTCACCGACTACCGTCGTACAACCACCGTTTGCTGGCAAGCAAAAGGGCGCCTTTGGGTTCGCAAAGATGCGTGAAGACGTATTATCTGTAACCAAGGCGTACTCATTGAAGGTGGTTTCCTGTTGGTAGAGATAAAGACCAGCTAGGTAGTCAAATTTTTCACCACCTGGTGAGGCAATTCGGAATTCTTGACTAAGAATCTCATTGCGTTGCTCCTGCCACAGCTTAAGAATATCGGCAGAATGTGAATCTGTTGCAACTTCTGCCTGATTATCCCAAATCTGGTAACCCGAAATTGATGTTAGTGTATGACCACTAGCCAGCTGCCAATCTGCCGTAAGGGACAGCATCTCGGTCTTTGTATGGTCGTCGGGCGTTTCATCAGAGTTGACCACATGATCGCTGTCATCGAAATTTAAAAATGGCGTTCCGGCTGCCGCTTGCGCATCCAAAAACCCTTGTGTCGCTATCCCCAGCGGGCCAGTGGGATCAATCTGCTCGGCAATACAGCACTTTCTATCTGATTCGCTGTAACCAGCAACTAGTGTGAGATCCAATTTATCGTTCGGCTGGAAAAGCAACTTACCGCGGACACCTTTGGTATTGGCCGAGTTAATATTATCGCCAGTGAATAAATTTTTATCGTAACCATCACGGTCCCGCGTCCAGGCCGATAATCTGCCTGATGTATTTTCAGTCAAGCCACCGCCTACATAACCATTGAGCCAGCGCTGCTCATAGTTGCCAAAGCCGCCTCGAAAAAGAGATTCAAATTCTTGTTGTGGCGCCCGTGTTGTGGCATTAACCGCCCCAACAGGTGTATTTCTTCCGTAGAGCGTACCTTGGGGCCCACGCAATATTTCCACATTTTGAATATCACTGAGCTCACCCAAAATTTGCGCGCCACTGGGCTGGTACAAACCATCAAGAAAAACACCAACACTGGATTCAATACCTGGATTACTACCGCTAGAGCCAATGCCGCGAATACGTACGGATACGTTTCGTGACAGATTGGAGGACGGCAAATCAAAGTTGGCGACAGATTGGGCAATTTCAGTGAAGTCAGTAAGACCGCGCTGGACTAGCTCCTCACCAGTAATTGCAGTGATGGAAATAGGAACATCCTGAACACTTTCACTGCGCTTTTGCGCTGTGACAACGATTTCCTCTAGCTCGGCAACTGCCGGTGCTGCAAATAGCGCGCAAAGACTCATCGCTATCAAGTTTGGATTAAGACGTTTTTTAATTTGTATTGTCATGTTTTGTTACTCCCCTTGTTTTTAATTTTTTTTAATTGTTGACTCAAGATATGCTAAAAATTATCCTCAAACTGTCAGAAGGCTTACATTTGTCGAATTATCGAGATTTTAAAAGGAACCAGGATGAAGAAAGGGGATGCTTTAGAGATTATTAAATCTACCCATACGTTTCGTAATTTGCCTGAGGATCTGATAGAGATTTTAGTCCGTAGTGCAAAAAATGAGCATTATGATCAGGAGTGTTTGCTACGTCGAAACTCTCAACCCTGGGATAATTTATATTTTGTGGTCTCTGGATTTATTCAAGCTCGCCAAAGAACAGTCACCGGCCTGGAAACTAGTGCGATTCCTGTGCAAAAGGGCGTTTGGGTATCCTGGTCCGCTGTTTTTCCCATTCCTTTCACCAATCCACTCAGCGCAGAGATATGGGTATCGAAAAACGCTCATCTGCTCACAGTTCCCTGTGAGCAGATCCGGCATGTCGCTCGGGAGTGGCCTCAACTCTATATACAAATAATCGAAGAGATAAACTACTTATTTTATTTAACACACGAATTGGTGTGGTCCAATAATTTATTGTCAGGGATAAAAAAAGTTGGGCGGGCCCTTCTTTACCAAAATGCCGTTAGTGCATTTAAGGACTCAGCAACTATTATGGTTACTCAAGAACGTCTTGCCCAGACACTCAATATCAGTCGACAGACACTGTCATTACATCTCCAAGAGCTACAACAAAAAAAATTTTTGACGGTAGGCTATGGGCGAATAGAAATTTTAGATGTCGAAGGG
>Ga0307488_10003734_pt1 | contig 12686 bp, 14 predicted proteins | sample SB02metaG_FD_202248 | JGI IMG/M metagenome (GOLD analysis project Ga0307488, IMG submission 202248) | Sea-ice brine microbial communities from Beaufort Sea near Barrow, Alaska, United States - SB 0.2 | ecosystem: Environmental > Aquatic > Marine > Coastal | place: USA: Alaska | collected...
GATCTTTTAGGTAATATCTTTGCAAATTTCTGTATCGGAAAGTAAAGCAGCCTAAAATAAATTAAAGAAACCCACCAACCCCTTATTCTATTTAATTTGAACACAAGAGTCTCCTATAATTAGTAGCAGATTTTATACGCATGCTTTTCCGTTTATGACCAACTGTAAATATAAAATAGCGACTTCGGTTAGCACCAAAGCCGCTATTGTTTTTATACAATGCTGTAGATAATTTTTCTGTTATCAGGCGACTTTTGCATCGCAAGATTTGTCAGCACAATAAGCGTTTCCAACTGTTTTTGCAACTGCCATTCCAAAAATAATATGTCCCATTAAACTACCTATCATTGTCAGCATTATTGAACCTTCTATTTTTGGCATTGGCATCATTGCACCCATTATCGCCATCATTATTTGAGCAACAACAAAAGCTATAATTCCAAAAACGGCACCTTTAAGATACACATTGCTAATTTTCCATTTAAAGATGCACAAATAAGTATAAACTAGTGCAAACATTATCCCTATCATAAAGTGCATTAACCAACCAACAAATACTGGCATCCCTAACATTCCTGAAAGCATTTCTGGTGGCGACATTTTTGGCATTCCCATCATTGGCGCAAGCATCATAACTACGGTCATTATGACGGTGCCTATAATTCCCGCCAAAATTGATTTTTGAATTTTCGTATTCATATTTTTCTGTTTTTTTAGTTATTTCATTCTGTTTAATTCCATTGGAATATGAATTTTTACTTCATCACCAACAACCATAGTTGCTGCCCAATCGCCTGTTCCAACTTCATAGTCAGTCCTATTAATAGTGGTATCTATTGCAACACCTAAAATGATCGTTCCTTTCATCATTGGGTGCTCCATTTCGCCTGTAATTTTCATTGGAAGAACAACATCTTTCGTTTTGTCTTTGATAGTAAGTTTTCCGTGTATTAAGAACTCCTTGTCAGACTTTTTTTCAAATTTTGTTGATTTGAAAGACATTTTTGGATAAGTCGTGGCATCAAAAAAGTCTTTTGATTGAAGATGTTGGTCTCTCTTTTCGTTATCTGTGTTCACGCTATTTATAGAGACCATAAACTTTATATCACTGCCTTTTAGATTGTTAGGATCAAAATGAATATTCCCTTCAAAATCAGTAAACTTTCCTGTAACGTCAGAAAAGAAGTGGTTAATTGAAAAATTGACCGAAGTGTGCGGTTTGTCAATTTTCCACATTGTTGCGTCTTGTGCATTTATAGTGAATACACTAAATACAGTTAATAAAACTGCAAATTCTAATTTTTTGATTTTTGAAACCATTTTTGATAAATATTAAATTGTTAAACTTATATATTAATACCAATGGTGTCAAAAAATCACCCAACTCAACTAACTTTTTTTTTATTTTTCTTCTTCTTCTTTAACTTTTCGTATTTGCTCTACACACTTATGTTTTTGATTTTGAGCGTTGTGCCTTGTCGTGTAGCCGTATTTTTGTTGGATTTGGACTATGTCTTTCTCTTTAAAAAACATATCGTGAATAAGACTGTTGCAATGGTCGGTAATCTTTAGTAAGTAAGCTCTTAGTTTTTCTAAATAAGTTTTTTCATTTTCTATGGAGTTATTTATTGAATATAGAAAATCAGTTGTTTGCATCTCATCTAGAGATAACTCAAAATTTCTATTCCGAAGTTTTTTAAACCATAGGTTTTTGCAAATGGCATAGATATAGGTATCTATTGATGCTGTGAGTTGGAACTGGTCTTGACGAAGTTTCTCTACAAGTACCATCATAGCATCTTGAAACAAGTCTTCAGCATCTGCCTCATTTCCACTATTATTTAGAACAAATTTTGAAATTTTGTAAAAATTGTCTTTGTACAATTTTCCGATTGCAAAGTTGTTTTCTGTCCTTAAGTCAATTAGAATGTCATTCATATTCTATTTGTCGTGCTTTTTATAAATTGCCTACAATGGTCTTGATTATCGCAATTAGCGTGGGCTAGAGACGAGTCCCGATAGCTATCGGGATTGTCGGTTTAGTTATTTATTACCTGGTCTCTGAAATATCACTTTTCACTGGAATGCACGCTATTTGATATATTGGGTGCCGTGCTTTATTGCTTAAGGATCTTAAGCATATCGTCAAAAACATGTATCTGGGTATCACGATCCTGCTGTGTAATATTATCACGTCCCTCTAATCGGGTCACCACGTGGATTTCAGAATCAATCATTTCGACCTCAATATTTGATCCATCGCTGTTTTTAAGTCCTTTGTATATCAGAACGGCACTTACGGGATCGGCGCTAGAATCATTGATCGACTTATACACTTTCATATGGGTACCTGCAGGCAGATTATATCCTTTTTGAAGATCTTTGCGCACTTTATCTATCAGATCCATTAATTGCTTCAAGGTTTCCTGTGGCCGGAAATGATACCAATAACCTTCTTCTCCCGGGGTATTATCTGTTTCCAAATACCCCATCATCGGGCCAACCAGTCCTATAAGTGTCAGTAATTTTTCGGAAGGAATAACTATAGGATCTATAAGAAAGATATGTTTCATGTCATTATCGCCGATCTCACCTTTCTTGATCAAGTCCATCACTAATGGACATGCAGTGGACGATCCGGCAAAGCTTATATTAGTATATCCCAGGTTACGAAGGGCATTGTATTCAGTCATAATGGGTTCCTGCCAGTCTTCCCATGTTGAGTTTTTAAATTCCTCATAAGTACGGCCATGTCCTCCTAAAAGGACCTGTGAAATCAAAATGTCGGAATTTGCATTAGTATAAGTCCGAAATTCATCCCATTCAAAAGTAGATGCCGAATAACCGTGAACCGTAATAATAACAGGTGTGTTTTGTTGGATAGTAGTCGGGTCGTCTATAGCAACAGACACCAGGTATTTAGCCGGATTGTAAAGCGATGGATCAAAGATCTTATCTCCGTCCAGCATCGTTTCATTGTCTATATCCGGACTTTTGGAACAGGAAGACAGGAACAACAGAAAAATCACCAGAAGTCTGAAAAATATATTTTTAGTTTTCATTTTAGTTCTTTTTAAATAAGGTATAGTAAATACTCATTTGGTAAAAAACAGGATACAAAGTTCCTGGTCCATCAGATCCGTTTCCGGTATTTAAATTATATCCCATACTTAAATTGAGGGTAAACGGAATCTGGAATTCATAGGATAATCCGGCATCTATAGAAAAGAGAAAGGCATCGTTGGGTAATACATCAAAAATAGCAGACTCGTAATCTGCATGAAAATACCCCATGTTTAATTGTGTAAAAGGCTGTAGACTTTTTTGAGGACGAAAATAGTAACCCATGCTTAGCAGATAGTTGTCCTGCTTAATGGCGTTGGTGCCCATAGCACTTCCAAGCCTGGAGGTAACATAGCTAAGTCCAATATGAATGCGGCTGTCCACAATCTTGGGACTGGAAAAATCTAGCGCAAATCCATTTTCCCAATAGAGTTTTTGGGTTTTCTGGATCCTGATACCGCCCTTTAATTCTCCAAGCCAAGCATCTTCTTTGCCAGAGGTTTGAGCTTGCATGCATATAACGGAGGTAATGAAAAGAAAGGCTAAGAAAAATTTTTTCTTCATTTTAATAATTTATTAGGTTAACTATAATTTTTTAAGTCTTTAAACCATGAATGCCAAATAGTTATACAATTAACTAATATATCTTTTATTAGTTTAATTCCCGGGATAAAAATAGTGGTTTAATGTTAAAATTGATTTATATTTTATGTTTTTTGCACCATATTTGGAATAATTAGTTTAATTTCGTATTTTAAGCCCGAAAAAGAAGGAATTGTTTAATTTACGAAGTATTAAAGGACGTCAAACTGCTTAAGGGATAAGAAAAGGGGTATTACAGGAGAGATCATTTTATTTAATTAAATAAAGCTAAAATGTTAATTTCCGTGTCACTTTCCTTGCTCTATTGTACCTCAATCACTGGCAACCCCTACTAAATAGGTAAAACTAATTTCTGTATTGGAAAGTAATTAAGTTTCATTTACTTCTTTTTTATAAAAAAATGTTTAAATATTAATCCTTTAGGTTACTAAATTGTAACTATAGAAATAACAAGTATGGGAAGACCTTCCACAAAACCAAAAGATTTAAGAGACGGATTTTATATTGAAGTTCGAAATAAGAATCAAAGAACTGCCATAAAAATTCGCAGAGACACCAAGGAGCAACTTTTGCTTGCTATAGAAGAATATAGAAAGAATAAAGAGGTTACCGTTCTAGGCGAATCCAAGAAAGGGAAAATGCTTAAAATTCCTGGAGTGAGTTAGTTGTTATTATTCCTTTTTGGAAGTATATACTGATATTACATATTTAAAAAAAGGAACTGTGTAAACAGCTCCTTTTTTTAATTTAACCGAACCAATACCTAGAGATTTTTAAATGTTTTTTAGTTTAAAAACACTTAAGTAAACATATTTAATGTGTCAAAATTTATTTAATTATTCAGTTATCTCTCTAGTGATAAAAAAATGAAGCAGAAGTACCTATATCTACTGCTTCATAAATATAGAATATATTTTTTTAGCTTTACTAGCTGGTTTTCTTGAAACCCGCTTCTGCCCTACAAGTTGCAGTTTCATTTTAAAATTAAAATACCACGACCCAATCAATTCAACTCGCAAATTTCGACAGGCTCAATGTGACAAGCTTATTAAAAGAAAAAGGGCAATCCATTAATTGGATTGCCCTTTTTCTTTTATAAGTTTTAAGTGACACTTATTTCTTCTCCGGTTTTGGAGGAAGAGCGAATGCTACCGCTTCGTGTTCGAAATGGTTTCTATGTGAACCATCACAAAAAGGTTTGTTTTTAGAAAGTCCACATCTACATAAAGATACTACATCACGACCTTGAAGATCGTAAGAGTTTCCTTCTTTGTCCACTATCTCAAAATCACCAGATATCTTAAGCGATCCGTTGTTATTTACTACTAGCTTTGTTTTCGACATTATAAATTTGTTTAAGGGTTTTTAATAAGTACAACTTAGTTCCTTTATAGCGACTAAAAAGAGGCAGAACCAAATTAGATGTAAAAGTGTATAAATTAAAGTCCAAAAAAAAGAAAAATTTATAGTTTCTATATCTAGAAAAAAGCAATATCAAGAGATATTGCTTTTTTTGGTTTCTTTCTAACTATAAAAATTAAAAACCATCTTATTAACCTCCCATTTGCAATTTAGGATCTACCGCAAAAGTTCTTGGAGTCTCTCCATTAATTCTAAAAACCACAATGTAATATTCTAGACCATTCACTTTCTTGTTCTTAACTTTTCCAATTACGATCCCGTCCTTGTTGGGGTCTCTAAAGGTACTTTCCAGAATTTCTGCACCGCCCTCGGGTTTTCTATAGATCGCTATAATATCTATGGTTTCATTGCTATCCTCGTCTTTGGCAACTCCACTCCAGTATATTTTCATGTTCTTATCTACAATAGAAGTAAAGGTTTTAGGGTTTCCGGGATTTGTAGCAGGGTCGCTTCTATCATCAGAGAAAACCACTTTAGAATCCACATTATTCTCGTTGATAGTTTTTGTGTCTATGGTTAAAAGTACATAAGTATCCTTACTTTCTTGAATTTCCGGTTGGCTTATAATAGGATTGGCTATGGCCATGGAAGCTAAATCCCCAGATTTAAGTGCGAGTTCCTTAGATTCTTTTAAAGAATTCTCTGAAGGTGTTTGTTCATTTTTACAGGAACCAAGAATTAGGCAGATCGCCAAAATACTGGCAAACCTAAAAGTTTCTTTTCGTAATGTAATTGTTTTCATAAAATTGAGTTTTTGGTTGGTTTATTATTAATAAGGTTTGTTAATTGATTCAGCTTACTTTTTCTGGAATTAAAGTTTTGAAATCCTTATTGGATTCAACAAAATACATAGACATCGGTCCTTTGTTCTTCACCTCTATCTTACCCCGTTCTGTGCACAAGAACCTATCTTTCACCAATTGAAAGGTATGCTCAGAAATATTGATTTTCCCGATCTCTGAGCAGGATTCCATTCTGGAAGCCATGTTCACTGCATCTCCCCAAATATCATAAGCGAATTTTTTGCTTCCCACCACACCAGCTACCAATGGGCCAGTGTTAATGCCTATTCGGATCTCAAAGCGTGCTCCAATTTCTAAATTATTTTTTTTGGTTTCCTCTACAAACTCCAAAATTTCCAAGGCAGCATACATCATAATAGTTGCATGATCTTTCATAGGATATGGAACTCCAGCTGCACACATATAAGAATCGCCAATGGTTTTTATTTTTTCAAGTCCGTACTTTTCAATGATCTTATCGAATTTCGAAAAATAGAAATCTACACTCGCTACCAAATCTTCAGGAGAAAGGTTTTCAGAAATTTTTGTGAAACCTTCAAAATCTGTAAAGAGAACACTCACCGCATCAAATTTCTTGGCCTTCACCCTTCCTGTTTCTTTTAATTCTAAAGCCGTACCCTCGGGAAGTATATTCCTTAATAAATGTTCAGACCGGTTCTTTTCTTTTTCTATGATCAGGTTAGTCCGTTTTATAAAATTATTTCGTCTATACAATCCTATGCTAAGCAGGATAATCAGGAATAATGCTACTAAAACGGCAATTACAATGTTTTGCTGATTTTCCTTTTGCTGATTTAGCAGATCTACTTCCGTTTGTTTTTGTGAAACCTCAAAATCGGTACGTAGATTAGCCATTTCCCTGACCGATTCTAAATTTCGAACACTATCCCGGTAGGTTATAAACTCTTTATAATGCTTATAGGATTTAGCCGTATCATTTGCTTTTTCATATAACTCTGAAAGATTTTTATTAGCATCGGCTATGTAATTCTTGAATCCAAATTTTTTTGAGATGGCTAAACTTCTGTTGGCATATCGAAGCGCCTTTTCTTCATCCCCTTTTTCAGAATATACTTCAGATAAAGAAATAAGAAATTCTGCTATCGCGTTGTGAGCACTCATCCCTTGCAGTAAAACGATCGCGGAATTCAGGTTTTCTTCAGCAAGATCATCATTGCCCAGTTTGGCATTTATCCTGCCTAAATTCCCTAAACTATATGCACGACCTAAGAGATAATTTACCTTGGAAAATATCTTTTCAGCCTCAATTGTGTATTCCTTTGCCTTTTCTAAATTTCCTATACGCAGGTATTCATCTCCGGCATTAAAAAGAGCACTCCCCAGCGGTTTTGAATCTCCCCCACTTCTCAACTCTTCTATTCCCTTATTGTAATAAATATCTGCATTAGCGCTGTTCCCGCTTAGGGAATATACATTTCCAATCTCGATATTGGTGTAAGCAATTCCCTTCTTATCATTAATTATATTGGCATAATCCAGACTCTTGAAATAAGCTTCTAAAGCTTGCTTAAAATTACCTTTTAGGCGTAATCCATTTCCTAGTTGGCGATACCCACTATAGACTTTTTCATCATTCCCAGCTGCCTTTCCATGTGCTATTAATAACTCGGAATATTTAGTCACACTATCTGGATCTACTTCATTATTAGCAATTTCCCATAGTATTTCCAGATCAACCTGATTTCCTGAGGTAGAAAAATAAATGCTTTTTAAACTGTCAGACTCTTTTGGATTTTGCCCAAGAACTTGCCAACCAAATATTAGCAACATTCCAAAAATTAATATGTTACTGCCCTTTTTCATAAAATAGTGGATCTTCTTAGCAAGCCTGATCGAAATACTGAATTGGCCGGATTAATTACTTCAGGAAATATCTCATAGCTATCTTTTATTCCCTTCTTATAAAAATGGGAACGATCATCGAGAGCTAACATAGATTTTTGAGAAAAAAGGCAGTTTTCGAACATGGTGTTCACATTATTGTACGGAAAAAAGTAAAAGGCGTAACTATATACAAGCATTAATGAGTTAAAAACACCCTTTCATTAACCATATTAAACAATTAATAACTTTTGAGCTTACTGTGTATCAAGGTAATAAAGATATATTCATAAAAAAAGTGAGTTTCGGTAAACAGCTTCTAAGACCTGTTAAACGCACTCTTTTTTATAGATTTGGAAAAGTAGTTGTGCTTTTTGAAATAATTCTATTACATAATTAAGTTTATAACATTCGGTAAAACCACCTAACTAGCTGTATAAAAAGCATCTATATGTTAATAATTGCTATAAATTTCCTAAGTTAGAGGTATAGATTCATTGATATTTATTGATGCTACAAAATATGAACTCTCCAAATAAAGTCAACTGGCGATCCATTTTTTCCGTTTCGTCTATTGTATATTGTACCCTCGGGGTATTTGCGGCGATGCTTGCTTTGGAAGGTTTTATGTTACCAAATCACTTTTTGGATGGTGGTGTTACAGGAATATCTATAGTTACAGAAGAGATCTTTGGAATTCCATTTACCTTCCTGTTAGTTGGCTATAGCATTCCATTTCTATATCTGGGCTACAAAAAAATTGGTAAAACCTTTGCAGTAAGGGCATTACTGGCAATATTATTTCTTACGGTTCTTATGCATTTTATTGAGATCCCGGCATTTACAAATGATAAAGTTCTTATTGCAGTATTTGGAGGTTTCTTAATGGGTTTAGGTATTGGTCTTGTAATTAGGGGTGGTGGAGTGCTGGATGGGTTGGAAATTATAGCGTTTTACACCACTAGAAATTCAGGATTTTCTACCGGGGAAATAATTCTAGCTTTTAATGCGTTAATATTTATTAGTGCTGCTTTTGTATTTAGTGTAGAATCTGTGATGTACTCCTTTTTGGTGTACTTCACTGCTATGAAAACCTCCGATTATGTTGTGGATGGTTTTGAAGAATTTACGGCCTTGAATGTGATTTCTAAGGAATGTGACCTGGTAAAATCCCTGATGGTGAACGATTTTGGCAAGGCTATAACGGTTTATAAAGGAGAAAGAGGTTATCTTCCTGAATCATTTAACATAAAATATGACTGTGATATTATTATGACCATCGTAACCAGACTTGAAATACATCGTTTAAAAGAAGCCATAAGCCTAATAGATCCGGATGCTTTCTTTTTTGTGCAACGCATTAAAGAAGTAAAAGGAGGAATAGGAAAACACACAACAAAAGACTCATTTAATGAATATGTACCAAAAAATATATCCAAAGATAATAGCTAAGCTGGAGAATAATTTACCTACTTGGCTATATTATCACAGTACAGAGCATACAAAATATGTGCTGGAGCAAGCTATTTTTATTGCTGAAAAAGAAAAGGTGGAGAAGAATGATCTTTATCTTTTAAAGATAGCAGCCCTATATCATGATACTGGCTTTATAATAAGCAAGGATGAACACGAAGCAATTAGTTGTGAGATCGCTACAAAAGAATTGAAGGAACTAGGTCTGGATTCTGAAGAAATAGAACAGGTCTGTGAAATGATCATGGCTACCAGAATCCCTCAAAATCCAACCTCCGATCTCGCTAAGATACTTGCCGATGCCGATCTGGAATATCTGGGTACCGATAAATTCCTGAAATTCAGCCAGAAGCTTTATAAGGAACTTTTACACTATACACCAGACTTGAGCCTAGACCAATGGAATGAGATACAAGTGAAATTTATTTCTAAGCATCATTACCATACTAATTATTGCAAGCAAAACCGTGAGCCTAAAAAGCAAAAGAATTTAAACTTGATCATGAAGCAATTGAATAATGCAGATTAAGCTTCGTACAGTTTAGGTTCCAACCATAAGTATCCCATACCTATTAAAAAAATTCCATATAACCAGATTGGATCTATTGGTTCTTTCGTTTTATGGGTCTTCCCTGCTTTTACAGATTCATTAAAATTTCGCGTATTTTCCAGTTTAGTTTTTTCTGCGATCAAAGGCTTCCAAACTTCCAGATCATTTACATAATAATCTAAGGTACTGCCATTATCCTTTTCCAACCTTAAAGTTTGCCATCCCTTTTCTCTAGGATACACCGTGCCTGTCCATAAGTTGGAAATAGTTATATTCTGCTTTAATGGGATTTTACTTCCTTTTAAATCTCCAACAAGAGGCATTGCTTCCTCCGTTCTTAATCTGAAATTGAAAGGTTCATCTTTGAAAACAATAAATTGATCTGATCCAAATTCTGAAGAAATTCTAGTTCTTTTGCTTATTTTTTGAATGATTTTTGACTTATAAACATCTAAGATCTGAAAAGAGAAAACGAAATTATAACTATTCGCGAATAGCTATAATGTTCCAATCGGTTTTAGAGAATCCATCCTGTGCAGTAATGGAAAGCATGGAGGTTCCTGAGGAAAGGTCTATTTCTCCACCGGAGGCTTTCAAAGTTTTAGCTGCATATGGTATTTTAAAAGATGTCTTTATAGAGGAAAGATCTTTTCCCTTAGGAAATCGAACATAAATTTCCTCATTGTCCCAATTCACGATATTCTGTTTTAACTCTCCTTCAAAACGCAGGTCATAGATACCCGAGTTACTTATGGCAATTCCTTTTGCATCCGGTTTATCCAGTCTCTTAATTTCCTCCGGACTCATGGAGTAATTACGAAGCTGAACGGCACTTACAAAAAATTCAGCGGTCTCATTATTATCATCAGAAAATAATAGAAATCCCTGATCCTGGCCACCAGCAAAAACATTGTACACAGACCATCTTCCTCCTTCAATTTTGTTCTCCCCAACAAAAACTCCATTAACATATTTCTTGATCGCAGTTTCTGTAACTACAATTCCAAGTCTGTACCAGGTTTCCGGGATTAATTTTTTATGATAGACATTACTAATGCCTATCCCTTTTGCTCCAATAAAAAGTTCGGCATCATTATCATTATCTGAATTTGACTGATAGATACTTATCCATTTATTCTCGCTTTTCTTCGGGATATAAACATCCATTAAAAGTGAAAAGTTGTAATGCAATTCCTCGTGAACTCCTGAAGTGAAGTTGGTGAAAATGAACAAACCATTTTGTGGATCGAATGCAGGAACTTGAATAATGTTAGCGTCTACTCCATTTATTTTATTTATTCCAAAGGAAGATGCAGTCCCGAACTGGACGGGTTGATCTACTTCTTCCTTATTGTAATTAAAAGGTCTTAACTGGCTTCCAACACCTAAGGAAGTAAGATCTCCATTATCAAAAGTCCAGTTCCCTGTGGTGAAATTAATTGGCGAGATCTCTAAAGCTTCATTATTGCATAAAGCCTTCATTGCAGAAGTGGCAACATCAGATTCTACTCCATCTACTCCTCTACTTTTAATCTCATCTATTTCTACCAGATCATTAGATGTGAAAACCCATACTTCTGCATTATGCTCATGCACCTTTTTTAGGAATATTTTAAAATCTTCATTGGAATCGTCTAGAGCATAGGTGTAATATGTTTCAAAAAATAAACATCCAAGATCGATCAATTCTTTGTAAAAATTATCATCGGAAGGATCCTCCGGCAATCCTCCAAAATATACGAATGGTGAATCTGGGCAATACTTTTTATATTCCTTGGCTTCCTCTAGATCTACAATGGCAGAAAGCAATCTATTAGGATTTACCTTTGCTTTTTTAAGGGCTTTCCCCATAAGCTCCGCATTAAATTTCTTGGTGTCTAGATATAGATGCGCATCATATTTTTCGGCTAACAATAGAGCTTCTTCTAATGTTGCTATTTTAGTTCCTTTAAACTGACTTCCTTTCCAGCTACCAAAATCCAATTCCAAAAGCTCCTCATAGGTAGAAGATACTACATAGCCGTTTCCACTACTGGCTCTATACATTGTAGGCTGATCGTGGTAGAGCACATACACATCATCTGAGGTGATATTGATATCTATCTCACAATATTTGGTGCCCCGCTTAAAGGCTTCTTCTATACTTAATAAAGTGTTTTCCGGATATATATCAGAATATCCACGATACCCAATAGCATTGAAATCGCAATCGGAATAATTATAGGTAGGAATGTTTTGTTGGGAAAAACACTGAAAAACCACAAATAGAAAAATAAAAAATTGAAGGTGTTTTTTACGCATTAAAAAATATTGTTAGGATAAGATAATCTAAATCTAATTTTGTTTGATATTTAAAAATAAAGTCATCAAAAATGTAACTTATTTTTTCTTATTTTCCTTTGGGTTGGTAAGTCCTGCCCTACTCATTACTCCCCAAGACTTTCTACCTCGTAGAAGGTCTAAATTCCCCATAACTGCAGACCACATTATAACAGGGTGATAAATTATAGGTTCCAGCATGGCAGTCCCAATTAGTCTGAAGATATATCTTGGTTTTTTATATTGCTGAAAGGAGTATTCTTCAAAAAACAATGCGGTTACAGAGAATAAAAGCGCAAAGCTGTAAACTGCTAAAGAGAATGTTAAGAATACCTGCCAGTTTATTTGCCCCATCACCAGAAGTAGTAAAAAGTAAAGCACTCCAACAAATTCTATTAATGGCGCTAACCATTCAAAGAAAAACCAAAATGGGGTGCTAAGCATACCAAGTATTTTATACTTCGGGTTAAACATCATTTTCTTATGGATCCATAAGGTTTCTGCAGTTCCACGAGTCCATCTGTTTCGCTGCCGCTTCAGCACCTTCCAGGTTTGTGGCACTTCTGTCCAGCATAAAGGGTCTGGCACAAATCCAACAGTATAAGGTACAT
>Ga0307488_10003735_pt1 | contig 12686 bp, 17 predicted proteins | sample SB02metaG_FD_202248 | JGI IMG/M metagenome (GOLD analysis project Ga0307488, IMG submission 202248) | Sea-ice brine microbial communities from Beaufort Sea near Barrow, Alaska, United States - SB 0.2 | ecosystem: Environmental > Aquatic > Marine > Coastal | place: USA: Alaska | collected...
GCCCCACGCCCCTCACTTCCAGTGGTAGCCTCCCACGCCTTAGACGGCCATCCCGCATACGCTGGTTATCTGCCGTCCACGCCCCTCGGTTGCATCCGGTCCCCTCCCGCCTCCCGCGCCTTAAATGGCGAGCCCGAAGACAGTGGCTATGCAGTACATGGTCTTGTTCTCCCACCGCACCGTGCGGCAGGGACTGACACTCGTCCACGTTTCGGCTCAGCGTTACACACTTTCTGTGGGATACGCTGGGTGAAGTCAGTGAGTCGGTGACTAAAACAAGCTCAGGGGGAGCTGACAAGTGGAGGAGTGTAGGCTCCTACCGTGCGGCTGCCGTCGGTGGTGTTGTCCCAGTAACAGCTGCTGGCGGTGTGCAGCCCCGCGCCGTAGAGGCGCAAGTTGATATCGAATGCAATGTTCAAAAGAGCGGTCCACCATATTTCAGTTTCAAGTGCTGAGCCAAGCGCGGTCAACCTGGAGTCAACCAGGGGTCAACCTGGGGTGTACCTGGGGTCAACCTAGGGCCAACCAGGGGTCAACCTGGGGTGTACCTGGTGTCAACCTAGGGTCAACCAGGGATCAAGCAGGGGTCAACCTCGGGTCAACTAGGGGTCAACCTACACCGCCCTACCGCGCCGTTCTTCTGCATGATCACGCACGTCACCACGTACTTGAACGGCTTGTTCAGCCCCAACGCCAGGGCCCAAATTTGGTTCGTACGAAACCGCCTTAGCCATTGCGACCACAGCTGTGTGGTGACGGGGCCCAACTTGGTTCATGCGAAACCGACTTAGCCGTTGCGCGAAGACGTGGGGCGATATCTCTGTGGGGCCGTGGGGACGAGACCAGGGGCTTCCACTCGTCCACTTCTCAGCTCAACCTGAGCCAATTTTGTCACTAGAACCTCGCAAACAACCTCACGTATCCCCATTGCGTCCACAGCTGTGTGGGGTGATGACTTGAGTGCTTTTAGAAACACCACAGCAGGTGCCACAGCCGTGAGCATTTTGGGGATTCCTGTAGTGGTTTCAGGCTCAGGCTACAGCTACTCGTACCACAGCAGTGACGGCCGGCGGATGGGATGCAAAAGGGACGCCATGTCGGGTATCGGGCCAGGGAGGAGAATGCGGCGAGTACATGCGACTACACTGGTGCCCTATGAGCAAGTAGTCAGCCTTGGGCCGTGTCAGGGACACGACGACAGCTGTATGGTGATGACTTGAGTGGGGCCAGGAACACCACCACAGCTTCCACAGCTGTGGATGTTATGGGGATATTTTGACGATTGGTTCCGGGTACACTGGCAAACACTGCGCAAGCAGTCAGGATGCTGCGTCGTGCCCTGCCCGTCAGCCGCTTCAGGCACACCTCCACCATGCTCGAGGTCCACTGCCCAACCTGAGAAACGGAAAATCGATGGGGAGCAGGGGCACGGAGATTTTCAATAACTCGATGGCCTTCACCTCTCACGCGTGCGACGGACGCGGACGCTGGGCCGCGACGCCAAACCACATGAGCTTGGTGATCTAACTTTAGTGGTTCAGGGACAAAACCTCAGCTACCACAGCTGTCAAGGCACCACAGCTGTGATGGCACCACAGCTGACACAGCGATGAAGGTATCGCAACAGCACGAACCCACAGGGCTCCTAGATGTGACATCGTAGCAGGCAGCTCTCCGGTGGCCCACGCATCGGCAACCTGGGACTACTGACCGCTGCCACACTGCACCCTTGGGACTTCGGTGGGCACGTTTCACTTTCAGGTTCGGCCGGGGAGGGCGGGTCAAGGATGGCGGGCGCACCTTGTTGTGGTTGTAGCTGGCGTTCTGCAGCACGCTGTCGATGGACTCCTTGATGATGTTGTTCACGTCATCGGCGACGAAGGACGCCTGCAGTGCCGAAGTCCGAACCACAAGGGAATCTTGTCAGGTCGGGATTCGCTTGGGCCACAAATGGGCTGAGGAAGGCTGAGGGTAAAGGTGCGGGCGCGGTTGATGGGGATGTGGAAGAGGAGGAGCGTGTGACGATCACCAGAACATCATCGCCGCGGCACCCTTGAGAGACACGGGACGTGCGGCTCAAGGACCCTCGCGGCGCCGGCGCCCCGGCACAAACAGGCAGCACAGGCTGACAAGGGCATGGCATGGGGAGAAAAACGCGACGAAAACCGCCAGCTCGCCATTTCGGAAACTCGAGCGAGCACTCACCTCCTCGGAGGCCCCTTCCGTGACAGCTTCCATGGCGAGCTCTGGTCTCCGACTTCTTCCACACAGGAACCCGCGTCAACCCCTGACACACGACGGCGACGGCGGCGCGGTGCGAATCCGCCGGCAGCCGCTGCGCTGCGGTCAACCGCGCGTCTTTCAAACACACAACAGTCAGACAAGACAGTCTGACAGAGGCGGTGCTAGCTCTCTGATGTCTCACAGCGCCAGTGATGCGGTGATTGCCCAAAGTGCTGCCTGGTACGCGAGCGAAGGAGGATGCACGCTGCCGATTCGACGGTGCGTTTGCGCGGCGTGTACAAGGGAGCGGGTATTGTGCCGTCCGATGCACCGACCTCCCAACACCAGGGGTAATAATACTAAAATGTCATTTTAGTATTACTATGACAAAGTGCGTGAAACCACTTAGACACTTAGTGAGACTTAGTGCTACTTAGTGCTACTTAGTCCCCGCTCGACCAATCAGAAGGCTCCATTTGGACTACTTAGTACTACTTGTTTCTAAGTGTCTAAGTGGTTTCACACACTTTGTCATACCCCTGTCAACACACGCGCGGTTGATTGTACTGTGCAGATCCGATGGGGGGAGGGTATGACCCCGCCATCGGATCAGCGTACAGAATGTCCGGCCAAGAAAGCATTCCTCTCACTTCAACTCATTCGTACGCCGCTAAAGCGACACCGGCACCCGCACCGTACGCCACAACAGCCCGCTCAAATACGTATCGGGTGCCTCTCGCGCCTGCGCGCGTCAGGGCCGGCCTGGTGTCTGGTGCCGCCCGCAGCCGCAGCCACAGCCTAGGTAGTCCGACACAGCAGGCATGGCATCGCGACAGGAACGGCGCAAGGCCACGCGCGAGGCCGCGAAGCGCGCACCGGCGCAGGCGGCAGCCGCGGGAGCCGTGGGAGCTGCCGCCGCTGCCGCCGCTGTCGCGAACATAAACTTGAACCCCAGGGACCCAGGCGGCGACTGGACCACGCAAGCAGAAGACCCCGCGGTAGGCGGACTTTGCTCGCCACATCATTCAACGCACTTTGAACCTGGTCTCCTGACAACTACGGCATCCTCTGACGTGGCGAGCAATATCCGCCGGCCGTTCCCCGAGGCGGTGTTTCTGGCGCTAGGATCCGATACCGTGAAGCGGAAGGCTGCCGGGGGTGACAGGGAAGCGCAGTGGAGCCAGGGATTCATGTTACTGTATGAAGCGGAAAAGGGTGCGGGGACGATGATGGGCACGGCCGGTAGAACGCCGATGGCGAATGTAGGATACCAGTACGCACGTTGCCCCGCACAGTTTCCGGTCGCTCACCAGACCGGAAAGTGTCGAGGCGGTCACCGAAGTTCTCTCTTCTTGCGGGTGCCAACCCTGAGCGGAGGAGGGCACTGGGCTTCTGGAGAAGGCGGCAGGGCAAGGGCACGCGTACGCTATGAACGAATGACCCTATCAACTGGGCGAGTGACCCTATCAAGTGGACGAGTGAACCTATCAAGTGGACGAGTGACCCTATCAAGTGAACGAGTGACTCTATCAAGTGGACGAGTGACCCTATGAAGTGGACGAGTGACCCTATCAAGTGGACGAGTGACCCTATCAAGAGGAGGAGTGACCCTATCAGGCGGCAGGGCAAGGGCACGCGTACGCCATGGATACATTGGGAAGTATTCACTTCACTAGGAAGGAGTACGCAGCGGCCGAGAAGTGGTTCACCAAGGTGAGGCGGTGCAAGTTGAACCGATGGAAGCCATGTCGAAGGCGCCTGGAAGTAAGTGATTGAACCTGAATCATGATGAACTGCTGTCAAGTTTTGCTTTCAAATTCAACTTGCGCCGCTATACCAAGGCCGCCGAGGCCGGGTTGCCAAAAGGGATGCACAACCTCGGGACCTTGCTCGACAAGGTGGGGAGGTGCCATTTAGCTTTATTCGTTTGCCCAAAATGCCGATGCCGAATTCTCGGGCCGTCAGCCTAAAAATGCCTGTCAAAGTGCTCAAAAGTGCTACATTAATTTTGATGTTGAGCGCTGTGTATGGTATTTGGGCCCCCTGATTCCCCAAAATTCCAAGAAAAAACATCACATTCCTCTAAATTCCCCTAAAATTCCCGGCAATGCTCAAATGCTCGCCCGCACCTAAACTGCCGAAACACATGCCGGCATAATTGGCACCTCCCTCCGACAAGGGGCCGGGCGTGGCGGGGCCGGACTACCCGGCGGCGGCGGGCTGGTACAGGCGTGCGGCAGACGCTGGGTTCGGCGCAGGGGCGCAGAACCTCGCCCATATGTATGCTGTCGGCCGCGGCAGGGCCTGGCAGATAATGCCTGCCACGGGTTAACCCTAAACCCTGCACGGCTTGGCAGATAATGCCTGCCACGGGTTAACCCTAAACCCTCCACAAAACCCTCTTGCTTCAGTTGAGTGGCATCCTACGACATGTCGGGCATTATCTACCAGGCCCTAGGCCACGGCGTCACGCGCAGCAAGCGGAACTCGATGCAATGGCTGCGCAAGGCCGCCGAGAACGGCCTCGTCGACGCGTGCTCGAAACTCGCCTTTCGCATGTACGGAGACCAGCCCTACGCCCGCGAGGTTGGGCACGTGAGGGAGGCTACCAGAGTTGCCGCGTCGGCTGGGATCATGGAGGGGCACGACGTCCCCCCGGATATCCTGACCAGCGTGGTATACTGGTTGCGAAAGGCGGGTCAAAATGGAATTGATTTGCTCGAGACATTTCGTAGAACGGCGCTGCAGGGGTATAAGTATTGCTACAATGAGGGGTGCGAGGTTGAGGGCCTTCTGAAGGAGTTCAAAGTCTGCCCGCAGTGTAAGACCGCTCGGTACTGCGGCGACGCGTGTCAGAAACAGGACTGGACCACGGGTGGGCACAAGACCACGTGCGGCACATTCGGGAGAGTGTTTTTGACGAGATCGGCAGATTCGCGACTCTTGCAAACGGTGCATATTTAAGTCGGTGCGTGTTTAACAAACACAAAACTGTCGTGGACGGTGCCACGAAATAAGCGGCGGTCCGTACAGCGCTCGCAAGGTTCCGCGGACACGCAACCCGCGCGCGAACACTCGCGACGTGCAAGCCAAGGCTGCCGCATGCTGGTCAATTTTAATACATCACAAATCAAAGGCTACGAGTACGAGTAATTTTATTCACAATTTTCGACTTTCGTTTGCTGCAACATCGTGAGTGCTGCGCCGGCCTCTTCGCAACACTTTACTAAGTTCTTAAATCCATCACTTGTTCCATGACACGTTCGCTACGTCACCCTGCCGCCGCGGCGGGTACACTGTGAAGTAAACGAAAACTAGGCTGAACGCGACGCACAGCGCACCGATGGCAATGTACGCAATGCCCAGGAAGTCATTCTTGCCGCCCTGTCCATATGGACGAAGCAGATATTACCTGCCACGTCATCAATACGCAACGCGCATCTTGAACCCTCGTGTCCTGACTTAACCGAGGTTATCTGTCTGAACTGTCAACTAGCCCCATGGGCACACACGCCCTGCCAGCGATAAGACTAAGGGAAAGGGTGGGGGTGGGGCTGCGGCGGATACTGGGGGAGTGTCCCGGGGTGTGGGGGGATGGCATCCTATGACATGGTGAGCAATAGCAACATCAGCGCGGCCCAACCAGCCAGGAGGTGGTGCTCAGGACGATGTGCTTGGCGCCGTCGAACTTGTAGGTGTTGTACCGGTTGGTGATAGCCACAGTGATCACAGAACCTGCCTCGATGTCCGTCTCGATCTTGCCATGCAATAGGGCCAGGCGGATGATGACTGCCACGTCATACATCTCATTTCGAAACCTGGCGTATTGAGTTCAGGGCCGTCCTGCGACGTGGCAAGTATGCGGCGGCGGGATAGGGGGCCTGGCGGATGATGCCTGCCGCGTCATAAATATCAATTTAAGCCCTCGTGTATGGAATTAAGTGCCAGCCTGTGATGTGGTGGGGCGGTGAAAGTTGGATCCACTTCATTCGGTGTTGGAAGTGCCTAGTTCAGCCCAACAAACTCGAACACAAGGCGGCTGCTTTCAAGTGTTGCTTTCAAATCCAACTTGCACTGCTCCAATGTGGTAAGCACAGTCCGCCGGGCCCTACCCCACAGCTTGCGGAAGTTGGAGAGCGCCGCGGTGCGCATCCACACGATGAAGTGCTCGTCCTCCTGGATGGTGCCGGCGATGGCCTTGCAGGAGGGTCATTGAGATTAACACTCGAATCGAGATCAGAGCATGACTCGCCTTCAGGGTGAATGCTCATACAGACACGAGGAGGTGGAGGAGATTCAAGAAACCTTCAGGGTGAATGCTCATACAGACACGCGAAGGAGGAGGAGGAGATTCAAGGCCATTCAGCGTCGGTCGAGTGCTTGTTCTCAATAACCCCCCTACCCCGCCGCCGCGCGTGGCCGGGTCGTTGTTGAAGTTGGACGGCGTGTAGTTGGCGAACTTGTGCTCCACGTCGCTGGGCCATGCGATGTCCTTCTCGCTCACCGCCAGGGGCGCGCCGCTCACAAGGGCCTGACCACGAGTTTTCTGACTGTATGAGAATAGTGTACCAGGGCCGCCGCCACTGCTTTCCTCACTATTTGCTCGTAGTGTGACGGTGTACCTGCACACACTCGCCGTATCCTCCTCCTGCTCCCTGGCCTGGCCACGCCCCACTCGTTCCCTGACGGTATGCTCACAGTGTACCAGTGCACACTGGCCCGCATCCTCCACCCTGGCCTGGCCACGAGTTCATGTGGGGACTCAACTGAAGAAGCTTACTCGAGGAAATGGGCTTAAGCTGAGCTGACAAGGGAACGAGCAGTGCACTCGTGCGGCCCTGCCGTCGAGGGCGAAGGCGTAGGTGTCGTTGAAGTAGCTCCACGCGATCAGCCCGCACGGGTTGATCTGCTCCCCCCCGGGTGTGTCCAGCTGCGGGTCGCACGACGTCCCCGGCGACGTGCCCCCCTTAACTCAGAGTCTTGCACGAGGCGCTAGTTCAGCTCAACTTGAGCGCACAAGGCGCTTCTAAGCCCAACTCGAGGGCACGAGGTCCGCTCTCAGCTCAACTTGAGCCTTGTTCGAGGTCTTCTGTCAGCGCAACTTGAGCGTGACGTCCGTTCTCAGCTCAACTTGAGCGCGAGTTCCGTTTTCAGTCAGGGAACGTGTGGCCAGGCCAGGGACGAAGATGCGGTGGGTGAGTTCGGATACACTCTGAGCAAACAGTCAGGACGCCGCGGCCGGCGACAGAGGAGGACGCTGCGGGTGTATCCAGGTACACCGGTACACTATGAGCAAACTCTCAGGGCCCTGCCGACAGCTGGTCGTCGCTGCGGCTCTTGACGTACCGCCGGTGGTTCTGGTAGAAGTTGTCTAGCTCGTAATACACGTACACCGGCGCCTTCATCTTCTCCTTCACCCAGGGCCTGGTAGATATTGCTCGCCACGTCATGTGATGCCAATTTACTTGAGGAACGAGGTCGTAAACTGTGAAGGATAACTTTCTGTTGAACATTCATCCAGCCCCGAGGCGCTTCACATGGTGAGCATGAACCAATCTCTTCCGCCATTTCAAGCGGTTAGACCATGAAGTTGACATTGAAAGCAAAGTTCGAAAGCACTTCAACACATTTCAGCTTCGATCGCTGAAGCCAACCGCGATGAACCCGGGGTTAACATGCACCGTCCAACCTTCACCGTCAACGTCACCGAGCACTCGGTGCCCGTGCCGTTCTCCGACATCTGGTTCGCAATCTCCGCGGGGGTACTGAAGTACCCGCTCTCGCACGCCGCCTCGTTGTAGCGGCTCAAGTTGAACTCGAATGCAAAGTTTGAGAGCAGTTCATCATATTTTAGCCTCTAACGCTGTCACCAAGCGGGGCCAAGCTGGGGACAAGCCGAGGTCAAGCTGGGGTCAAGCTGGGGTCAAGCTGGTGTCAAGCCAGGGTCAAGCTGGGGTCAAGCTGGGGTCAAGCTGGGTCAAGCTGAGGTCAAGCTGGATTCATGCTGGGTCAAGCTGGGGTCAAGCCGGGGTCAAGCCGGGGTCAACCTGCGCCGCCGTACCTCATTATCGTAGCGCGCGCTGAGCTCCACCACGGAGTTGGAGGCCATCATGCACACCACGCCCAGGGGGATGAACACCACACCAATACTGAACAGGATGGCCGCCACCTGTCAACAGGTAAATGCGTAGGGAACGATTGTAAGGCCCTGACGTGCAGCGTCGCGTCGGGTGATGCGCGCCCGGTTCGTTGGGGCTATAATCTGCCCGGGGAGTCCACGGCAGGGCGCGACCCCGGACTGTTTGCGTATAGTGTAACAGCGTACCCACACACACTCGCCGCGTTCTCATCTCTGCCCACTCTCCCAGGAAAGGAAAAAACGATCAGACTGGAGGCTCTCGCGCATGACACGACAAGCAAGGCTCGAGCGCCACGGCGAGAACCCACAACCAAGGCAAGGTTCTCTGCGGGGCATAAGTGCCGCAAGCAGAGCGTATGCTGCCTCGTGTGAGTGCACGGCAGTAGCAGGCTAGCGGCGGCCAACCTCCAAGGGAAACTCCAAGGGAACCCGGAAAAGGAAAGGACGATAAAACCGCTTCGTCTGATTTGATTCAAAGCGAGCATCCAACATGCTGGCGGGTTTAGTGAGGCCGACGTCGCCGAAGGAGGGCGGCGCGCGCGGCGTGGAGAGGGGTTCGCGTTGCGAGGCCGGAGCGGGCGGGCGCGTTTGGGGGAAGCGTGGGGCTACTCACCGTTGCCGGCGTCAGCACCGGGCGCCATGCTGGCAGCTCCTGTTGGGTGAACCGCGAATCTGATAGGATGGGAGGAGGCGAGCGCCCGTCAGCCAATGGGCAGAAGGCTGTAGGGTGACGAGGGGCAATGGCGTTCGAGGTGTGCGGTTGGTTGCCAGCGGCGACGGTGTTGCGTGTCGGCGTGAAAGGCGTGACGCACTCTTGGGCTCCTGGGTCCCCATCCCGCCAGCTGGACCGCGAAGGTCAGTTGCTTTTTCCGAGCAAGCTTCGGCTCCCTTTGCTCCCTGGACCGACACGGACGACGCGGCACCGACGCCGACAACGACGACGACGCGGGTAGGTATGGTATGCGGGCGCACGCGTGGAGCGCAAACCCGTCGGCCGTGGGGGCGCGCCAGGCGATGTGCTCGATGAGGTAACGGTGCTGGATGAGGCAACGGTACTGGCTTGTCAAGCGCGTCTACCGGTTTTCTCCGAGGTGCCGGTTCCAGCTTCTGGGTGCCGGCACCCACTGTGCTGTTTGCCCATGGGAAGAAGGTTTGAACGCTGTCCGACCACCGCACCGCCAGTTGCTGGTCGCTGCTTTAGGGTTCGGGGCTAAACCCTAAATTCAAAACGTTTTTGAGTAAATTGCTGTTTGCACTCACAGACTTGCACCTGGAGCACATCTGTACTGGCAGCCTATTGTCCGCAGAGGGCGGCACAGCCCTAGCACAGGAGTTGCATTGGACAGACAACCAGTGACGCGTCGGTGAGGCTCGTGCCGTGGGCTGGGCGGGGCGGGGCAATAGCAGTGCGCGTCGAGTGCCCCTCCACGCCATCCAAAAGATTGAAAAATAAATCGCGGTCGGCACTCCCGCCACGGATTAGTCGTTGAAATCCGACGCACACCCGCGTGCCGGTAGCCTCGGTTAGAAAACCAGAGACGCGTCGGCGAAGCCGTTGTCTTGGAATTCGGCGGGGCGGGGTGGGGCGGGGTGGGGCACCCCAGCGCGCGTCGATTGACCCGTCGCGCCATCCACTATGTGGCGAACCAAGACAGCTCCCAAAAGTCGCAAACAGCTCTATAACGATGACGAGGACGGTCCGCCTCACAGGCGCGACAGCGGCGGCGGCGGCGGCGGTGGTGTTGGAGTGCGCTACCACAAAGGAAATAAGCACCCGACCCACCGCCCCCGTGCCGACGAGTCGGACGCCAGCCGCGCGGCCTTCCGCCGGGGAGGAGACGTAAGAGGTGCAGGAGGTGGAGAAGGAGGTGGAGAAAGAGGAGGAGGAAGAGGAGGAGGGGGAGGAGGAGGGTGCGACTGCCTCAGGAGTGCACTGTTCCTCCTCAGCCTCCTGACGGTGACGGTGCTCGTGATGTATCAGCAAGTCTCGGGGTTGAGCTGGGGCGCTATCGGGCGCAGCCTGGGACTCGGGGTGGGCGCGGGCGGTGGAGAGGCGGGAGGCATTGCGGAATGGGAAGCGCGTGCCGGCGGCGGCGCTGGCGGTGGCGGTAGGGCCTGGCGGGTATTGCCCACCACGTCATTCAACGCACTTTGAACCCACCTCTTCTCTTGGGTCAAAATTCACCCTATGACTTGTCGAGCAATATTTGTCAGGCCCTAGGTGGCGGTATCGGCGGCGCCGGCGGTGGCGGGGGATACGGTGGAGGTGGCGGTGTAGGTGGCGGCGGAGGCAGAGGCGGAGGCAGAGGCGAGGGCGAGGGTGTAAGCCTGAAGGGAGACGGGGAGAACGATGTGTTCCGCCTCGGGGACGGCGCGGACAGCTCCGATGACGCAGACGGCGGCAGCGGCGGCAGTGGTAGCGGTGGCGGCAGCGGCAACGGCGGCGGCCGCGGGACATGTTTCCCGCCCCTGAAGCGCGCGGCTCATTGGGGTGTCTACGCCACCCTTCCAACTTTCAACGAGTCGGCGTACGCTGACGACCTCAAGCGCCTCCTCAACGTGTCAATTGACGCCGACGGCGCGGAGCTAGCTGGCGCCCTGGTCGAAGCAGACGTCGCCAACGACCCCAAAGCCCTGGACGTCTCTGGTTCCAAGCGAAAAGCTCACTGCGACCATCTGATGCAGACCCTGCGATTGCCCGTCGACTGTACAGTGGAGGCCGGAGATGCCATCACGACAGAAGCGACCCGCAAGAAAGCGCCGGGGAACGGGGGCACAGAGGAGAGGCGGGCAGGCCCCGCGCTGGGCAGCTGCGCCGTTGTGTTCCCGACCACCCACCTGGTGGGCGCCGGCGCGGGTAGGTCCTGGCGGATACTGCTCGCCACGTCATAGGGTACAGTTTAATTCAAGAAAGGGTTAAAAATGCGTTGGATGACGTCGTGAGCACCATCTGCCAGGTTAGCTCCAGAGATGAGGGTATGCAGAATGTTGGATGACGTGGCGAGCACTATCCGCCAGGCCCTAAGATTGTTATAGTGTCACTGAGCTCAAGAGGCGACGAGGGTTCAAAGTCCGTTAAATGATGTGGCGAGCAGTATTCGCCAGGCCCTCGGCGCGGGGCAGCAGATCGAGGCGCACGACCACGTGTTCCGCCTCAACGGGCACAACGCGCCCGGCTCAGGCACGCTGCTGTCGCAGGACCTGGGCCACCGCACGGAGTTCCGCGGCCTGTCAAGCGCCGCCGTCACCGGTGGGGCGCCCACAGTGTTCCGGTGCTTGCCACATCATATAAATATATGGTTTATCTTAAAACGTTCATCGAGCCCGATGGCGCTCACATGGTGACAATGAGCGAACCCCCTTCAAACGGGCAAACTCATATTTCTTCTTTATTGCACGTTTGACGATCAAATATACTATTTGGTGTTCCCTGCTGCGCGCGGGGTTGAAGCACGACATACACTGGGTCAAGGAGGAGCAATGGCTCATGTTCAGCGCGTGCTACCACCGCAACCCGCAGCCCTGGTGCTCCAAGTTGTTTACGGTGTTACGCCAGCGCCCCATCGCAGGGTTGCACTTCGTGCCTTCAGAGGCAGGGGGTATATTGATAACGAGCGCTCGACCTACGTTACATAGACGGTCGAGTCCGCAAGTATGTATGAGCACTCAAACTGAAGGGAAGTCATGCTCCAATCTCGGTACGAGTGCTTGTTCTCAACGACCCTCCTGGGAGGCGCATCGCGCAGGCGCCTGTCTCGCGGCGCTAAAAAAACAGTACCTGGGCCCGCACCGGCGGTACACCAGCTTGCCCACCACGGGGTTCAGCACGCTGTTGTACGCCGCACGGCAGTGCGGCTGCGTCACCGTGTTCGGGTAGGGGCCAATTGATTCTGCTCGACCTGCAACTTCTTGCTGAACTTATGACTGTATCAATTGCAGTGTTTTGGAAATCGAAACCCGAGGTGGTTATTGTGTTCAGTATCTTGATGCGTGACGTGACGAGGCGAGCATCATTTACTTGACCTTAGGTTGGGGATGTGCAACGCCACGGACTGCAGTGACACGATGCAGTGGGCGGGGCACAGCGACAAGACTGGGCAGGGAGGGTATTGGGAACAAGCGCTCCACCCATGTTGAATCTCTTTCTCCTCCTCATCTTCCTCCTCATATTCCTTCTCCTCCTCCTACTCCTCCTCCTCCTCATCCTCATCCTCCTCCTCCTACTCCTCCTCCTCCTCCTCCTCCTCCTCCTCCTCCTCTCCCTCCTCCTCCTCCTCCTCCCCCTCCGCGCGTCTGTATGTGCATTCACTACGAAGGTTGGTCA
>Ga0307488_10003736_pt1 | contig 12684 bp, 13 predicted proteins | sample SB02metaG_FD_202248 | JGI IMG/M metagenome (GOLD analysis project Ga0307488, IMG submission 202248) | Sea-ice brine microbial communities from Beaufort Sea near Barrow, Alaska, United States - SB 0.2 | ecosystem: Environmental > Aquatic > Marine > Coastal | place: USA: Alaska | collected...
TGGATTTGGGAACCGCGCTACGGCCGTACCTCGCGGTGTTTCCGAAAAACTGCGAAAGCACGTTCACCGCGGCGCGGTCGCGGGACCCGCCGCGAGCGCTCATCTCCCGCAACGCGCTCAGCTTCCCCGCCGCAATGGTCAGGGCTTTCCGAATCCGAGACGCGTTGCCTAGGGAGACGCTTCGCCCAAGGTTGTTGCTAGGCAACAAAGGGTCTATTACGTTGAGGTGTTTGATGGGCATCCGCGTTCGGTTTGGAGGTTTCGTCTCCGCGTTTTGCAACAAATTTTGGTCGGGGACGACCCCGTGGGCCGTACCAACGCCCCCGCCCCGCGCCGCGCCCGCCGCCGCGTGCTGCCGCATAATGGACTCGTTGCCGTACTTGTCCAGCATGCGCCACATGAACTCGGGGGTGAGAAGTTCGTGTTGGATTGAGGGTTCTTTTTCGTCGGTTGGGTCGGTGGAAGTGTTTACAGTCTTCGCGGTGGAAGGGCTCTTTTCCGTCGAGAGGGCGTTTTTCTTGCCTTTAAGCAAGGCGGATTCTCGCGTCTCTCCGGTTTTCTCCCCCGGAGTGCGTCCGTCGTCGCCGTGCTTCGGTGTCAAATCCACCAGTGGCACCGGCCCGTGAATGCTCACCGCGTGTGTGTCCCAGTCGAAGCTCGCGAACACGGTGAGGAACGTGTGCAGCACCTCTAAAGGAGTGCTCAGGTTGTGTTTCTTCCAAAAAACGTTTAACACGTAAAGCACCAGCGTTTCAAGCGCGTACGTGCTTATCAACGCGTGGTGCGCGCCCAACAGCCGGCCCTCGTAGAACCCCCAGGCTTTTATTAAGACGATTGACCTTTTAAACAGTCCCGGTGCTGCGGTTGTTATTTTTCGCGAAATGAAAGCGTCCACTTCTTCCAGGAACCCCAACGTGGCGAGCCCGCCGAACTGATTAGCGCTGACGTCAACAACCACGCCGTCGCAGATGCACTTCATCAAACGCACCTCGGCGTGCACGACGTGCATTTCGGAAACCGCGAACTCGGACTTTTCGCCGTTCGCCTCGGACGCCGCCTCGGTGAACTCGATGTGGTCGCGTAAACGTGTTGTCCAGCACGGGTCTTTTGAAAGCGCGCTGTGCGGGCCTAACAAACACACGTCGATGTCTCCGTCTGAATGTAAAAGAAAAGGGTCAGTCTTGAGTCTTGAGTATTGGTGTAATGAATGGGCAAACAGTCTACTTGTGATGTATGTAGTATACTTCCTTTTAATGACTAGTGTAGTCAGGGAGGGGCAGTAAACAGTCACAGAGGGGCATCAAACAGGGAGGCGGGATTTGGGAAACACAAACGTACCTGGTAAATACGTGCGCAGCGGTACCGACCCGAACGCGGTGACTAGCACGTTTTCGCCGGAGAAACACCCGTCCACCAGATCCGCGACGTGCCGGAAAACCGCGCGCCGTCGTTTGTCACTCGCCGCGGTTGGGCGGAGGGTTTTTATCAACTCGTCAATCAAAATCGCGACCGGCCCGGCCGCGCCCCAGCCGGAGGATTCTTTCGATGGAGAAGAAGTGGTTGCTTCACGATTGTCCATTTTCGGGTTTCCAACGTTGGTCGGTGCGCCGGTGGTTTCCGTCACACCACGCCCGTCCGCGTCGCCCTTCGCATCCACAGCAGGACCATTGGTCATCGTGGTCCCGTGTTTCCCGTGTCCCGGTTAGGTTTGGTGGTCCCCGTACCGGGTTTGTCCTCCTGGTTGTGTCGAAAAAAGACGAGCAGCGGATCCCCGCAAGAAGCCCTTTCGCGATTCACCCGCCCCAGGGAATCAAATCAATCTCCCCTCCACACGCCCCACGCGCACCGTCCGCTCTCCACGATCTCGCCGGTATTTGTCAAAGAACAAACTCGACCCGTACCAAGTGTGCCCTCTCCCGCAGTACCCGGGGCCTCGACGCGACCACCCAACGCGCCTGACACTGACCGCGCGAGGGGGCGTGATCTCCTCGTCACTCGTTGAAAGGGTGCACTTTTGGCGAGGAGATCTTTGGATGCGTCAAAAAGATCGGTGCCGTTTTCTGTCGCCATCGCATCGTCAGATTTGTTCCTTCGCTTCATCACTCGCGGGGCGCGCTCGCCACATGCCCCGCCCGTCGCGCCAGGCGGGTACGCCCCAGGGGGAAGTGCGGCGATTGACATGTGTAGCATGGACGCTCTTTCTCGTGCTACTCACGGCCACCACGAGTGCGGTGTCGGGGCAAACCGCGGCGGATGGATCCACGACGGGAGATTCTGCCGATGCAACGTTCGAGGACGACATTCCCCCCCCCGTCCCCAAAGTCGAGGTACAGGCGTACTTCACCGAGTTCACCAGGCAAGGCCCGTACCCGTTCCAGGTGTGTGCCGAGTTGCCTGGTGAGATTGGGGACCCTTTGTTGATTTTAACCGCGAGGAGCGCGCGGTGCATCCCGGTGGAGCAGGGCGAGCTGGAGTTCTGTGTCGGGGTGGGGTACGACGTGTGCTCACGAGTAGTGTCCCCGTCCGTGTACGACGAGAGCCTGCAGCTGCAGTTCGAAGAACACACCGCACGGCACACCCTGGAGTGGCCTGATTTAGCCACCACCGAGTGCTTTGACGCGTTCAAGACGTACATATGTTTACTAGGGTTCCCAAGATGCGAAGAGAACAAGGAAACACCGGGGGTTTATTTCGAACTGCCGCTTTGCTACGACTACTGCGTCGCTTCGCACGTCTCGTGCGCCGCGTCACTGGTACGTATGTTACGACCAGAAGGGCGCATTCCCGGAGGACTGTTACCACCACTGTTTACGTAATACTGTGGCATTATTTCCAATCCCTCATACTATGGAGTACAGCATACCCTTTCCAATCCCTCATACCAATCCCGCATACACGCGGTCCGAGAGACTGACACTTTCTTGTTAATCGTATCAGGAGAAGGCGCAGATCGCGTGCGACGTGGCGGTCGCCCGAGGCCGGGTCGCGCCGCCACGGATCGACGTGACGTGCGTGAGTTCTTCGTGGCGGTTGGCGGCGGGATGGGGGTTCAGTTTAGTCGCGGCGCTCGCCGTGACCCTTTTGTGACAACCTTTTATTGTACTTGTAGTGGTATTAGCGTAGCGCTTAGCCGATCTAGTGGCTCATTGTTTGTTAAAAAGTTAGTGTAGTGGTACTCGAGACCGCGCTTGAAAGGTACCCACGCGTGTGTTCACTAAACCAGGTTTCATTCACAAAACAACCTAGCTCGTCGCTTCTTCGTTCCTCTCCTCGTCCCTTTCAATGCCCTCAGCGCCCTCGCCGCACCGCAGCGCCGTGGCGATGAGGCGTTCGTACGTGGGTCCGAATTCCCCGCGGTGCAACGCGGTGTCCCAAACCACCTCGGCTTCGTCCGTTTCGTTGCTCGTGAGCAGCACTTCGAAAAGAAGAGGCGCCGCGCGTGCGTTGTTCCCGTCGTGGTGCATCGCCGATCGCAGGGGCGGCTTCGCGCCTTCCAAATCACCCACGCGCCATTGCATCAAACCGGACAACGTCAAAGTCAGCGCTTCCATCGGCCGCGCCGCCGCGTCTCGCTTCGCAAGGCGGGTCATCCCTCGCCAATCCCCGATTTCGCTCGCCCCCTGATTGTGAAAAAAGAAACGTCAGTCTCGTGTTACGTAAACAGTCAGGGTAACGGGCAGAGGTGAAAGTCCCTTCTGGTACGAGTATGGGCAATCAGGGAGGCGGAGTGTGGTGATTGGGAAAGCCCCGCACCGCGTTCTCCATGGCGATTTTAAACCCCAAACCCACGGCGTTGGTGGAATAACCAACCGCGCCTCGAATGGGCAGTGGGCCGGACGGGACGACGCCGCTGGCGCTCGCGGCGCGTGTTGGGGAGGCTTTCACAAAGGTGAGGTCGGTGCCGTCGAGGCCGCTCGCGGCGTGTCGGTCGCTACGACCGGCGGACACCGCGTCCCCGTTTGTCACGTCCGCATCAACGGTCCGCGCGCCCAGGGCTGGCAGGAGCTTCAACTGCGCCCCGGGCCGCTCGTCCAGAAACGGGTCGCTCTCGTCCGTGTACGGCCGCAGCGGTTTCGCGGCGGGGACCGCGGTCGTCGCGTCACTCGCCGGTTTCGTCGGCGTATTTTTTGTTTTGTCAGTAGTAGTAGTGTTCTTGCCGCCCGGAGTGCCGCTCCCGTTCCCGTTCCCGTCCCCGTGCGTTTTGGTCCACGCGTCCCTCTGTTCTTTGTACCTCTCCTCCGCCCGGGCCTCGTTCGTTTTTCGCGTCTCCCGCGCGTCGTGTTCGCGCCGTTCGCACATCTTCGCCAACTCAGCGTTCGTCGCGGCGCTGGGATAGGTAAAACAAAGTGTCAGTCTTGAGTGGCACCAAGTGCCACGTACGTCGCGATATATTGGACGATGGCCTGGACAACAGGGAGGGGTAATCGGTCTGAACAGTCACCAGCGTTAGAGGTAAAACAGTGCGTTTGTGATGTATGCAGTGAACAGTAATTACGGGCGGACAACCGGCAAAACAGTCGGGCGGATTTGGGAAACGCCCGAAACCGTACCCGTGGTCCAAACCTCGTGCGCGGTCCAGGTACTCCAGCAAACGAAACCGCCACCCTGAGATTGTAAAAAGAATTGTCAGTCCCGTATGGGCAATCAGTCGGCGGAATGTGGTGATTGGGAAATACTTACCGCATGTAAAGTCGTGTTCGGTGAGTATCCGGTGCGCAAAGTCGAAGTGTTTCTCTTCCATGGCGCACAGGGAGTTGAAGAACACGGCGCGAATGGTGGGGTCGTTCGACATGCGCGAAACCAACAAGCGGAGTATCCACGACGTGGGCGTGGCGCCCGCGAAAACCGCCGAGTCAAGTAGCTCGCCGCCGATTGTCGCGTGCGCGGTGGTGTCAGTGGTGTCCAGGGTGTTAACTGGGCGAATCAATGAGGTCTGCGCGGTGGTTTTTTTCGGTGTTTTGACTGTCGCGCCGTGTGGCGGTTTAGTCGCCGGGTTTTGCGTTTCGGGTCGCGACGGTTTCGTCGGCGCCGCGTGCACCAGCGTTTCGTCATCCGCGTCGTCCGACTCGGACCCGTCGTTTACAAAATTTGCGCGGTGACCGTCAGTATCATCGTCCCTCCCGGAGTCGTCATCGGACGAAGGGGTTTGCGACGGCGTAGATGTCTTCGTATTCGGTGACAGGTTGGCGCCCCAACCCGGTGACGCGTTGGCGCCCCAACCCGGTTGGAGGTTGGCGCCCCAACCCGGTGACGCGTTGGTGTCCCCCTCCACCTCCGCGCCGCCGCCAAACAGACGCTGTTTCAAACTCGTCTTCGTGGCGGTTCGGCGAGGCGGGCCGTGCTCGGGTACGTGCGGTCGCGGAGACCCAACGCCGTTGGCGCCGAGTCCAAGGCCGACCACCGGCGAGTTCCCCAGCCGCATCGCCGCTTCAAACGCGGCGTCCGCTCTTTGCTTCGCGCTCGCCGCCTCCGCCGCCGCGACATCCGCCGCCGCCCGAGCTTTCACAGCCTTCTCCCGCTGAACCTCCGCCGCGATTTGTTCGCGGGTCTTTTCGCCAGCCGGCCGCGCGGCGTTCGGGTTTTTACAGGCGGTCGTTGGTTGTTTCTTCGCGGACGAAGAGGGCACCACAGGTAACGCGCCGCCGCTCCGCGCGCGTTTCCGCGACCCGCCCAGCAGACTTTCTTTTTTTTGCGGACTGCTCGCCCCCAGGCCAACCACACCAACCTCCACCCCGATCAACGCCGCCGCGGCGAGCAGAATCTCTATCTCCCCTTCACCTCCGTTCGCGTCAGTGCTTTTGCGAGCGCGCTTCAGGGTCGCGGGGTTTTGGGTTTCCGCCGGCGGTTTCGGTGGAGGCGCGCTCTTCAAAGCGCTCTTCGTCGAAAGCGGTTTCAATCGCGGCGCGCTTTGTGCTTGCCGTGCCCTTCCCGGGGTGGTAACCGCCGCCGCCGCGGGCGCGCTTTTGCCCTTACCCCGTTTCGCCCCGTTGTTTTTTTCCTCCAGCAGTCGCCTCGTGTCCGCCGCCGCCTTCGCCTTCGCGAGGCGATCCAAATCTTGTTTCAGTTTCGCCGCTTCGATTCGCTCGCGGTCGCGCACCCGGCGATCGGACACCGCTTTTTTCGTGCGGTAAATAGCCGCCTCCACTCCGCACTTATCCAGATCCAACGTGCCGGGTTCACCCGCAACGTCCGTGAAAACCGCCAGGTTCCTTGAAACGAGCTCGTCCAGGTAAAACGGCTCGGCTTCGGACGAGAACTGGTGACGATGTTTTTGAGTTTTTGAGAGGGTGGAATGATGATGAGGGGATGGGGTACGAGGGTCAGTACTCATTGGCTCAAATTCTCAGTACTCAGTGACTCAACTATCGTCGCGTCTTCAAGTCAATCGTCAAGAGTCATCGCCGGGCCGTCTTCGAAGGCGTCGGTGGCGCGCGTTCGGTAAAAAAACCGGACATCGCGGTGTTGATCGGTCGAACGACTTGCCGTTCCGCCGAAATTTGGATGAGCGAACGATCGTGGCCGTCACGGGGCGGCGTCGAGGCGACCCGCCGGGGGTCGAGCCCTAAAGCGCACCACACAAAACGCAACACGTACCGTCTTCGCGCTTCGTTTCTGCGACATCGCCTGTTCGATCCTCTCGAACAAACCCCACTGGAGCTGGTATCCCCCCGTCGGTTTCTCCACTTTGCACATCTTCCCGTCGCCGTGGTAATCTTCAAGTTCCCATTCCGTCACCGCGAAACACGGCACGCCGTGTTGCCACGTGTGGTTTGTACTTTCCCGGACCTTCACCAGCCTTCCCAGGTGCGATTTGTGAATATCCGGGTCGAACGCGATCTCCTCGTCCACCATTTCGGGGGCGGATGGCGCCGGAGATCTTCTTCGCGCCCGATTGTGGCGGGGGTTTACCATCGTCGCGAAAGAAAGTTCGTCTTTTCTCTGCATTTCTTGCAATGCAGAACAAATACGAGTAAGAATCGCGATACGCTTCAGGCACCCCGCAATTCGAGTGCATTGCGAGGCGCCCAGTGACGCGCGTGCGTTTGCGTGCGGGTGGTATCTTTGCCGCGCGATGCCTCCGACCGAGTACGACGACACGACGGACCCGGTGATGGGCCGGCTGGTGGAGGTTCAAACGAAGGACGGACGGTGGCGCGCGGGGGTGGTCGGGTTTTGCGAAACCACGCGAGATGCGGAACGCAACGAAGTTTCCAGTGGCCTGTACCGACTCGCGTGGGGGCGCTTCGCGAGCACGAAACACTTCCTGGAGGTCGTATCGAAACAGAAAAACGTCAAGGTACGTCTTGGTGTTGGTGGTGGTGCGCGTACCAGGCGGCGCGTGTGTGTTGCGCATCCGAAACACCACCCGCACGACTCACTCACTCCGCACCCGTTCTTCCGGCGATTGCCCAGATCCGTGACGGAACGAATCGCCTCTGACCTCCCCCTCCCCTCCCTCATCACCCCTCACAACTCAGTGGTCTTCCGAGCACAAGCCGTTCGCGATTGCGAAAGTGGTCGCCGACGGAACCGCGCGGTGGCTCGATGTGGAAGAACGCGGGGTGCTGGACGCACCACCAGGGGAAGGGGCACCGGAACCGGAATCGCGGAAGAAACCGGACGACACGGCGGCGACGCTTTCTTCGGTCAAAAAAACCACGCAAGCGCAAATCGATTCGCACCCGGCGGCGAGCGCGAAACCGGAAACACGATACGACGAGCCGCCTCGGCAGATCGCGACGCCGGATGTGGCACCCGAAACCTCCGGGAAGGAGAGACGACTGGAAAGAAACACACATACTAGTACTACTACTACTCGCGACGAAACGACGGCTTTTGAGGATACGCGCGAAGAAGAGGACACGCGCGAAGAGGACGAGGAGGACATCCAGCATACGCACGAAGACGAATCAGATGCCGAAACAGAAGCGGATGCCGATTTCGCAAACTCACCAACCGCGCTTCGGCGATGGACGCGCGAGTTGCGGAATTACCAGCGGTCGTTCTGCGAGGACGGGGTGAACGACTTGGCGGCTGCGCGGCGGGTGGGAGTTTTCCTGACGAAACACTTGAGAAGGGCGGACCGTGTGGTGGAGAACCTGTGCGCCCGAAGAGACGTCATCGCGAGCGAAACCGGGGGGGGGGGATCCGACACGTACGACCGGTCAGCGAACTCAAAATCGAGGGCGTTGCGCCGGCTGCAGGTACGGGGCTTTCCCGACCCCAAATCCGCCCTCCCTGTTACCTGCGTTTTATGGACTACAGGTTGAAAGTACGGACCCCGCTCCTGGGGGACCCGTTTCCGATTCCGGATATACACGCGGCCTTTTAAAATCCTACACCCAAAACCTAAACAAGACTGACCCGTTACTTCTTTTTCCCAACCGCAGCTTTTCGACGCGGAGGCATTCGCCGCGCTTTCGGTAAGTATTTCCCAATAACCACATTCCACTGACTGATTGCCCATACGAGACTGACATTTATTTATTTGCAATCAGGACGTCGCGGAGTTACAAACGCGCAGGTTCTTCGAACCCTTGCGGGACATAAGCGCCGCCATGTTCTCCACGTTTTTGAAGGCCAAGTTCTCCGGGCCGGGGTGCGGCGGCGACCGGGCTGTTGATTGGCAAGAGGTGGGTGCCGCGGTTTGTTTGTTGGAAAACACACGCGCCGGAGGCGGCTTGGTAGGAATCGCCGGGTTTGGGGTTTCAATAAGTGTGGACGCGATCGGGAACTCCGGGGTGTCGTTTGGGTTCCCCGGGGTTGGTCACGTGAAGCGCGACGGCGACAACCGCGAAACAAAAAAGGAAAAGGGAACGAATGGAAACGACGCCCACGAACTCGAGCGGCACGTTTTCCGAAGAGACGGCTTGGGCGGCGAGGGAAGCGCGGGTGGGTCGGGCGGTTGGAGCGAGTTCGGTGTTGCGCGGCGGTCGCTGCGAGCCACGCGGGGCGAGTCCGGGAAAGGCCCCGTGCAGCGCCCGGACGTGGACTCAGGGTTCGACCGCACCATGGAGGAACACAAAGCGAACCGGTCGCGGGCGCAGCGGTTGGGCAGTCAGTTGAAAGGTAAGTAGTTGTATTTCCCGAATCCCGGAAGACTATTTTCCCATACAAGACTGACACTTTTCTTTTACAATAAAGCCTCTGGGCCGAAGCGGTTCATGAAAGACGTGGTGTTCGACCCGCACTCGTTCTCCAGGACCGTGGAGGCAGTGTTCGACATGTCCTCTTTGATCGCGGGCGGGGAAGCCGCGTTGGAGGTTTGCGGAGGATCTGCAACTGCAAACGGCGGTTCTGGCGACGACGAGAACGACGGCGACGAAGCGCTCGCCGGCCTGGGCATCAACGTCCGCCATGCCGCACCCATAATCACGAAACTGAACGGAAACGACGTGGTCACCGTGGACGACGACGACGCGCTCGGCAAAAACCACGCCTTCGTGCTTCGCCTGGACCTCGCGACATGGCGTTTGTTGGGCGCGATAGAGCCGCCGCAAAGTGACACAGTGAAGGTAAGTATTTCCCACTCACCACGTTCCGCCTTCGCGATTGCCCATACGAGACTGACACTTTTATCTCTGAAGATCGAGGACGACGGATATGGGTTTGGGGGTGGGTTTGAGGGTGATGATGACTACGACAATAACGACCAGGGTATGGGTAACTACGGTGGCAACACGGTCGGCAACACGGTAACTGAACCCTCCTTCGACGACGGCGTTCGTATGCGGAACATCATGCCTCTCGGCGCGGATCCTTTCGAGGCGCTTCTTGACGACGACTTTGACGCGGCAAGACGGGCGCACGCGAGTTTGAATTTAGCGCCGCGAGAGGGCGCCATCGTGGCGGGGATGGCGTATGTGTACCGCGAAGGGTTCATGAATGAGTATTTTTTCCGGAACTGGGCGAGTGATATGCTCGTCACGTTCCATCACTTCGTAAAAGCCGCCGCGATTGGAGGGCCGGCGCACGCCCTGGCGACGCGGGCGGTGTGGAGAGTGGCGCGGCACTGGCTGGAAAATAACCCCGAAATGCCAGTAGGGTCCACTTCGGAGGACGTTTTGTTTTTCAACGAGGGGTTGTACGTGTTGAGGGAGCTTGGGATTCCGCACGACAAGCTAGCGATGCAGGTATGTGTTGATCATAACCCAAATCCCGCCTCTGCGTGTGCCGATTGGGGAGCCCGTAACTACTCACGTAACACGGCCTTAGAAGACTGACACCTACTTTTACCAATCGCAAGTTACGCGAACACTTGGTGCGGTTCGAAAGCGCGGATTACTTCCGCGGGCTGGACCTCGCGAAGCCGGAGACGTACCGCGTGGCGAAGCGGAACGGAGGTGGAAGCGATTCCGGAAAAACCGGGGATTTCGGCGTCCGAAAAGAAACATCACCCGCGTGTTCCACGAAAGAAGAAGAGGACGAGAAACCGGAAGAGACTACCGCTGCCACCGCTGCGACGGAGAAAAAGAAGAAAACCCCGTGTGGTAACGGCAACGGAGGCCCGTCCAAACTGCTCGGCCCCGGCGACGGTGACGTGAGAAAGTTCAACACCGCGCTGATTTGGAGCTGGTTCTTTCAGGAGAGCGGGGCGGAGAAATGGAACGACGGGAACGGGGGGTGGGTCGGGGACAAGGCGCGGGTAAGTATTTCCCACCCACCACACACCACCTCCCTGATTGCCCATACTCGTACCAGAAGGGACGGTTATTCCCTCTGACTGTTTGTCCACACGGCGCGATACACAAGACTGACATTTGTTTTTACAATCGCAAGGACATCGCGGCCGCCGCGGAAACCGAGGTTGACCTGTCGCACGTTCTGGCCATAAACGCGGACGACGGTACGGCCGGGCGGGGTTTTCCCAAATCTAAACCCGCAAAGTTGATGCCACGTATGCAGTGCGGTTACGCGCCCGTCTCACCACCACGATGAAGCGCAACAGAGTCCATCAATGTGGAGGCCCGAGTACGGGTGACTGTTTACGCATACGCGTCACGGGAAGACGTTGACCCTTTTTCCCGTGCCAATCGCTGCGCAGTTCGCGCAGCCCCCGACTTCGAGGACGTGTGTTACTTCGTGACGCACAAAATCTTCACCGCGACGGGGTGGGGGTTGAAACGTTTACGGAAAGAGGAGTGGAAAGAGGAACGTTTGTTTTTAAAAACGCACCTGCGGTACGCCATGAACGGCCTGAAGCGCGGGTACGGCGACGTGCACTTAGTCGGCGAGTTCGTGCAGGTAATTGTTGCGCGGTTCCCAAATCATGACACTGTTTCAAGCCCCTCTTTTACCGTGTATTGTGTGCCCTGCTGGTAACACTTACGGCGTACTGGCAACTTTTCGTACCAATACATCACACACGCGCGGTTTTACCTCTAACGCGCCGTTTCACGGTTCCGACCGATTACCCCTGCCTGTTGACCAGGCCATTCTCCAACACGGCGCGACGTACAGTAAGACTGAAAAGACTGACCCTTTTCGTTCACAATCGCAGTGCCTTCGGTGTTTCGACGACGTGGCGAGGAACGACAGCGACGTGGACGACGCGACGCGGTGGATGGTACGTATTTCCCACCCACCACACACCGCCTCTGCGATTGCCCATACGAGACTGATACTTTCTTTTTTATCTCAAGTTGTCGCGGCAGAACAAAAAAACGGGAGGCTGGGAGGTGTTGGACGCTGATTTCAAAAACTCCTACCACGCCACGATTTGCGCGCTAGGTGCGCTGCTCACGCCCAAAATGATAGGCGTCGCGGAGAAGGTTTCTGTGTTTGGCGGTGGTTCTGTCGCGAGGAACCAGTCTGGAAACACGGGAACCGCGAAAAGTGGTTCAGCGAAAAACCCGAACCCGCCGACTACTGTAAACCGAACCGGCGTACGGCAAAGCACGCGCGCCGTGGAAAAAATCGCACGCGTGGAACTGGAGCAGCGGGAACGAAGGGAAGTGTGGGACAAGCAAAGAGCGCGACCGTGGGAGCGAGGGAGGGGCGCGAGCGCGAACGAGAAAAAGGCGGGGGCGAAACGACCTCGGCGCGCCATTTGAGAGGGAGTTTTACCGAGACGAGAAGAAAAAGAAACACGACTTGACAAAAATGTACCACCAGACTCTGTCCCGAATTCTCGGCGCACCTTCTTTTCGCCTTCTAATACCTCACCTTCTTTTCACCTTTCATAAGTACTAGGCCTACATGGCCAAACCTGCCGCCCTCAACTTCTCCGCCACGTACTCTGTTTTCGCCGTCCGACCTTGCAGTTTGGCGAACTCGAAGTACGGCACGGGGAGGACCGCGCGGTGGCGCCTCGCGAGAAACATATCGCGCAACTCCGTGATCATTGTGTTCCTCGTTAAGGCGCGAGACGCGTCGCTTAAGCCGCCTGGTGCAGCCCCCTCGCCGCCGTCACAGATTTTGATGAAATGAGACGGCCCGTCAAACTCCAGCGCGACGTCGTCGTCGGGCAGGTACACTTTGACAGAGAAGTAGCCGTCGTCCGTGAGGCGCTCCATCTCGTTACGAATGCCGAGGTCGCCGAGGATTGTCGCGATCTCGTTGACCGACCTGGAAACCGACATGTCGTCCCGAGCCGAATACATCCATGCCTCGCGCGCCTGGTGCATGATCCACGGCGGGAAAGTCACCTCACCCCGCGCAACTCCGTCGACCAGCTCGGTGTGT
>Ga0307488_10003737_pt1 | contig 12681 bp, 11 predicted proteins | sample SB02metaG_FD_202248 | JGI IMG/M metagenome (GOLD analysis project Ga0307488, IMG submission 202248) | Sea-ice brine microbial communities from Beaufort Sea near Barrow, Alaska, United States - SB 0.2 | ecosystem: Environmental > Aquatic > Marine > Coastal | place: USA: Alaska | collected...
CTGAATATTTAAAATATTCTATTGGTGTTTTTGCACCGGAATTCATCTTTTTAAAAGGACATTTAACGCTTTTAGATATTGTTTTCCAGTCAATTTGATGTGCATTATTGGTGCGGAAACAAACATTGTTTTCTCGTTTAATTCTTGCACATAGAAAACACTATCATTCACTTTTAAAGGCTGAATATCTTCTTTACCGCACCAATTTATAAATAGCACTTTCTCTTTAAAATAAACTTCTAAAACTTTATTGGCATTGTATAAATAACGTCCAGTGGTCGCAATAATAAAAGTGTTCACATTATGGGTAGCGGTGCACCTTATGCAACATAAAAGTAAAAGAATACTGCTATATCGTTTTTCATAGAAGTTTTGGTTGCGCGAATTGTATAGCCGATTATTCTAAGGGTTTTGTCACCATTTCATCAAAGAAATGAGCTAATTTCTTAAAAATTGAAAAGCGTTCAATCCAACAGGTACAACGCGTTTGAAGAAACAAAAAGTATCGGTAGTGCTATTAATTTAGAACTACCGATACCGTTAAATACTTTCAACAAACTTTAAGAATACTTTTTTATGGAGATCAAGATCTAAATTAGGAGAAACTGATACCCGAACAATATAGTCCTTGTCGCCTTCTTTAGTAGTTCCTTGCGTAGAGGTTGCGGGAACGGTCCAATAGCATCCTTTTAACTGGCCGTAACTCACACAGAATTTACTTTCACTCGGAATTTCTGAAATCATTAGATTGATCAACCTCAAATTTAATGCTCTTTTGTACGTTTCTCTTTCTGCATCTGTATTTCCTTTTGTAGGAAGGTCTAATGAAAAAACAGAAGGCGTAAATGCTTCCTGAGCTAATTCCTCAGAAACAAAATTGATTTTAGCTGTGGGTAAAACAGTCGTAATATAGTTTACAAATTCACGAGTGTTTTTATAAGCATCGGCAATTCTTTGGTTCATAGAAGGCAATTGTTTTGCCAATATTTCCATCTGAAGCGCGGTAGCTTCGTTATCGCAGAGTCTTAGGTGCACTTCTATTTTCTCCATTAAGGACTGCGTTTTTGTGTTTCCTACGCAATAGCCCGCAGTACATTGTCCACCACTTGGAAATTTAGATCCACTAGCATATGAAATCGTTCTAATTGTAGAAAGTATTTCTCCTTCTCCTAAAAAGTGTATGTTTGGACAAAAAGTTTGATCTAATATAAAAACAGGATCAATTGCAATTGTGCCACTTGCCGTTTTGCGTTCTCTGCTTAAAACTTCTTTTAATTTTAAAAGTTCTGGAACTTCAACTCTTGGGTTTGTAGGAATTTCGGCAATAATATAAGGAACTGCATCTTCATTGGCAATTTTAGATAAAACGGTATCAATACTTTCTACCATGTCATTATCGCCATCTACTAATAAATCTACTATTTCTACTCCTTCAGTGCAGGCAGCAACACGTCTAGCTTGGTCATTTGTACCACCATAACAATTTGGAGGAACAACAATTTTAATCGCTTTTCCTTTGTGTTCTTCTAAGGCATCATGAATAAGTCCCATCATAATTGCATACTGAATAGACAATCCGCAAGAACCTACTAATGGCTTTATGGTGGTTCCTGTAATTTCTTTGACAGAACTCAAAACACTTACTTTGTCGGCCTCATTGGTGTTTTTTTGAGAATCCAAAGAAGAGGTTCCTAAAAGTGTTTTTAGCGCTGTAAGCGAATTGGCGGGTGTCATTGCAATTGTTTCTCTTCTTCTTACATGTTGTATGTCTGAAATATATGCTTCATTTTGTGCACCGTTAATGACCAAAACACTTCCTAAGTTTCCCTGTATATGAACTAAAAAGTCGACATTTTTGGTAAGATTGAAATTAGAAACTTCATTTTGTGCAGTAATGAAAACAGTACTCCCGTTAAATTCAGAAATAGCTGTTACATGCTCCACTTTTTTTAGCTCAAATTTATATCCATAAACACTCCTTAAGACTTCAACATCAAAAAAGTCTGGCAATTTATCTGTATAGACAAGTTGGGTGTTTTTATTTTCTAATGAATTTTTTCTTAAAATTGCCAAAACAGGCATCGTTTTGGAAGAAAAACTGATTATATTTTCTGACTTCTGATTATTTAAGTTGCCAATTGCCCATTCTAGGATACAAGATAACGGATGTCCTAACCGAATATAATCGTATGCAGTAGGCAATTCATACAATGCAGCTGCTTCTGAGTTCTGATCCTGAAATAAGTTTTTAAATTGGTCTAGAAATTGTGTTTTTGCCAATTTTTCATCAAAAATATCTAGGCGATGTGTAGTTAGCTTCAGCCAATCAGTGGGCATATTTTCTAGCACATCCTGTACGTATTTTAGCGTTTTATTGTCTTGCATCATTTTTATTTTTAAATCTATTACAAAGGTACATTAATTAGATTTTTTTAAAGTATAACAATGCTTTTTGTTCCGTTTTTGGGAGCCTATTGACTAGAATGTATGGTTCCTATTTTAGGAAGTAGTGGCATTTTTATTTAGCATGTATTTTATACCAGTTCTTCTTTTTCGTGCAGAAATTTAAATATTTTTTTATCAACTTCAGAAATAATACCTAGGTCGCTGTAATTCAGCCATTTTATTTCTTCAATTTCACTATTTGCTTTTAAATGGCCAATATACTTTGCTTTGTAACAGGTCATAAGTACACGTATTCCTTCTTCTGCTCCGTCAGACTGGGCTGAAAAGCTGCCAATATATGTTGCAGTATTCGGAAGAACAGCAACGCTTAATTCTTCTGCTATTTCTCGGATAAGCGTTTGTTCGTCACTTTCTCCTTTTTCACGTTTTCCTCCAGGAATGTAATATTTTTTTTTCCCTTTAGATCTGGTGCTTAATATTTGTCCATTTTGGATTTCAATAAAAGCAATCTTGTCTATTTCTTTTGGAATTTTCATGTTTTTGAGGTGGTTTCTTATTGTTATTAAACGAGCTTATAAAACACAAAGCTATAAAATTCAAAACAACCATTAAATTTTTGGAAATTTTATTGTGTAGCGATATTTGATTGATAAATTATAAAGTGTATCGCATTTAGTTTTTTACAATTCTGGTGATTTTTTTTGCCATGTCGATTAAGAACTTTTTTAACAATTTTAAGTATAATGTATCGGTATCACTTTTTACTAAAATTCCCCAACAGTATTCAATTACTTCGTCTTTACTAATGAAGTCTAAATTTTTAATTATGGATTGAAATAGCATAGGTACATTCCTGTTTTCTAGATCATATGTTATCATCACATTTGGATGCTTGCTCAAATAGCATCTTGGTAAGAATTTTTCAGGACATTCATTTTAAAATATAAATTAACTTCTGGTTTGTAGGTTATATCCCCTGTACTATTCCTTATTTCTTCCCTATCGAAATCTAAAACGCAAGCAAAGCCAGATTTAACTTTTTTAAGTGGAGATGTGTTTTTGTGAGAAGTGAAGTTTGCAAATGCTTTATAAGCACTGCTAGAAATTATGATGTTAACTATTTCCTTAAAATTATTTATGTTATTAGATTCCTCTACTTTTTTTATGCTTCATTATCTTCACAATAGATCTCAATTAATGTAAATGATTTTGCATCTATTTTTGAAAGAGCCGCACTTACACTTATATTTTGACCTCTCTTTAGTTCTGTTTTTTTTATTTTATAAGGAATAAAGTAAGCCCAATCTTCTTTTTGAACATCGTGTTTTGTTCACTTTATTAAGGAATGCTAGGTGTGTCTTTCTAATTTTCTGTTTGTAGATGTTTTATCAATTTAGTGTTTTCATAGATACTTCGTTTCTTCATGTAAAATACGATTCATCAGACATAATTTGTTTTAGAAATTCCTTCATAGCAAATAGTAAGAATTTATTATTATCAACTGTAATAATAATAGTTTTGCAATTATTTCATTTTCAAAGATTTGTTTAAAATTATCAACAGAAAATAAGACAATATCTTTTTTAGGACGAAATAAATCTATTTTTGATACCTGAAACTTCAGGATAATAACGCGCTGTTTTCTTTTAAAGAGCGATAAAATCTTCTAACAATAGCAATATGAAAGACCTAAGATAGGCTTCGCAAGCATTCTTAAAACTTCTTGATACAATTTTTAAAAAAAATACAAAATTTATTGCACTAAAGGCAACCAGTCAATTGAGAAAACATTCAATGATAGGTGTATTTTAATAACTTCAAAATCAACTACTTAACAATGTTTAAGCACATTTACAAGGTGCTTGAAACCTTGCGAGCGCATAATTATAATATCCGAAAAAGAAATAGACATCGTACTTGAATACAATTTAATTTACTGATTATCAATTAAATAAATCTCACTTTAACAGTTGAAAATAATACGAGTGTCCCTATGATTCGTAAAAAACCATTCAAATAGGGTATTTTTGATACTTGATTATAATTTGAATATTTAAAGAATAATAAAATGGCAAATACACTATTTGACAAAGTATGGGATTCGCATGTTGTTCGTCAAGTTAAAGACGGACCAGATGTGTTTTTTATAGACCGTCACTTTATACACGAAGTTACAAGTCCTGTAGCTTTTTTAGGATTAGAGAGTAGAGGAAACAGTGTGGTATATCCTGCGCGTACATTTGCTACAGCAGATCACAACACACCAACAATAAATCAACATTTGCCAGTGGCAGATCCGTTGTCTGCAAATCAGTTAGATGCTTTAGAAAACAATGCTGCTAAATACGGTATTACGCACTGGGGTTTAGGAGATGAAAATAACGGAATTGTGCATGTGGTAGGCCCAGAAAACGGAATTACATTGCCTGGTGCAACCATTGTATGTGGAGATTCGCATACATCAACTCACGGAGCTTTTGGGGCTATTGCTTTTGGTATTGGTACTTCTGAGGTAGAAATGGTTTTGTCTACACAGTGTATTATGCAGGTAAAACCTATGAAAATGCGCATTAATGTGACTGGTGCATTAGGTTTGGGTGTAACGCCTAAAGATGTGGCTTTGTATATTATAGCAAAACAAACAACTTCGGGTGCAACAGGTTATTTTGTTGAATATGCTGGTGAAGTTTTTGAAGAGATGTCCATGGAAGGGCGCATGACCGTCTGTAATTTATCTATTGAGATGGGTGCAAGAGGAGGAATGATTGCTCCAGATACAAAAACCTACGAATACATGAAAGGCCGATCTCAAACTCCAAAAGGAGCAGATTGGGACAAAGCAATGAAATATTGGGATACTTTATATACAGCAAAAGATGCAGTATTTGATTTAGAATACACCTATGATGCAACAGATATCGAGCCAATGATTACCTATGGTACAAATCCAGGAATGGGAATGGGGGTTTCAAATTCGATTCCAACTGCAGAAAGTTTAGCAGGTGGGGTAGAAACGTATAAAAAATCTTTAGGATATATGTCTTTTAAAGAAGGCGATTCTATGATTGGTAAAGAAATTGATTTTGTGTTCTTAGGTTCTTGTACAAACGGTCGTATAGAAGACTTTAGAGGTTTTTGTTCGATTGTAAAGGGAAGACAAAAGGCAGCCAATGTTACGGCTTGGTTAGTGCCAGGTTCGCACAAAGTAGTAGCTCAAATTAAAGCTGAAGGTTTAGACAAAGTGATTACAGATGCAGGTTTTGTTTTAAGAGAACCAGGTTGTTCGGCTTGTTTGGCAATGAATGATGATAAAGTTCCTTCAGGAAAACTATCAGTATCCACATCAAACAGAAACTTTGAGGGAAGACAAGGACCAGGGTCTAGAACATTATTAGCATCACCTTTAGTAGCTGCAGCATCTGCGGTTGAGGGCGTAGTTGCGGATCCGAGAACATTCTTAGTATAAAAAATTAAAATGTACAAAAGTTGAATAGTAAGAAAGTTCGCAACCTTAGGACTTTTTAAATTTTAGACTTTTGAAACGATACAAACAACAAAAGCATGGCTTACGATAAATTTCAAGTATTAACCAGTACAGCATATCCGTTACCAACAGAGAATGTAGATACAGATCAAATAATTCCTGCCCGTTTTTTAAAAGCAACAGAGCGTGTAGATTTTGACGTGAATTTTTTCCGTGATTGGAGATACCATCAAGATGGAACACCAAAAGCAGATTTCCCTTTAAATAAAGAGGTATATGCAGGTTCTCAAATTTTAGTCGGTGGTAGAAATTTTGGTTCAGGTTCTTCAAGAGAACATGCAGCTTGGTCTGTGTACGACTTTGGATTGCGTTGTGTAATTTCATCAGCATTTGCAGATATCTTTAAAAATAACTGTTTAAATGTAGGCGTATTACCAGTGGAAGTTTCTACTGAATTTGCAGACTTATTATTTACCGCTATTATGGCAGATCCAAAAACAGTTATTACCGTTGATTTACCAAACCAGAAAGTAACTTTAGTGGCAACTGGCCAATCTGAATCTTTTGCAATTAATACCTATAAAAAAGACAACATGCTAAATGGTTTTGATGATATCGATTATTTAAAAAATATTGAAAACGAAATCACTGAGTTTGCAAAAACAAGACCCTTTTAGCGCGGCACTCTAAATCTGTTTTTAATAAAATGCAGAGTCTCTATTATTTTTGAAATTAAAATGAATGGCAAGTAGAAAGATAGAAATAATGGATACGACACTGCGTGATGGCGAACAAACATCAGGAGTGTCGTTTTCAGTTTCTGAAAAATTAACAATCGCAAAATTACTTCTAGAAGAATTAAACGTAGATCGTCTAGAAATTGCGTCAGCAAGAGTTTCTGAGGGGGAATTACAAGCGGTAAAAAAAATAACTTCTTGGGCTGCTGAGAATAACTATCTAGAAAAAGTAGAGGTATTAACTTTTGTAGATGCAGGAAGGTCCATCGAATGGATGCTTGACGCGGGTGCAAAAGTTCAGAATTTATTAACCAAAGGTTCTTTAAATCATTTAACACATCAACTTAAAAAGACACCAGCAGAACACTTTGCAGAGATCAAAAAGAATATCAATGCTGCTGCTAAACACGGCATTAAAACCAATGTATACCTAGAAGATTGGTCTAACGGAATGCGAAACTCTAGAGCCTATGTTTTTGAATATTTAGATTTCTTAACAACGCAGCATATTGAACGCGTCTTATTGCCAGATACTTTAGGTGTTTTAACTCCAAATGAAACTTTTACTTTTATTACAGAAGTGCGTCAAAAATACCCAACGACTCATTTTGATTTTCACGGTCATAACGATTATGATTTAGGCGTTGCGAATGTAATGGAGGCTGTCAAAGCAGGAGCAAACGGATTGCATTTAACTATAAATGGAATGGGAGAGCGTGCAGGAAATGCTCCAATGGCAAGTGTTATTGCTGTGATTAACGATTTTCTGAAGGAAGTTACAATCACTGTGAATGAGAAAGCACTAACAAAAGTGAGTAAGCTTGTTGAAACATTTTCTGGATTTCGAATTCCTGTAAACAAGCCAGTCGTAGGTGCAAACGTGTTTACACAAACAGCAGGTATTCATGCAGACGGAGACCATAAAAACAATCTTTATTTTAATGATTTAATGCCAGAACGTTTTGGTAGAAAACGGATGTATGCATTGGGGAAAACATCAGGAAAAGCAAACATTCAAAAGAACCTACAAGATTTAGGCTTGAGTTTAAATGATGAAGAGCTTAAGAAAGTTACCCAAAGAATTATCGAATTAGGAGACAAAAAAGAAGTAGTTTCTCAAGATGACTTGCCGTATATTATTTCTGACGTATTGAATAGTGATGCGATTGAAAAGCGAGTGATTGTAGAAAACTATGTTTTAGGACATGCAAGAGGAATGAAGCCGTCTACCTCTATAAAATTAAAAGTAGAGGGCCTTATTTATGAAGAACATGCCCAAGGAGACGGACAGTTCGATGCTTTTATGAATGCTTTAAAAAAGTTATATAAAATACACAGTAAAACAGTCTTACCAAAGCTAATTGACTACGCGGTAAGAATTCCACCAGGAAGTCATTCTGATGCCTTGTGTGAAACTATTATTACTTGGAGAAGGGAAGAAAAAGAATTTGTAACACGTGGTTTAGATTCAGACCAAACAGTATCTGCAATTAAAGCTACGGAGAAAATGTTGAATATTATTTAAGGATAAGTCAAAAGTGAAAAGTGGGAAGAGTCTATCAGTTCAAGTGCTGTTCTACTTTTTTAAAACAGCGTATCAAGAACCTATAAACTGACTTTCATTTTTAATAGGATGCTATTTGTTTAAAAAAATATAAATTAATAAAATCAGCTGTTTTCTTTAAAGCTAACCGCCAAAAGTCAACAGCCAAAAGTACACCACCATGAAATTAAATATCGCAGTATTAGCAGGAGACGGAATTGGACCAGAGGTAATTGATCAAGCCATAAAAGTATCTGATGCGATCGCAAAAAAATTCAAGCACGAAATAATTTGGAAACCTGCATTAACAGGTGCTGCTGCAATTGATGCAGTTGGTGTCCCATATCCAGATGCAACCCACGAAATTTGTGTTGCTTCTGATGCTGTTTTGTTTGGTGCAATCGGGCATCCAAAATATGACAATGACCCTTTGGCAAAAGTACGACCAGAGCAAGGATTGTTGAAAATGCGGAAAAAATTAGGCTTGTTTGCAAATGTAAGACCCACATTTACATTTCCATCTTTGTTAGATAAATCACCTTTGAAGAGAGAACGCATCGAGGGAACTGATTTGGTTTTTTTACGTGAATTAACTGGAGGTATTTATTTTGGGGAAAAGGGGAGAAGAGATGGAGGAGAAACGGCCTTTGATAATTGTGTATACACAAGAGCTGAGGTAACTCGTTTGGCAAAAAAAGGATTTGAATTGGCAATGACACGTGGTAAAAAATTATGTTGTGTAGACAAAGCAAATGTTCTAGAAACCTCTAGATTGTGGAGAGAAACGGTGCAAGCCATGGAAAAAGACTATCCAGAAGTAGCCGTGTCTTATGAATTTGTAGATGCAGTAGCCATGCGATTAGTTCAGTGGCCAAATAGTTATGATGTCTTAATTACAGAAAACTTATTTGGAGATATTTTAACAGACGAAGCTTCTGTGATTTCTGGTTCTATGGGTTTAATGCCAAGTGCATCTGTAGGAACCGAAAATGCATTGTTTGAACCGATTCATGGTTCATATCCGCAAGCAACTGGACTAAACATTGCAAATCCGATGGCAACTATCTTATCTGCAGCAATGTTGTTTGAGCATTTTGGTCTGCAAGCAGAAGGCAAAGCAATTAGAGCTGCGGTAAACAGCGCTTTAGAAAAAGGAATGGTCACAGAAGATTTAGCGGATGGTGGAAAATCTTACGGAACACAAGCAGTAGGAGATTGGTTGGCAGCTAATATTTAAGAGATATTGGCTTCAACATATTTAACACGTCCTTTGCAAGAAGTTTTTTTTAAAAAAGTACTCTGTTTTTTGACCCAATAGCCAATAGTATTTCTAGGAATGTCATTTTTTTTAGAAGCATAATTGCAGAAATCTGACCATTGTGTATTTAGTAAACAACGCATAATTTAAGTTCTAAAGTTGTTTTTTTTATGTTTTTTTTCGCCAGCGTTCTTTTGTATTTTCATAAGTGACTATCACTAAGTGATGAATTTTTAGGCAATCTATTTCAGGAAATTACAGTAATTTAAATTTGATAATTTAATATAAAAGGTAATGCTTTTTATAAATTTATAATTGTCACTATAATAATAGGTTTACTATTATAGATAAAGAAAACTAGTTGACAATGTAGCAAAGGATATGACAAAGAATTTTACAGCAATTTTACGATATATCTTCAATGTTCTTTGTTTTTTATTATGCAAACATCCATTAATTATTCTCTCCTAGATTTTTCTCCTAATGCTGTACCTATCTTCCAGACTATTATAAAGCATGCGAACCAGAAACTACCAACGGCTATAGCTGTAAGCAACAAACCTGCATCAGTTTATTTAATTTCTTTACCACTCAACTCTTGAACACCAAAAGTTAAATTCTTCATTGGGTAACAACAAAACTAAAATACCTGTCCATTTTTTTAAGAATTCATCGTGCGTTTTTTTATGGATTTTTCCGTCTTCAGGATCCATGATTTTTATGTAGTCTTTCGTTACCTCATAAATAACTACATAATGATGCAATTTTTCTTTTACAATAATATGGGCAATAGCTGGTTTGGGTATTTTAAAAAGACTGTCTAATTCTCCACGTACACCTTTGGCTTCGAAACCTAGTTTTTCTGCGGCTTTAATTAAAATTAAAACATTGGTGCCTTTTTTATCTGTACTTACATATTGTCTAATACGAGCAATAGGTATTTGTAAATTAAAATGTGATGAAATAGAAGCCAAACAAGCAGCCCCGCAATCTGTAATATCGTCCTGTTTTATAGTAATTTTTACCATTTATTTATATTAAAAGACAAATAAAGTAGTATTCACTGCAATTTATTTGCAGTAAGAAGAAATAGTTTTTTTTAGATAATGATTTGTAATTTAAATTTGATAATTTAACATAAAAGATAATGCTTTTTATAAATGTATAAAAAGCATTATAATAATAGGTTTACTATCATAGATAAAGAAAATTAGTTGACAATGTAGAAAAGGATATGATAAAGAATTTTACGACATATCTTCAATGTTCTTTGTCTTTTACTAATCTTTACATTTAACACAATATTCTGTAGAACTGATCTCACATGCGCCAATTGAAATCAAAGCTTTTCGTTCGTTTTCTAAGCATTTATAAACTGCTTGCCCACATGACCATTTTCCGTAACAAGTAGTTCCGTCATCATCTCCTGATGTCCTTTTTACGAAAGAACCCATTTGTACTTCTTTTTTTGTTTTTCCTGTCAGCTCATATTCAGCTGTTAAAAAATCATTTTCATCTTTAAAAACAACAAATTTAACATCTTCTTTAGGAAAATATGTAGTCGTTAATTCTTCAAAAATTTCAATTGTATTTGAAGCAAACTCTTCTTGATTCATATTTTGAATATCATTTTCCTTATTTTCCTCATTTTGATTACAAGAAACTACTAACGTACTTAAAAACACAGTAAACACTATTTTTGATAAATATTTCATTTTTTTAATTATTTTAATTATTTTTATGAAAAGTTCATTTATAATACTCTTCAAAATTAATAAATTTTTGCTAATCTTTCGATTTTCGTAAATCGTTTTACTTTTTATTTTATTTCGGTTTCAACTTACACATTTTCCGATTTTGGGTGGTCAGCCCATTTTCGACCGTTATTTTTCTTTTATGTGGCATAACAATTGTACCTGTGTATTGTTGCTGCACGGCATCTATGGTTTAGGGTTGTTTTGTTCTCAAATATGACTTAAGTTTAAAACGGATGTAAACATTTTTGCAGCTCTTTTTTGCCTGTGCTTTTTTTATTTGATTTCATTCTAATATTTTTATCCTAAAATTATTCGTAAAATAAATAAGAATAAGAATATTATTGTTTTTACCATCTTACATGCTGTTTATTACTGTTATAATTTTCCACAATTTATTTTAGGTCACTCATAGCTCTATGACCATTTTGGAAATATTTGTTTACACACGGTTTTCTGTTAATTAAAGTATTCCCTTACTCTTTTAGTACATTAAATTAAGGGAATTGTAATTCTTTCTTTTTCATAGCATTTTTCCACCGATACATTATGGAACAAAAAAACTTAATAAAATTCATTCTTACAAACAAAGGAAGTCGACATTCATAAATATAGACTAACTTTATGTGTGTTTTCAGAAGTTGTTAGTCCGTATTTTAAAATTAAATGCAGCTGTATTTTTTTCGTATTGCAGCACTCGTTTAGAAACCAATATTGCTAATTAGTTAGCTATACATGGCGTTCGTCTTTTAACTTATGGTAGTGTATAATTTGCTTCTGGTGCTCTTTTTATTGGAAATAGGGCTGTTTTTCTTTTTGTTTTTTTCTGGTTTTATTTTTGAGATCTTATGAGAATTTTTGTGCGCTTTATTTTTTATTGTAAGGTTCCTGATTAGCAATTATGAATTGCTAGGGTGCCCAAAAAATTAGATTACAGCTATTTTACAAAAGGTGAGTGACTTTTAGGATGTGGGTGCATCAAGCTTTGATATGGTTCGTTTAGCTGCCGAGAAAATTCTATGGAGTAGCTGCGCTATATTGACTGTCAAGTTCTAAAATTATAAAACCATTGGTCTTCATTTTTTGATCACACATTAGAAAGAAAAATGTTTTCTTTACAGTGTTTTTTTATGAATTTTAAAAATAGTTTTATCGTTATTTGTAGAAGCTCTTACATTTTCCTTTTTTCAATGATCCTATGTAGGTGAATTTTTCGGCAATGTCTTGTCCTGAAATACGGCTGCAGGTTAAAATTGATTTGAGCTGTTTTTAAATATACCCTATTTGGTGTTTTATAGTCTAAAGATAAATGTAATCTTACTTCATTGTATACATTAATTACACTTTTTGCAGCGCTCTTTGCGTGACTCACGTTATCAAAGGTTTGGTCGAGATAAAATTCATCTTTTAAAATACCATTTACGCGTTCGGCCATTGCATTTTCATAACAATGATTTTCTTCGGTCATACTAATATCTATCTTTTTTCTTTTGAGTATT
>Ga0307488_10003738_pt1 | contig 12680 bp, 17 predicted proteins | sample SB02metaG_FD_202248 | JGI IMG/M metagenome (GOLD analysis project Ga0307488, IMG submission 202248) | Sea-ice brine microbial communities from Beaufort Sea near Barrow, Alaska, United States - SB 0.2 | ecosystem: Environmental > Aquatic > Marine > Coastal | place: USA: Alaska | collected...
TCACCATTCAAATTAAAATCAAAACAATATCCTAGAGCTCTAGCTATCGAAACAAAAGGTTACGGTAAGAGACACGCTAGTGAAACAGACTTGATCGAAGCTTGTGATTCATTCGGTATGATTACTGAAGAAGAATTACAACTTCAACAAATCGAAAAAACACTTGGTAAAAAAGGATTTATAACCTATAATAAAGCTGAACTAGCTGATATCTTTGAAGAAAGAGAGACAGAGAGAATGATTCTAGCATTAGAGTCAGTAATAGGTGATGTAGGAAAAACAGAATACGATAGAGCTACAATTAATAAAGCTCTAGAAGAAGAATTAAATGTCGAATTTGTAAAACCAGACGGTATGAAAGCTGTTGGACCTGTTTTAAAGATGAGTAGTAATACATACAATCTTAAAGACATGCATACAGGCAAATCGTTCACATACAAATACATCGATGAGGATATAAAAATGAAATCATTTAGTGAAGTAATATCAGAAGCGAAATTTCCAAAGAAACTAGTTAGAATGGCAGGAGGTATTGCATTCGATAAAAGATATGTCGGTGGTGATATGTCAGGTGCGATTAAAGCTATTGAAAAATTAAAAAAAGGATTATCAGATGATCCTGCTGTTAAAGATATGTTAAAACTGGCTAATGAGTCATTTAATAATGAATTCTATAAAGCTATGTCAGAAGAAGACAAGACCGAATATCAGAAGTTTTTCCAATCTGCACTTAAAAAGTTTGGTGTTCAATCACCTGCAGAATTGGACGGTGATAAAAAGAAAGAATTCTTTAACTATGTAGATAAGAATTGGAAAGGAGATGGTGAGAAGAAAGAATCAGTAGAAGAAGGTAAATACACAGCGTATTCCGATCTATTATTGATGAAAGCAAGAGTAATTGAGAAGGAAGGTCCTAAATCAGATAAATTACCTGCTATCGATTCACAAATCAGAATTGTAATGAAAAGATTAGGAGTAAAAGAGGATGGTTCATCTAAAGTTGATGGTCGTGTAAGACCCTTCAAAGAGAAGATGACTAAACTCGGTTATTTCAAAAGATAATGATTGGTGAAGGCAGAAAAGCTCCAGATTTGGGCATGCCAGACCAAGCAGGAAACAACTTACTTTACGCTTTAGTATTAAAATCTAAGACGAAAAGAGAGTTGGAAGGCATGATTGATAAGTTAGCACGCAAAATGGGTGGTAAATACAAAGATGCACAAGACGAACTAATTACTAGGGCTGCTCTAGACGCTTTTGACCAAAAAGGTAACAAAGGTGAACAAGGCAAGCCAGATAGAAATGTATATGTTCAGGTGAAGGGAGCTGCAGACCTTAGTGGTGGCGGTGTAATAAAACTAGATGATAAAAGTTCAGTAAAACTTAAAAAGAAAGACGCTGAAAAACTTATCAAGAATTTAGAAAAACTTAAACCTGCTCAAAGACTTCAAGTTCAGAAGGCTATGAGTAAAGGTAAAGTAAGTTTTGACAAATTCTTTAAGATTCTGAATGTATAAATACATATAAGAGTTTAATAAACAATATCGGGAGATAAATAAAATGCCATTATGGGGAGCAACGGACGCAGATGAGTCCAAACCAAAACATCTAACGGCGGCTCAAAAGTTGGAAGTATATGCCAATGAAAGAGGGCTCGTCATTGAAGCTGGATCAGCACAGTCTGGAAACAGTAACACAAGTGCAACACCAATCGTATTAGTAGCAGGCGGAAGCTTTGTTAGTGCATTGGGATCAGCAGATATAACAGAGATCGAATGGATTTCAACAGGATTTGATAAATCAGACGGCGGCAACATTGATGTCAGAGTAAGATTTAATGAAGCAGTTGTAATTACAGGAACACCTCAGTTCTTAATAACCAATGCAACAGCAGCTGGTAGAAACTTGACTTGTGACTACTTGTCTGGTTCAGGTACTAATGAAATAATATTCAGAGAAACAATCGCAGCGAATAACGCCGCGACTAACGCTTCGGATGTATTAGGTGTAGTAGCCAACCCAGTTTCTTTAAACAGTGGAACTATTACCGACTTAGATTTAACAACAGTAGGTTCAGTAACATTCTCAGCAGCAACGGGCGGATTTAGTTCTTTCCCAACTTCTGTTTTGACTCAACCAGCAAACAGTCCTCACACGACAGCAGCAGTCTTAGGTGCAGTAACAGCTAAGATTAGTTCAGTAGCAATTCACACAGCAGGCTCAGGTCATGCAGTAGGTGATGTTCTCACTATAGCGAATTCTTTTGGAACAGGTACTAACGCAACATTTACAGTAGCGAGTGTTACAGATGGAGCAGTAACTGGATTGACAATTACTAACGCGGGTGCATACACAGCTATCGGTACTAATACAACAACAGGTTGTACTAACATCGCGACTCAGTCAACAGACGGGTCTGGTTCAGGAACTAAGTTCACTGTAACACTAGAAGCAGTATCTCAAGTAGTAACTACAGCAGGTGCTGGATATACTATGCCACCAAGCATAACAGTGTCAGCAGTAGCTAGTCACATTGGAGTTGGAGCACAAGATGCTGCAGCCACTATGTTAGGACGAGCATCAACGATTACATCACTAGTTGCAATCGGTACAGCTGCCGGAACATTAACAGTAGCAGCGTAAATAGGATAAAATTATGAAATCTTTTAAAAGTTATATAAAAGAGAATAATGGATCAGGCGGGATATCTTCAGATGTCCCAGCTGATTTCCATATGATCAACAAAGAAGATGTGAAAGCAAGAGTTAACACTTGGTTAGAAGGCTGTTCAAACATGGAATACATGTCAGTAGAAGCAGCACTAACACAGTTAGCAGGAAAAGTACAACAAATAGGTCTTACATTCGAAATGAGTGAACAAGACTTCGGAAAATCAGGTGACATTACATTAAATGTTCATCAATTTGGTGAAAAACATGATCCAGCAGGAACACATGTTTTAGTACCTACAATACCTGAAGGCTTAACTATGAGTATCTCATACGAAAGCTCTATGGGCGGATATAAAATAGCAGCCAAATTGAACTAGTTTTTGTAAGTACTATATACTTACATGATGAATATTTTTGAAGAACTCAATGAAGAGAATTTTACTCTCTTCGCTATTAGATTTTATGACAATCCACAATGTACTTCGACTGAAGAATTTTATGAAGATATCAGACGATTCAGATATCTTAAACGACTTCTTAAACGATATACAAAAACAGGTGAGTTACGAGAACGATTAATTCTCAATCACTTGATTGTGCTTTGTAATCTATTCGGTGTAGAAAATACAATACGAATGTTAGAGTTCAAGATAGATGCAAATCATTGGCCGATATTGAAGACATGTCTTTTGTACTTAGGTTATATTAATGATAAATGGAAACCCGAAATTCCATTAGATGAAGAAGTAACAAAACGAATGAGAGAATTATAATGGCAAGCAGAGCTATAGACACAGTTATTACCTTTAGAGTACTTAAACTCTTAACAACGAAATGGGAAGACCAAGAAGCTTTCGCATTAGGTATCATCGATGAAAAAGGTAAGAGAAACAAGACCGTTAAAATTGATACAACAGCAAAGAAAGAAGCGTTCACATTCCTTCACAGACTAGTATTCAATCTCAAAAGACTAATCGAAATACTACCAGGTGGTAAATCACGATTGGGATCCTACGCAGCTGCTCTATTTCTTATTAAAGAACACACAGGTCTTTCTGGTTCTAAACTAGACAAAGAAGTATTCAAATATCTACAAGAAGCCGATCTACTAGGAAATGATCTATTAGAAGAATTTGTTCCAATAACTAAGTTAGAGACAGAGAAAACATTTCAACTTAGAAGAAAAATGATCATCGATGAAGACAACGAGGCTGAACGAGGTGATACACTTATCAATTCTGGGTCAAAACCTGCAGGTAAAGTCTACGGAATAAGTTTATTTAGAATGTATAATGTAGACAAAAACAAAATGATGATCTGTTCAGGTCATGACATTAAATAATCAGGAAAATATATTATGGATATTAACAACTTAACACTACCACAAGCACCCTTCGACTCAGTCGATACAACAAAACTTTTCAAAGACAAGAAAGTAATTCTATTTGGACTGCCTGGTGCTTTTACACCTACTTGTTCAACTAAACAATTGCCTGGATATGAAGAAATGTTCAGTAAGTTTCAAGAAAAGGGTATCTTAGAAATCTATTGTGTCTCAGTAAACGACGCGTTCGTTATGAGTAAGTGGTTCAAAGAACAAGACATAATGAATGTCAAGTGGTTAGCTGACGGTTCAGGTGAACTAACTAGAAGACTTGGAATGTTGGTCAAGAAAGACAATGTAGGGTTCGGAATGAGGAGTTGGAGATACGCTGCTGTTATAAATAATGGTATAGTCGAACAAATGTTCGCGGAGGAGGGTATTTGTGATAATCGTGAGGATGACCCTTATGAAATCTCAAAACCTGAAAATGTCTATGAAAACATCTAAAACGGAAGGTAAACTAGTAGCAGGGTTCGATGCAATCATTGATATTATACTTAAGAAAGTTGGTAAGAAGATTGAGAAAGATATCAAAACAGCACCAGAGAGAGCTATATCCTTATTGAATCAGATTGGATCAATTATAGGTCATAAGGTTACTACAGACAAACAACAGAATGGTAAGATATTCCTCAAGTTCGGTGAAGAAGTTATCGCTGAATTTGATGATTCTATAGAAGAAACTAGAAACTACAGAAAAGAATACGACAACTACCAGAGTAGACCAGAACAGAAATTACGAAGAGCGGCTAGAAACGCTGCGAGAAGATCATTTAAAGATGTACCTGAAGATAAAGATGTACATCACAAAGACAACAACCCCATGAACAACGATAAGAGTAATCTATCAGTTGTGACTCAGAAATACAATAGATCAGAACCTAGACTCAGAGAGAAGAAACTCAAAGAATGGTTGAAAGCTGCTGAAGTTCAAGAAGACATGGGAACAGTTACAGGACCACACATAGCAGGTACAGGAGACGATAGTTCAACTGTAATAGTTAAGAAGAAAAGAATGTTAAAGAGAATGAGAGATACTATAAATTACAACAAAAAAGGTAATCATGTTAAGTAAGATCGGAGGATTCTTTGTTTGGATGTGGTTACGATGTATGCGTCTTTTCGAAGACCATAAGTACTTACATGTAACAAAAACAGAATACAACGCAGAAGGTGATGTAGTTGATGTTATAGTTAGAAGTTTTACAGTAAGAAAGTTTTATAAATGTACAAACAAACACATGTTGTTTAAAACATATGATAATACGATAGTTGAATTGAAATCCGCGTTACCGATGGATTACATGACAGAAACAATTAATGGCGAAGCATTAAGGTTTGATAGAACCTCAAAGAAATCTATAATAAGGGAGTAACATGCAACAGTTTTTTATAGCAATCATACTCATTCTAGGACTAGGATGTTGGTGGTTGTATTCAGAGAATCAAACTCTCACATTTAACAACATGCAATTAGAAGTTGCCATACAACAACAAGAAGACGCGATAGAAGCTATCAGAGAAGCTTACGAGAAACAAGGTGATTCTCTAAACTCTATGATAAACAAAAACGCTCAAATAGAAGCCGAGAAGAATAGGTACATGGATGTCTTTAAGAGACACAACCTAAACAAATTAGCTATAGTGAAACCTGGTCTCCTAGAGTCCAAAGTAAATAAAGGTACAAAGAATGTATTCGATACCATTGAAAAAGATAGCCGTGAACTGGACTCGCTTGACGATCCTTCCGGCGATATTAATCCTAACAAGTAGTTGTTCTATATTTGGTGGCGGAACAGCCCCAATTACAGTATCATCTAAACCAGTAGAAATAAGAATCATACAACCAGCGATGCCTCGTGGTATTGACTTGAATGATATCAAATGGAATGTCATATCAACAGCTAAGATAGCTAATCCATGTGTGAAGAACGCAGAAGGTAGTGAGAACCCAGGTAAGAGAGAGAAGTTAGAAGATGGTTCATGTGCTAATGGTAAAGAACATCCTGAATGGAAAGAAGGATATACTTACTTAGATAGATTCTTAGACACAAACAAAAAAGACAACAACGGAGATATCGTATTCATGGCTATCTCTATTGGAGATTACGAAGTGATGAGTGGTAACATGCAAGAACTAAGACGATACATTCGTGAAGTTCAAGAAGTTGTCGTATACTATCGTAATGTCACAATCAACGACAAACCTGCCGTTGGTGCCAAAGTCAAGCTCAAAGACTAAAAACTTGACAATATACAGTCTTGCTGTATAATAGATATATGAGGTTGAGAAAAGGTTTTCTCACCCATTAATTAATAATCAGAAGTTCCCTAAGATTGCGGAACTCAGGAGAAAATATGGCTACTAAAGTAGAAATAGATGGTTGGTTAAGTAAGCTTCAAGGCGAACATTCCATAGATACCATAGTAAATAAAATTAAAACACTTAGTTTACTAAAATCTGAAAATTCAAAAGTTCTTTTATCACAAGAGGACCCTTATAAAGGCGAACCAACTGTAAAGTTATCAGGACTTAAAGTTGATATGTCTTATCAAAGAACTCTAAATCTCGACAAGATTTTAGAACATTTAAAAAGAAGTAATAATCAGTTTGATCGATTCTTAGCTGGTCACATTGATGTATGTACAAGACCTGACGGTGATACATTTGTGTGGGACGGATTTAGAAGAACAATTCTGGCGGGATTGAAAGGACTTCCTGGATTACCTGCAAGTGAGGTAGATCATGATAATTTGTCAAGAAGTGAATGTAGAAAATTAGAAGCAAGTAAGTTTGAAATTAAGAATGCTTACGGTGAATCTATGAAAGCTGAGGAAATTTGGAAATCAAGACTTGTACAAGGAAATCCCGATGCAGTTATGATTGCAAACTTTCTTGATGATGCAAATTTAGATGTATTAAATGTAATGGGTCAAGGATTTCACATGAGTTCTTTTTCAGAAGTAGAAAAAGTTCTAATGAATCATAGAATACCTAAAAAATATATAATTGAAGCTTCAATGATGATACAGAAAGCTTGGGAGAATACACAATCAGTAAAAGGATATCTCATGTTAGGTATAGCTCAACTTCTTGAGTATATAGATGATGTTAAACGAGATGATGATGATGAGTATAATGGTGATGGTGACAAGTTTGTTTCAAGCTTTAATAATTTCCAAGAAAATCTTACAACACATGCGAAAAACGGTATACAACTAAACCTACAAAATCCTAGATTAAACGGTAATGTTTATGGTAGTATCGCATACAATGTAGCAACAAAAGTATGCGGACTAGAAAGAGATGATTTTATTCTAGTAAAACATTGTAATGTTGAAGATATGCTATTGACAATACCGAGTTCTTCTGTATAATAGATAGTATACATTATGTTTTGGGTTGATAAAAAATATTTACGATTAGTTAGTTCACGGTTTCGAAACGCGAGTTGGAAAACTGAGGACTTACTAAATCATTCATGTCCTTATTGTGGTGATTCTGAAAAGAACACACATAAGGCTCGTGGATATCATTTTAAGTTGAAAGAAACTTTCGTCTTTAAATGTCATAACTGTTCTATATCTAAAGCATTCAGTAAGTTTCTCAAAGATCATGACACTAAGTTATATAATGAGTATTGTGTCGAGAAGTTCTATAAGAAAGAACCTTCGTTCACTAGTGTCATAGAGAAGACAACAACACCTGTATTTAAAGATGATCCTTTGAAGAAAGTAGGTTGTGTACCTGCTACAGAGTCTCAAGTTTCAGTAGATTATCTCAATATGAGAAAGGTACCGAAAGACAGATGGGACGAGTTATACTACATCGAGAATTGTCAATCTCTAAGTTCATTAGACCATAAGTATAGTGACAGAGTATTTGGAAATGATCCAAGATTAGTATTACCTTTCTATTCGAGACAGGGTAATCTTGTTGGCGTTTCAGGTAGGGCTTTGAATAACAATAAACTTAGATATCTAACTTTAAAATTTGATGATAAAGAACCACTCATCTACGGCTTACGAACAGTCGATTACAATAAGACAGTTTATGTTACAGAAGGACCTATTGATAGTCTGTTTCTTCCAAACGCAATAGCGGTAGGTGGTAGTGACTTTACTAAACTTAAATCGATAGTACCAGCAGAACAAGCTGTAATCGTATTTGACAATGAGAGAAGGAATCCACAGTTAGCTAAGTTGATGGGACAGGTGATTGAAGACGGCTTTACTATATGCTTTTGGCCGAAGACGATAAAAGAGAAGGATATAAATGATATGGTGTTAAACGGATTGTCACCAAAGGTAATAGAACAAACGATCAATAATAATAAATTTTCAGGGTTGTCGGCAAAGATGACTTTGAGTGACTGGAGTAAGATAAGTGGGTGAAGTAGTTAGACAGGTGTTGAAGAGACATGGTGGCGTAGAACAAATAGATTTAGAGAAGGTACATAGAATGGTTGAGGCAGCATGTAAAGATGTCTCAGGTGTATCAGAATCCGCAGTTGAAATGAACAGTGGGTTACAATTTTATGATGGAATAACATCAACAGAAATACAGAGTATTTTGATTAAGTCCGCAGCTGACCTGATATGTTTGGAAACACCAAATTATCAGTATGTAGCCGCTAGACTGTTGTTGTTTCAAGTAAGAAAAAGTGTATTTAACACTAAATGGAAAGATTCGAAGATTTATCCACCATTGAAAGAGATCATGGTACGAAACATCAACAAGGGTGTGTACGATGAGAAGCTTATCACTTATTATAGTGATGAGGAGTTGGATAAGTTAGATGAGTATATGAAACATGATAGAGATATGATGTTTACCTATGCAGGATTAAGACAAGTAGTAGACAAGTACCTTGTTCAGGACAGAAGTTCTGGAGAATTGTTCGAGTCACCTCAATATATGTATATGTTGATTGCTGCAGTCCTATTCAAAGAATATCCAGTAGAAAAGAGGTTATTGTATGTTAAAAGATACTATGACGCCGTCTCGACATTCAAAATCAATATCCCAACACCTATCATGGCTGGTATTAGGACTCCTTTACGACAGTTTGCTAGCTGTGTGTTGGTTGATGCTGATGACAGTCTTGACAGTATTTTCAGTTCTGATATGGCTATTGGTCGCTATGTGGCTCAGCGTGCGGGAATTGGTATTAATGCTGGTAGGATTCGAGGATTGGGTGCTAAGATTAGGGGAGGAGAAGTACAACATACAGGTGTCATTCCGTTTCTTAAGAAATTTGAATCAACAGTTCGTTGCTGCACTCAAAACGGGGTTCGAGGCGGGTCAGCGACGGTTCATTTCCCGATATGGCATCAAGAAATTCAAGACATTCTTGTTCTCAAGAACAACAAAGGAACAGAAGACAACAGAGTCAGAAAACTAGACTACTCAATACAGTTATCTAAACTATTCTATGAGAGATTTCTCAAGAATGAAGACATCACACTATTCAGTCCTCATGAAGTACCAGGACTCTATGATGCTTTCGGTACAGATGGGTTCGATGAACTCTATCAGAAGTACGAGAGAGCGCACAAGATACCTAAGACTAAAGTAAACGCACAAACTCTATTCATGGACTTACTCAAAGAGAGAGCTGAGACAGGGAGAATCTATATCATGAATATAGATCATTGTAATAGTCATAGTTCATTCGTAACAGAAGAAGCTAAGATTAACATGTCCAACTTATGTCAAGAGATCACATTGCCCACTGAACCACTACAGACTTTTGATGATAAGAACGGAGAGATAGCTCTTTGTATTCTATCAGCGATTAATGTTGGTCAGTTAACTAGTGACTTTAAAGACTTACCAGACCTATGTGACTTAGTTGTCAGATCATTAGATGAAGTCATTGATTATCAACATTATCCAGTAGCAGCAGCAAAGATATCGACAGAGAATAGAAGAAGTCTGGGTGTAGGTTACATCGGATTAGCTCACTTCTTAGCAAAGAACAAAGTTAAGTATAGTGACCAAGAAGCTCATGACTTAGTACATAGATTATCTGAACATTTTCAGTATAATCTGATTAAGACATCAGTTGAACTAGCGAAAGAGAAAGGACCTTGTGGATATGTAAGTCAGACTAAATATCATGCAGGACTATTACCTATTGATCACTATAAGAAAGAAGTCGATGAAATCAGTAATCCTGATTTAGAGTGTGATTGGGAAACACTAAGAGAAGAGATAAAACTACACGGAATACGAAACTCTACACTAAGCGCACAGATGCCTTCAGAGAGCTCCTCAGTTGTCTCTAATGAGACTAATGGTATTGAACCACCTAGAGACTACCTTAGTATTAAGAAGTCTAAGAAAGGACCTCTGAAACAAATAGTACCAGGATATCCACACTTAAAGAACAATTACACACTATTGTGGGATCAACCAAACAACACAGGTTACATTAGAATAGTAGCTGTGATGCAAAAGTTCTTTGATCAAGCGATCAGTGGTAATTGGAGTTACAATCCAGAGAACTACGAGAATAACGAAGTACCTTTGTCAGTGATGGCAAGAGACATGTTAGATACATACAAATACGGTTGGAAGACCTCTTATTATCAGAACACATACGATAGTAAGACCGATGAGGACATAGAGGTAGACGCAAAAGATTCTATAGCTAATGATACTTATGAAAACTTCGACACAGATGAGGAGGATTGCGACGCGTGCAATATATAAATGACTGTTTTTAATAAATCAAAAGTAAATACTTTAAAACAACCAATGTTCTTCGGTGAAGAACTCAGTACGCAACGATATGATGATTTCAAATATCCCATATTTGATAAACTCACACAAACGCAACTAGGATACTTCTGGCGACCAGAAGAAGTATCATTACAAAAAGATCGAAATGATTACGCATCATTAGACGAAGGTCAGAAACACATCTTTACAAGTAATCTAAAATATCAGACACTATTAGATTCAGTACAAGGTCGTGGTCCAGCATTAGCACTCCTGCCGTATTGTTCTATACCAGAACTAGAAGGGTGTATACTTGCTTGGGACTTTATGGAGTCTATACATAGTCGTTCTTATACCTATATTGTGAAAAATCTGTATTCAAATCCAACAGAGGTGTTTGACACTATTCTTGATACAAAAGAAATTGTAGCTAGAGCAGAGTCAGTCACTAAAGGATATGACGATTTCATAGATTATGCTATGAGATGGAAACTTGGACAAGTGAATGATGTCAGAGAGTTGAAGAAGAAGTTCTATTTGATGATGATATCCATCAACATCTTAGAAGGCGTTCGATTCTATGTGTCATTTGCTTGTACATTCGGATTCGGTGAGTTGAGACTTATGGAAGGTAGTGCTAAGATAATTAGTCTTATCGCTCGTGATGAGTCACAACATCTAGCTATATCACAACACATCATCAAGAACTACAAGAACAATGAAGGCGACAAAGAAATGTTATCAGTCATGAAAGAATGTGAAGAAGATGTATATCAGATGTACAGAGAAGCAGTAGAAGAAGAAAAAGATTGGGCGAAGTATCTATTCAAAAACGGATCAATGATTGGTCTATCAGAGACACTATTAGGTCAGTATGTCGAATGGATCGCCAACAAAAGACTTAAAGGTATCGGTATGGAAGCGATATTCGATCAACCAGCTAGAAACAATCCACTACCGTGGACACAACACTGGCTATCCTCAAGAGGACAACAGAACGCTCCTCAAGAGACAGAAATAGAATCATATATAATAGGAGGTATCAAACAAGATATCACAGAAGATTCATTTGGAGACTTTACATTATGAACGAAGTAATAATAGCAACTTGCGTAGGATTCGCGTTAGGACTAATAGTAGCTTTACTATTGAGTGATGCAGGAACTAAAGGTATTTCACGACACGAATACACAACAAAAGACGGTTTATCACACACCGCAAAGAGAGAACGAGGAGATCATCTAGTATGATCAATAAAGATCCTGGAAAGAGACATTTTATGCTCAGCATGATTAAGAGTCATATGAGAATTATAGGATGTCTAACAGCGTTAATAACAGGTAGTATCACAGGTTTTGTGATCCTATTTGCATTAGCAGAAATAGTAGGTATAGCGGAGGAAGTATAATATGACTATTAGATTTATAGAAAATGAGTGGCATCAAACAAAATTAGCTAATCAGAAAGAGGTTGAGTTAGAACAATTAACGGAGATTGGAGTCACGGAAGAAGAGTTCATGGATTTCATTGATGGTGAGGAAGATAACTTATCAGAGGAGAAACAAGACGCAATCAACGATCTTATAATGGATTTAGATACACTTGACTCATATGAAGATATGTGGACTATGAGAAAAGGTGGTTTCGAAACTACTTACGAACTCGGTAATATATCTTAATGAACATAGAAATCGGAAAAGATTACCGTGTCCAAAACAAATTTAAGAAAGGATTTGTTGAAAGAGAAGTGTTCAAAGAAAATGACACGGGCGATGTAGTGATCATAGAAACACTTTGGAGACAAGGAACTTTCATTGTTACGATTGTCGATGAAGAAGAGAGAGCTCTCCTTGAACAATATCAAGGAGATGATCAACAAGGTGACATAGAAGTGGCA
>Ga0307488_10003740_pt1 | contig 12679 bp, 13 predicted proteins | sample SB02metaG_FD_202248 | JGI IMG/M metagenome (GOLD analysis project Ga0307488, IMG submission 202248) | Sea-ice brine microbial communities from Beaufort Sea near Barrow, Alaska, United States - SB 0.2 | ecosystem: Environmental > Aquatic > Marine > Coastal | place: USA: Alaska | collected...
AGAAGATCCTTGGACTTATTATATAGTTTTTCATCCTGAAAATAGTAAGCCCCAAATAATAATGAAAATGCATTTTCAAGAAGATGATTTCCTAGCAAATGATATTCTAAGTTTTTAAATAAAATATAATAATGATTATTTAGTGTTTTATCAATTTGTATATTGCTAATTTTATTTTCTGCAAGAAACTTAATCCAATTCATTCCTCTTAAAGAAATTGGATAGGGTTCTTTTCCGTCTTTTAAAATGCTGTCATTTTTTATGTAATCAAGAATTAGATCAACACCTGTTTCACTAATCATTTCTTTTTGATTTAAAAAATCAAAATAATTCAGATTATATATCCACAATTTACCGTGAACAGAAAGATTCCAATCTATTTTATTTAAAAATGTATGTTTTATATTGAGAAATATAAAAGTTTTTTCATCCTCAAAATTAGCTAAATTAAATAAACTATTTCTCCAATTCAACTGAGATGCTTTTTTAAAAACTATTATATGAAATCTATCTATTGGTAACTTAACTTTAATGCGATACCATACCTGATAAAAAATCTGAATAAATTTTAAATATTTTATTGTGTTATAAATAGTAAAAACTTTGTTTGTCATAGCTAACTATATACTCTTTCTAATTTTGTTTTATTTGATTAATAATTAATGGAGCTTTACCTCTCTTATTAATTATAAATTCATTTGAAATTGAGCAATTAAATTTAATTTTGTTTCCAACTCTATTTGAAAGTAAATTTTCAATTTTTTCGAATATTTTGTTATCTATTTTCTTTTCAAAAAGAAGATTAATTGATACAATACCATAATTAATTTGGATAAACTGTATTTTCATTACATCGTTAAGTTCATTTGTATGAAGATTTAGTGCCGTTATAGAAATTTCCTCTTTATTTAAACCGTATAAGAACAACTGACCCCATTTTCCTGATATTTTTTTGAAGATTTTATTATGATAATCACTATATGATGTATAGTCACCAGTCTTGTACCTGATTAGTGGCATAGCATAATTATCATAATTTGTAGCTACTATTTCTCCTGTTATATTATTTTCTTTAATTTGATTTCCAAATGAGTCTATTAATTCAAAATATCCATAATTTTGATCTACTTTATACTCTTCTAAACCATCAGTAGCTTGAGCAAAAATAACCCTTTCACTCTGACCGTAAAACGAACTCATTTTACAATTAAAAAAAGATTCCAAAAACATAATTTGTTTATTAGTATATCCTTCTGAAATTAAAAACACACACTTCGGAGTATAATTTAACTTTAAATTACAATTTTTCATGTGTTTTGCTAAGGATAAAAGTGCTGATGGATATCCATGAAAAAAACTAGGCGTTAATTCATTTAACTTTTCAACATATTTCTCAACTGTAAATTCATTTATGTGAAATGGGGAGAAATTTATTTCATAGTGATGTGGATTAAATATCCAATATTTATTTTCTTTTAAACTAGAAAAATCTGCTCCACGAAAAGAAGCTTTTAAATTAGGTGTTTTATAACCATGAAGTTCAAAATAACTATAAACAAAAGCCATCTCTTTGTACCAAACATTATTAGATTGATAAAATTTTGCTGGTCTCCCTGTAACTCCTCCAGTGGTGACATAAAATTTTTTTCTTTTTTTAAGTTCAAACTCAGAAATATTTTTTTGTATTGTTTCCTTATCAAGTAGTGGTATGTTATGCCAATAATTAATGTCAATATTTTTATATAATTCTTTATAAAAAGTAAAATTATTCACAGCGTATTTTAGAGTTTCATTTGGGTTTCTTGACAAAACATCATTGTTTTTATTTATTTTTTTCCAATAACGATAAACTTTACCGTACTTAATCTCATTAGGGATAAAAGAGTAAATATTTTTAATAAATAATGGAGATTTACTGTATAATTGTTTTAATTTATTTAGCATTAGCAACAAACTTTATTTTTTTAAAGAAATTATAATTAACTAATTCACTGTCGAATTTATCAAAACTACTTATTGCATTTATTCTGAATTTATGATATTTGTTTTGATTGAAATTTAATATTTCTTGGGTTAGGCAATCAACATCTTTTATAGGTACTAATATACCATTTTCATTATGACTTACAATTTCGGGAATAGAATTCCATTTTGTTGAAATAACTGGCATACCTATTGAAAAAGCTTCTAATATAATACCTGGATAACCTTCACCGTCATGATATGTTGGCAAAACTAATACATCGTAGGACATTAAAGTCTTTAAAACTTCTGAAGGACTTATAATACCTTTATAACTTATATTGAAATTTTCAGAAATTTTCAACTTAATTTCATCATTGAATACTGGACCATAAATATCGAAAACAAAAGAATTATCTAATTTAGATGCAGCATTAATAAATTCATAAATTCCTTTTGTTTTTTTTACCTGGGAAATAAACACGAATTTTTTATTAAACCTTTCAGAAATCAAAAAATTTGTGCTAGGTCTTGAATTGGGCCACCAAAAAGTATTGGAGTTAAAAGATTTAAATTTATCTACTAAAAAGTTAGTTTCGAAAAACAAATAATCAGAATTATTTAACACAAATTCTATAATTTTTTTTTTAAAAAAATTTGAATTTAAATAAATTTCATAAAAACTGCCAGCAAATTTTCTTAATGAAATTTTCTTTTTAAATATTTTTGAAACAGAAATAAGTATTGGAGTTAAATAAACAAAATCTCTTGCAGTACAATGTATAGAAATATGAGTAACTTTATTAATTTTGAAAAAAAAATTAATAAAAACACTGATTAAACCTGAAAATTTATTTGAATAGTTATCAAGGTTAGTATCTATAACTGTATAATCAATGTTTTTTTTTTGTGAATAAGAAATAATTTCTTCAAACAATATAACAACTCCTCCAAGTTTGTTTTTTTTCACTAATCTTGGTCCGATAAATAAAATTTTTTTAGGCATAATGTAGTTTAAATATAATCTGACATTTTGATGTTTGACTTAATAATTTTTGCTGGGACACCGACAACTAAAGACCCACTCGGAATATCTTTAACAACAACAGCATTAGCTCCAATAACGACATTATCACCAATCATAACTGGACCTATAACTACAGCTCCAGCTCCAATATAAACATTATTACCAATTCGGGGAACTTCTGTTTTCTTTGACGTTCCACCAATAGTAACATTTTGATCGATATGAACATTTTCTCCAATTATTGTTCTCTCATGGATAACAATACCAATACCACCGTAGCCTATTTTAAATCCTTTACCTAATTTGAGTTTATAGGGTAGATAAGGTCCAAAAACAAAACGAATTAAATATGTTATGATTAAAGGTATTAAAGGTGTTTTTTTAAAAAAATAAGAAAACCGCTGTAAAAAAATAGGATTCATATTTAGGAATTTAATATAGGGTGATTCTTAATTCTGTTTTTAACATTATAATTGAGAGAATAATAGTCGTTTGTCCTTTTATTTAATGATTGATCATTATACATTTTAATGATATTTTGGATATCAATCTCAAAATTAATAGTTGTGACGACTCCTATATTATTAGTTATTACTTCTTTTGAGTAGTCGCCAACCCCTTGAGTTATAACTGGTATGACACCACTGGAGATATATTCAAGATACTTAATAGGTGAAGATATATTATTTAATAAACTATTATCTCTTATTAGAAATCCAAAATGATGATTTTTCAGTTCAATAAGAACTTCTGAGTGTGTTAAGCTTAATATTTTTGCTTTAATATCTTTCTTTTTCAAAACATTTTGAACCTCTAATTTATCATTTGATATAATTGTGAGCTTACAGTCTATTTCTTGGGATATTCTTTTGAATAAATCAATAGTTTCATCGAACTTTTGCCATGGACTTAAGCTGCCCAAATAGACAAACTTAATAGTTGAATCTAATTTATTTAATAATTTATTATTACGCTCATTAACACCAATAATTAGACAAGGGAAAACAAATATTCTTCTATTTATAATAAAATACTTTTTAAGTTTTTCTTTTAGATTATTAGAAACACAACATATTTCGTCTGCAAAATAATATGCTATCATTTCTGAGAAAAACAAAAATATTGAATGCAAATAACTAGAATTTCTCAAATAGGATTCAACAAATACTAGCGCTCTAAAATCATATATTATTTTATTTTTATTGAATTTTAATAACACAAAATATTTTAAAAAAACATCAATACCCCTTATGTAAATATTAGAATTTGAAATTTCTTTTAATGATATTGTATCATTTAAAAAATAAAATTCAATGTTTGTTGGATATTCTAGCTCTTTAATATTTATTTTTTTTCCAACTAAAATAATTTTAATACTATGGTTATAATTTTGAGCAATATAGTTTGCAATATTAAAAACTTGAGATTCTAAAACTCCCTTTGAAGTAGTTGAAGAAATTAAATAAACTAGATTTTTACTTTTCAAAATAGGTAAATAAATATAAGGTTAAAGAAAAAAGAGACAATAAGTCCAAATAAAAGCATGTAATACTTTTTTTTAGAAAAACCATATTCTGGAAGTTTATCAATGGCTAAAATGCATAAAATAATACCAAAAGGTAAATACATAGTAACATGTCTAAAATCTGCAGTAGTAAAAGCTACTCCAAGAAAAAAAATTAAAAAAACTAATTTTAATTTTAAATCTATGTATTTTACTCTAAAAGATGAAATTAAGTATGGAAATATTAAAATTTGAATTATCGATGTTGTTGAAACAAAAAATTGATGAAAAGATGTTACAGATATTACAGGAGTAAATATTAAATATATTATTCTAGATATAAATCCGTATTGAATGGGTATTGAAAATATCTTACCTCCAATTGTTCCAAAACGAATAGGGTTTAAACTATTATAGGCTTCAAATTGAATCACTGATTTAACTATAAAACTATTTAAATAAAAGAATGATAAAATACAAAATACACTAAAAACAAAAAATAATTTAAAATTAATTTTCTTGATGTTAGAATACAATATAAATATCATTAAAATGGAAATAAAAAATGTTGTGGTTCTTAAAAATAATAAAAAAAATAGCGATATAAGTATTTGTATAAATGATTGTGCTGAATATTTGTTTTTTAAAATACTATAGTAGATCCAGATTAAAAAGAATGAAATTATTGTATCTCTAAATACATGAGCAGAATTAAACATTAATACCGGAAAAAAGATTACAGCTAAAAATGTTAACTTCCTTAACTTAGAGTTCTTTGAATATTCAAATGTTATCAAAGAACTATAATAAGCTAATAGAGTTAAAAAAAAAATATTTAAGATTCTAGGTAGAAAGGTATGATATCCATCAAAATGTGATGAAAAATACTTCAGAACTATAATTATTGCTACATATGCTTTAGAGTTATGAAGAAAACCTAGACCAGGTTCAATTTTATCTAGATGATAGGGTAATTCTCTGAAATCTAACCCAAAATTTTCTACAAAATTTTCTGACCAAACATAATCAAAATAAAAGTCATCACTTTTTAACCCTAAAAAATATGAATTTTCATAGAGGATTAACCAGTAGTGATAAAAAAATATCATAACTAAAGTAGCTAATAAATAACAACATAATATTAGTAATTTATCTTGTTTAACAATTTTACTTAAGATGAAAAAACAAAAAAAGTGAAAAATAACTGGTGAGAACCCAAAACAAGATAAAATTAAGATTAATGATGTTAAGATCAAAAATGATACCGTAAAATTTAAACTAAATTTAACATTCATTAAATATTTTTTTTTAAAACCTATTGATAAAAAATAAATCCATCTTGTGCTATTATTTAATTTTAATTGAATTTATAAATAACCTAACTTGGCTTTTAATAAAATTATCAAAGAAATTAAACCATTTAGTTGTGCAGTAATAAAAAAACAAAATACCAAACAAGAAAAATATTTTAAATGATATACTAATCATGATACTAAACATAAATTTCTCTATAATAATATATATAGTGAAGGTTAGTAGAATTAAAAATAACTCAATTATAAACTTGATATAATTAACTTTCATATTTTGTTTAATAATTAAATAACTAAATAAAATAAATTGGTTTAATAAATAAGTGACAAATAAAAAGAACAAACAGCTTTCAACCCCGCCATTGAATATATTAGAATAAAATAAAATACAAGAAGAAACTACAGAACTAAATATGGATGAATAGCTAGATATTTGTGGCTTATTAATTGCACCAAAGACACTTCCGATAAAATTTCCAGATAGTATATATAGAATCGTTGCCAATAGTATTAATGATTCGTTTGTTATACCAATAGTACTTTTAATAACCGAAAACCATTCATTTTTAAAAAGTATCAATGGGATAATACCTATAAAAAAAGTAGTAAAAGAAATATTAGTAAACATCATAAAATATTTAATCATAGTATTCGAAAGGTTTCTTACAAACATTTTTGTGAAAACTGGCAAAAGAACTTTACTTATAAAATGTGGTAACATTTTTCCAATTTTTACAATAGTATTCAATATCCGAAATAAACCTATTTCAGAATAAGAATATCTATTATTAAGGAAAATATAGGTCATATTTGAGACTAAAATTTCGGAAAAAGAAAGTGGAAAAGATTTGATTGAATATACGTAAAGTTTTTTTAACATGTATAAATCGTAAGTAGTACTTTTGAAATTAAAATTAAGATGTTTTTCTTTTAAAAGTTTAAAATAAATGTAAATAAACCCTGTTAAATTAGGTATTAAAAAAATTACTAAAAGAGAATTTTTAAGATTTATCTCATTATTAATTAATATGATAAAAGAACTAATCTTTATTATATTAATTAAAACATTTACTTTAAGGACATTTGATAATTCTTGCTTAGATTCATAAATACAAATTCCGATTGAATAAGGAAAAAATAAAAATAGATTTATTAATATATAAATTTTAACATATGACAAATCTGATTTTGTTAAATCAAAAAAATATTCACTAACTATAAGAGTTGGATAACTAAATACAAGAACTAACGAAGATGCCGTTAAAAATATAAATAAAATAAAAAAAGTTATCTGCTTAGAATTAAGCATATATTCAGAAAGAATTCTTGTAATTGAACTGGAGACACCTAATGAAGCAAAACTAAAAACTAGAGTTGAAACAGATAAAATTAAAGATAACTGACCGTATAAATTTAAACCAAGATACCTAACATATAAAAGATTTAAAATAAATCCTATAACACCATTGATTAATGTGAATGATCCAGATTTTAAAATTACATCATTAAGCTTTGATATTGGATTCATTTGAAAAATTTAAAATTATTTTATAGAGATTTTCATAATTATTTATATCTGTATATCTCAATGAATTTTCTACTCCTCTTTTAATAATCTTTTCACAGTCTATTTTCTTCTCTAAAATATTTAAACAACTACTATAAATTTCATCTTCATTTAGGGGGTCAATTAAAACAGCAGAATTTGATAAAATTTCTGGTATACATGAAATATTTGATGAAATCACTGGTGTTCCACAAATTTGAGCTTCTATGTTAGGTAAACCGAAACCTTCTTCTAAAGTTGGATTTAAAAGCATATCTGACATCTTAATAAGTGCAATAAGTTCTTTATTTGATACAGCTCTTAATAATTTAATATTTGGGTCGTCTATAATACTCATATAAGTTTCATAAGTACTCATAATGTCTTTTCTTGGATAAGAAACCACAATTAAGTTTAAATTAGAAAGTTTTTTATTAAGTTTATTAAAAACTTTTACCACAGTTTTTAAATTTTTTCTGTAATGAGGTGATCCTATAAAAATTATATTCTTATTTTTCTTTTGTATACCATATATTCTACCTACTTTTTTTATAAATTCTTTATCGTTTATTACATTATCATAATCTTCTCTTATCAACTGGCAGGGTTGAACAATTATATTCTTATTATTAATATCAATGAATTTCATAATTTTATTTTTCGAATATTCCGATGGCGTAATTATTAATTTTGCGTTTTTTGCTCTTTCAATAAGTTCTAATTTTTCTTTCTCGAAGATACTTCTATGATCTCCGAAGATAAATTCTTCTTCAAAAATCAGAGTATCGTGAATCCATAAGATGTTTTTTGATGACAATCCTGAATATAGATCGGGCATCATTGTCATAGAAACTTTAAATATTTTGGGAGTTAACCAATCTGGAATATTTTTTTTTATTATCCTAAAATATTTATTATTATTATGTAGGACAATGATATTTTTTTTCGACTTAAAATATTTATTTATGCCCATAAAAAATTTGGAATAACTATTAGACGAATCGATTAATATATATTTAGACAGCATAAGTTAAGAAGAATAATTAGTTGGAAAAATTTATTATTTATTATATGTTTTTTTCACTTTTTCTCTAACTAAAGAAGAGGAATAACCGTGATCTCTGTTTAAATAAATTATACTAGAAATTAAATTAGGTGAAGTTATGGGTTTTGATTTGTAATCATTCCCTAAAAACCTTAAATCAAAATTGTTGTTTTTCATTATTTCAGTTAGTTCCGCTTCGTTAGAATAAACCAAAACTTCATCAACATACCTAATTGATTCCATTATTATTTTTCTTTCTTTAACTGAATATATAGGGCTATTTTTATCATTGGATAAATTTTCACCACTATTTAGAGCTACAACAAGAAAATCACAATGTCTCTTACATTCTTCCAGCATTATAGAATGGCCTGCATGAAATAAATCAAATACGCCACATGTAAATCCTTTTATCATTTTAAATATTTAAACCATGATTTAGTTGCGCTTTCAATACTTTTTTGATCCCACACTGGTGCGTCCTTCCAGTAATCTAAATTATCTGTCATCAACTTAACTCCATCTTTAAGTTGAATTTTAGGAGCCCAACCTAAAATTCTTTTAATTTTAGAAATATCTGCAAATGTACAATCTGGTTCACCTGGCCTTTTAGGGATATAAACTTTTTCACCACCTAAAAGTTCTGTGAGATAATTTATACTATATGTATGACCGCTACCCACATTTAATATTTCACCAATTGCATTTTTATTGATTGCCGCAGAATAACACGCATTTGCTACATCTGTAACATAAGTAAAATCTCTTGTTTGTTCACCGTCACCAACTATAGTAAAAGGTTTGCCATTTATCTTTTGTGCAAGAAAAACTCCAAATACAGCACCGTAAGTACCTGATGTTCTAGAACGTGTTCCATAAACGTTGAAAAACCTCATACTAGTAACAGGTAAGTTGTACACTTTTCCCCAATTTAAAACATATTCTTCTCCAATATATTTAGTTGTAGCATAAGGATATTGTGGGTTAATTGGCGAATTTTCTTTGGTAGGGAAAGCATCCGGAATTCCATAACATGATGAGGAAGCTGCATATATAAATCTTTTAATATTATTCTTCCTTGAAGCTTCTAAAACTGATATTGTACCATTCACATTTGAATTATGGTATTTTAATGGATTTTCAATTGAAGGAACTATATCTGCTAAGGCTGCCAAGTGAAACACATAGTCAATATCTACAAAGTATTTTTCTATCGCATTAAAATCACTAACATCTTCAATCACTATATTTAATTTTAAATGTTTTAAATGCTCAATGTTTTGAATTCTTCCATTTGAAAGATTATCAATAACTGTAACTTCAAAGTTTTGATTTAACAATAATTCTGTTAAATGACTTCCTATAAAACCACATCCTCCGGTTACTATTGCTTTCATATTTATTTATTTATTTATTTATTTATTATTGTTTTCGTCAATTTGATCTAATAGACTGTGAAGTATAACTTCATGTAAACACTCAGTAATACCATAACTCTTAGTTTCAGTGCTAAAATTCACATCACCCTTTGATGAGAGAGAATTATTCTTAGTGAAACCACTAAGTGTTATTACTTTCCCTATATTTCGTTTAAAGTAATCAACTGAATTAATAATGTTTTCTGACTCGCCAGAACTACTAATTGCAACCAATAAGTCATTTTTTAGAGCGTGCCCTTTGATCCACTCTTTCATTGCATTTTCATATCCGTAATCATTTGAAAAACATGTAATTAAAGCTCCATCAGAAAAACAAAATGTTGGGTATTTAATTAATTTTTGAAAATCCTCAGCCATATGAGAACAAATAGCATTAGATCCTCCATTTCCAATAAAAAAAATTCGTTGCGAATTCTCAATTAATTCAATCGCTTTCAAAAAGTTTTTTTGATAATCTTCTCTGTTTACATATTTATCAAACTCTTGCAGATACTCTTTAGTTTTCATTATTATTTATTTTATTGTTAAATTCTATTAATTTTTCTTTAGTAATATTCTGCTCATTACAAAGCCAAGTAGTTGAAAGTGCTGCTGCCAAACTTGGAATTACCATGACATTAGGCTCATTACCATATATAGTATTAGCTAGACAAGAAAATGAAAAGAAAGTATCACCAGCTCCAATAGTATCAACTACTTTTGTTTTAAATCCTGATTGATTATAAATTTCTGATCCATTTGTCATAATTGAACCTTTTCGCCCTAGTGTTAAAAATAAAGTTTCTGTATTTAATTCATAATTAAATAAATCAATAATATCTTTCGGAGTGTTAAATTCCAACTTTCCATTAAACTGAAGTGCTCCCTCTCTTTTATCTATAGTAATACTTTTTTTTTGATATTTCTTCCATTTTGATATCCTATTAAAACCAAAATTATTTGAGTTTGTCTGACACATTAAATGAAACCCATCATTAATGTTCAGTTTATCACAAAATTTATGACCAAAATCTGCAACAATAACTAAATCATAATCATTTGTGTCTATTTTGATTTCTTTAAAATCATCAGTTTCAAATTTATTTATTTCAATATATTTTTCACTGGTAAAAGAATCTATATATCTAGTTTTAACAATTTCATTTTTTTCGTTAGTAAACAATGATACTGAATTCACAAAGTCTTTTAAGTGTCCGGCTATTACTCCAGCACCACCAATTTGCGATTGAGTATTGTTTTTTAAACTTAAAACTGAGCAATTTGACTTCATTGATCTTCCTTCATAATCAACCTGTATAAATTCATCAATAATAGTCTCTCCTACTATTGCTACATTTAATTTTTTTGCTTTAAATATAAAATCTTCAATTAAAAATTTGTTTTTCATTTTTCTGTTAAATTTTTCGTTATGTCATTTAATGACGAACTTTTAAGTAAATCTATTGAGGGGTTTAATAATAATCTATATTTTAAATCTTTTAGATAATTAGAATAGTCAATGTTATTTCCTTTAAGTAATAAAATCACGTTAGTATCTGAGTATAATCCTAAATAGTGAGTTCCTGATAATTGATTTATAATAAATTTAGATTTAGAACACTCCTCTAAAATCACTTTATTATCATTAGTTAAAATTGACCGAACTCTTTTAGACTCTTTCAATACATGACTATACGCCGGATGTCCTAGTATTATTATATTGTAATTTGTGTTATTAATAATGTGATCAATCACCTCTTGAAAATCCCAATCATCCCCTCTAACATCTGAATGAGAACCTTTTTTTCTAGCAAAAAGAACGATTTGATTTAGTTTTTTAACCCCTGAAAACTGGGTGTATATGTGTAAATATTTTTTTTCATACATCCACAAACAAATTCCAAACCAGTAGTAACTTTTCTTTGAAATATCCCAGAAGGGAAGGTCACTTTTTTTAGCATCATTTTTAAATATTGATATTTGATGTTTGACATCATCAGGAAAAATCTGATCATTACATCTAGGTGCAACTTCTGAGTAGAAATCTCTTAAATCTGTATAACTTTTAACAATTAAATTAGATTTTGAATCATAAAAATATGCCTTATGGATCGCGGGCCCTATATAATGAACGTCAACACCTTTTTCTTTTAAATAACTCAACAAAGGTACTATATGACTCAAAAGATGGCCGAATTCACCAACAAAAGGACCAAAAAAACATTCTTTTTTGATTAAGGTATCATTAAGTAATAAATCTGACTTATTGAAGTAAAACCATTTGGTAATATCATATTTCAAAAAACTTAATAAAGTTTTAATTTTCATCTTTAATATATTTTTTGACTAGAGATAAATCATTTGGTTTAACTTTTATCAATTTTGATATACCTGCATTTTCACCTGCTTTAATATCTGAATTTGAATCTCCAATTAAAATAGAATCATTAATATTTATGTTATATTTTTCGATGGCTGATAATATCATTCCAGGCTTGGGTTTTCTGCAAAAACAATCTTCATTAAATTCTGGATGATGGGGACAATAGTAAATTTCTTGAATCTTAATACCTTTTTCCTTGAAAATATTTTTCATCCAAAGGTGTAGTTTATTTAGATCATCATGGGTAAAATAACCTCTTGCGATTCCAGATTGATTTGTAACAATTATAATTAAATAGTCCTTTTGGAAATAATCCATAATTTGGAAAATACCATCTACAAATTCAAATTCTGAAACTTCGTAACCATAATGTTTATTAATATTGATTACTCCATCTCTATCAAAAAAAACTGCTTTGTTTTTAAATTCCACAAAAATTTAATATTATTTTATCGTTTAAGTTGAGATTTTTAAATTCTTT
>Ga0307488_10003741_pt1 | contig 12679 bp, 19 predicted proteins | sample SB02metaG_FD_202248 | JGI IMG/M metagenome (GOLD analysis project Ga0307488, IMG submission 202248) | Sea-ice brine microbial communities from Beaufort Sea near Barrow, Alaska, United States - SB 0.2 | ecosystem: Environmental > Aquatic > Marine > Coastal | place: USA: Alaska | collected...
TACCTTTTGGGTGAATGCTCATGCAGACGCATCGAACGCAATGTGAACCCACGTTTATTGAGTCAAACGGCATCCTGTCACGTGGCGAGAAATATCTGCCAGGCCCGCGGACCCGCTTCGTCGATTTGACGTCTGTGAAGCGCTTGTTTCCAATAAATGTGGAGGAAAAGCTCATTTCAAGAGGGTGGGTCTGAAGTACCCATACAGAGGCTCGAGAAAATATTGCCAAATCGGATCAAAATATCATAATGAGCCTGCTGATAATAACCCCCTTGCCGGACGCGGGGAGGTCGGCGGCGGGGATACTGGCGGCGTACAGGCCGGTGCCGTCCTGCCGGTACATGCCCACGGACTTCTCCTCGGCGAACATGGCGCGGTAGTGCAGCCGTACCGCGAGGCCGCCGCCGTCACTGTCCTGCTGTTGGAGGCGACGACGACCACTGCCCGGACTGTAGCGGCGCGAGTTGAATCTGAAAGCAAAGTTTGAAAGCAGTTTATCATATTTCAGTTTCAAGCGATGAGATCCAGGCGGTTTCAATGCGGGTTTGATAGGGTCAACCTGCACCGCCCTACCGGGTCAAAGAAAAGAAAGCCGTCTCCGCCGTCGCCGCCGCCGCCCTCGGAGGAGACGGGCTCGGGGGAGGAGGCGACGGGGAAGACGGCGGCGGCGGCGGTGGGCTCGGGGGAGACGGCGAGGTCGGAGGCAGCCTGGGAGGCAGCCTGGGAGAGCAACTGCGCGGGCGAGGCGGTGGCGGTGGCGGAGGGTGCTTGCTTGCTGCTCGCGCAGGAGGCCGAGCTCAGGTCGTCGTTGCTCACGCAGGCGGTCACGAAAAGGTTTTCCCCCGAGGTAGCCTCCGTCGGGTGGCTCACATCCCGTATGCGAACCGCCGCCGCCGCGGTCAGGGTTGCGGCGGCGAGGAGGAGGAGGAGGAGTGGGGCCGCGGGAGCGCATCGGCGGGAAGTCATGCTCGAAGCGCTTGTGGCGTGAAGTGAGCAACAGAGTGGAGGAAGGGGCAAATTTACGTTCTCGGTCAGTCGGTAGCTCTAGAGCTAGAGCTAGCTCTTCTACAACGGCGGATGGCGTTTTTCTGTTTTGAGAATCCAAGGAATGTTTCTCCCAACGAATCGTGGAATGCGTGGACGTGCGAGGCCGCTGAGTTCGGGCACCTGGAGTGTTGCGGTGGGCGCGGGAGCACGAGTGCCCGTGGGACGGAGCAACCTCTGTCAGCGCCGCTATGGACGGGCAGCTGTAGTGCTGAAATGGGCGACGAGATGACCTATACCGCTGCCGCAGAGGGGGTCAGCTGAAGTGGGCGTGGGAACGCGACTGCCCGTGGGATGAGATGACTTGCATTTATAACATTGAGCTAGCTCTTAGACGTCGTTGCGTTTCACAAGTTTGCTACGTGACAGAGGGTATCACGTCAGTCTGGCACACGCCGGGTGCGAGGCGGTGGAAATGCTCACGGCCCCTTAGTCGCACGGCGGTGAGAAAATATTCACGGCGGTCAGAATATTAACGGCGGTGGGACAATATTCACAGCGGTGGAATGTTTCCGGCGCCTTAGTTGCACACGAGGGTGAAGTCGTCGGGTGCGAAGGAGCCGTGGGTGTCGGCGGGCGAGGGCGCGGTGCCGGGGAAGTGGTCGGCTGCCGCGGTGCCGCGCAGGTAGGGGGAGGCGGGCGAGAGGGGGCGGAACACCGAGCCAGCCTCGGGGGCGGACTGCGCGGACCGGCGGACCCCGCGGGCCGACCCGGGGGAGTCCGCGGACTGAGGGGACCGGCGGACCGCGCGGGCCGACCCACCGCCGCGAAGCGATCCGCGGACCGACGACGGCGACGGCGACGGCGACGGCTTGGTCGCGGGGCTGACCGGGGCGGACGACGTCTGAGTCGCCATGGACGTGACGAAGTACTTGACGGGGGAAGGCCCGCCGCCGGCCATGATGACGCCGGACGTCAGCATGTACTCGCGCTTCTTTGCAGCCCCAGCCAGGCGGTCCTCCAGGTTGGCGCGCAGCGCGTTAGAACGCTTGGCAGCGCGCAGCTCCGCCACCTTGCACGTGCGCTCCGCCTTGTACACGAAGGAGTGCGCCTTGGACCAGGGGCTTACACTCGTTCACTTTTCAGCTCAACTTGAGCGCTTTGTATGGGATAGGGGGTGCGCGTAGGGGTTGTGTAGCCCGTGCTAAGGGGGTTTTAGGGGGTTTGTAGGGCGGGTAGGGTGGGTTTGTGTGTCAGGCACGGCTCAAGTTGAGCTGAGAAGTGGACGATTGTAATCCCCTGCCTTGGATGCCACCTGGGTGAGCGACTCGTGGCGGCGCTCCTCGGCCAAGGACTGCGTGGCGCGCATCTTGGCCACGCGAATCATCGGCGACACGGCGGTCGTCAGCCGCTGCCGCTCCACCACGTTCGCGACGCGCTGGTTGGTCAGCGCCGCCTTGGACTGCCGCACCCGCTGGTCGAGCGCGCGGAGGTAGTCGGCGGCGGCCTGCTTGGACTCCACCTTAGCCACCAGCTGCTTAGCGTCGGCCAGCACGGAGTACCGCGCAATGCTGGTGGTGTGCGCGGCGCGCGCGTTGTAGAACGCCGCCTTGTTGGCCACCAGGCTCACCCGCGCGTCGCGCCGCTTGGACGCCGTGCTCATCGTCGCCTGCAGCGCGTGCGCCTTGTGCCAGGGGCTTACACTCGTTCACTTCTCAGCTCAACTTGAGCGGTTTATATGGGATAGGGGGTGAGCGTAGGGGTTGTGTAGCCCATCTTAAGGGGGTGTGTGGGGTGTGTGGGGTGTGTGGGGTGTGTGGGGTGTGTGGGGTGTTTTTGTGTGTCAGACACGGCTCAAGTTGAGCTAGAATGTGAACGAGTGTAAGCCCCTGCCTTGTGCGCGGCGTGGCGCGCGGCGTTGACGGCGATGGACTTTGCCTTGGCCGTGGCGTCCACGCCCGCGAAGGTAACGCGCGCCATCGCGCGCGAACGCGACTGCGACGCCGCCTCCAGCTTGCGCGCCGTCTGCGCGGCCAGGTACGCCTGATAGAGAGCGGGGAGGGATGAAACGCGAGTATGTCAGACGAAGGAAAGAGAAGGATGAACGGGGCGTGATGTTGTCTTGTCCGCCCCTTGTTGACTTGACTGGCCTGACAAGCAGAAGTTGGTTGACTGGCTGCGAGCCAGATGTCAAGGGAAAATAATTGGTGTTTGCAGGTCGTGGGGGTGCACTGGTTGCACGGGGAGAGTGGTGATAGATCGATCTAAACGCCGAGAAGAACGAAACCAGCAGCGCGGTGCTGCTCTGGTCCCTCCCTCCCTCGGGTGACGACAGATGTTGGTTGACTGGCTGACAAGCGAATGTTGACATCGCTCAGCGACAAGACAGACGTCGGGGAAAACGTCAGTTTTCTTGGGGCTGCGGGGATTGGCCCAGCCGGGGGGCGCACTGATTTGATTCATACTGGGGGAGAGTGACACTAGATAAGGGTAAGAGACGAACTGAAAAAGCCGCGTTGCTGCTGGTCACTGGCTGCTGGTCGCTGGTCGCTCCCCCTCGGGGGGCAATATAGATTCGGTATGGTATTCGTCAGGGGCCGCGGGGGTGCCCAGGACCCGTGCTTTTTGACGGGATGACAAGACGGGTGGCTCACCTTTTTGTGCTCGTTCTTCTCGGCGACTGTGTCGACGCGCGCGATGAACCTCTTCGCGGTGGCCGCGACCTCGGTGAGCTGCGCGAGGCGGTTCACCTCGGCCTCCTGATGGGGAGAGAAGGGGAGGGGAGAGCGGTGTCAGCGCTTGGAACTCGGAACATTCAACAACTGATAAAAATGGCCGCGGGTCTTGTCGAAAATCAGATGGAGATGCGCGGACGAACCTGGAGGCGGCGGTCGTAGGTGGAGGAGAGGTAGTTGTGAATCTCATTCTTCATCATCGCGGCGTTGTGGACCTGGGTGTTGACGCGCGCGTTGTGCGCGGCGGCGGCGGCGGAGACAGCGGCGAGGTTGGACGCGGCCAGCAGCTCCTTCTTCGCCAGCGTTGACTGCGATGTGAAGGCGCGGGATGGCACGCGCGCTTGAAGGCGCGTCGCCACGGGCGGCATCGCGGAGCGCTTGGCGTGCTTCAACGGCACCTTGATGACATACGAGTTGAGAGTGGGGACGTCGACCATGGTCCAGTTCATCGTGAAGGACAAGGGCGTGTGGTGTGGAGGTGGGGATGGCGCGGAGTTGTGAAGAGCTTCAGTTTGGCAGTGCTCCTCGCATTTTGTCCCAGGCTGATTTTCCCCGGGATTTCGGAAGAGGACAGGACGGGACGATTTGAATCCGGGGAAATCGCCACGTGGCAGATTTCGACCTGCGCAGATCCGGTGGGGGTCAAATTTCCATGACCTGTCGGATCTGCGCTGGTATTTTATATCATATTGTGATGTGTCACGCGCTCGGTTTCTCACAGTCGCACTTCAGCTCGCGTTCAAACGCGTTGAGCGGGAGGACCCCGCCCCTCCCTGCCGCGCACTGCCACCGCCGCGCGGGTCCCGCCGCGTGTTGCGTGACGCGCTGCCTCGTCCTGCAAGTCGGCTGATACAAGTCGTAACCACCAAAATGTTCTGTTGCATACCTTCACCTTCAGAAGCCGCGGAGGAGAAGGCGGGCGGAAGTGACGCCGCGCGCCGTGCACGCCCCGAGCCAGTTGTCACGGCGAGCGCGAGCTTCTCGAGCTTACCCTCGAGCTTACACTCCTCCCCGATGTGTCGCGATGTAACCTCGGCGAGAGCGGGAGCCGGCGGGGGCGAGGAAGGCCAGTTTGCAAGTGCATCAAACCGAGCGGGAGCCTGCGGGGGGGAGCCGGGCGGGGGGGTGGTCCGGCGTGCGCGCACCGTGCTGCCGCCGCTGGTGACCGAGGACCCGAGCCTGCAGCGGCGGTTGACGGCGAGCGGCACCGCCGCCATCAGCGTCAAGTTCACCAGCGAGCTCGTGGACCGCCGCGGGCTGGCGCGCTGGCGGGGCCGGTGACACGCTTTGATAGTTCACTAGTTCCCGCTCCGGGTGCCGTCCTCGAGCTCAACTCTCGCATTTAGAGGTGCTTTCACATTCGTCCTCCTCCCTGAGCCGGGTACAGCGCGCAAACTGGTTGCTCGCAGCGTACCCGTAAGCAAATAGTCATGTCGGCACGCCTTGTCAGGCGAGGGGGGGTGTGGCAAGTGTGTGCTGTGTACACCATGCGCAAACAGTGAGCGCGGCGTGTCAGACCCTGCGTGGCGGAAGACCGCAGCGGTCGCGGTGACGGGTGTCAAGCGCATCGACTCGCTTGGCAAGCAGCGCGGCGACTCGCTCAAGCGGAGCGACTCGCGAATTGCCGTGGGGCGGTGCTGCAGGTTGAAACCCATCGAAACCCATGTTGAAACCGTAACCGCCTGCTTTCAGCGCTTTGAAATTGAAATATGTTGCTATCAAAATCAACTTGCGGCACTACTTCGCGGGCAGCATCTTGAAGCAGGCCGAGCTAGAGCGGATGCACAGCGATGAGAGCCTGACGGTGGGGACGTAGTGTACCGGTGCTCGCCACCTCACCCACCACATAGTGTACCGGTGCTTGCCACCTCACCCACCACATAGAGAACCAGTGCTTCATAGTTCTCAAACTGCCCACCACGTTACCCACAACAGTTTAAAACCTCGTCTATTGAGTCAATCAGCTAAGTGGCAATATGTGGTGCTCGCTGTGTCATCCACCACATAGTCCGACGGCCTAGGACGTGGCGAGCATCAGTCATCGGACCCTACCGGCGGGGGTTCAATGAGGTAGGGCCAGGGCGACGGGGCCGGGTCCATACCGCTCGCCGCGTCATCCACCCACGATACAATTTCCCGAATATCGAGGATAATCTACCCTGTCATTCATAGCGGTATTACTACCCCTGACCCCTGCAATTTGTAACAAAAGCTCCCCACTTGTCCGTGTCCCTGCTGCGCGGGTGCGGGGTTGCTAGAGGGTCGGCTGGACAAGCTGAAGCTCCGCACCGTGAAAATGGCAGGGCGGACGGACACCACGTCATCCACATCACATAGTGTACCGGTGCTCGCCACGTCATCCGCCGCATAGAGTACCGGTGCTCGCCACCTCATGCTCCGCATAGTGTACCGGTGCTGGCCACGTCATCCACATCGCATAGTGTACCGGTGCTCGCCGCGTCATCCGCCGCATAGTGTACCGGTGCTCGCCACGTCACCCGCCGCATGGTGTACCGGTGCTCGCCATGTCACCCGTCGCATAGTGTACCTGTGCTCGCCACGTCATCCGCGGTATAGTGTACTGGTGCTCGCCACGTCATCCGCCGCGTAGTGTACCCGTGCTCGCCACGTCATCCTCCGCATAGTGTATCGGTGCTCGCCACGTCATCCGCCGCACAGTGTACCGGTGCTGGCCCTCACGTCATCCACCAACTGCTATTCCCAACCGAACACCTGGAAGGCGCTCAAGCTGAGCCCCCTGGGGGACTACGCAGTCTCCAGGCTACCTCAAATGGCGGTCAACGCGTCTCGAATTTGAGACCTTGAGTAAATAGACGGTCAGATTTGTCATACTATGGTACAATATGGCGATTCGACCGTCTGTTTCTCAAGAATTGGCTACCGCCAATTTGAGGTACCCTCGAAAACTGCGAAGGAGTTGTGTGAGCAGGGCCCTGGCGGGCGGGCGACGACGGCAACTGCCAGTTCCGCGCGCTGTCGTTCAACCTGTTCGGCACGCAGGACCACCACCAGGAGGTGCGCGACATTTGTGTCGCGCACATCTGCAGCAAACCGGTGAGGCCCGGTTCATAAAACCAATGGTTTGTGTGGGCTCCACTTGGTACCGGACCTTATACGCCTGCAATGGCTATAGGTAGGAGGCGACATAGGAGGAGGAGGATGAGGAGGAGGGTGAGGAGGAGGAGGAGGATGAGGAGGAGGAGGGTGAGGAGGAGTAGGAGGATGAGGAGGAGGAGGGTGAGGAGGAGGAGGGTGAGGAGGAGGAGGAGGAGGAGGAGGAGGAGGAGGGTGAGGAGGAGGAGGGGAAAGTGGTGGTGATGAATGTGTACAGGTATACCAAAGCAAGCGGTGAGATGATATCGGGCCTTACCCAGCGGAGGACTACGGAATCTTCTTCGACGGGCAGCGCGAGTTCGAGACGTACACGCGGGAGATGGCCATGGCGCGCACGTGGGGTGACGAGCTGACGCTGCGGGCGTGCGCGGACTCGTTCCAGGTGCCCATCCACGTGGTGCAGTCCACCGTGGACAACTGGCGGGGCCCGGGCCTCAATCACTGCCCCAGCCGGGCCTCACTCACTCCAGCTCCGCATTCTGGGCCTTGAACTCAGTGTCGGGGTGACATGTCACCCTTATCTCTGCGAAATCGAGGGTCTATTTACTCAAGGATGGCGACCCGGTCGGACTGCCGGCCAGTCGGTCGGTGGGATTTTCGAAATGCACAGTTCTGATTGGTCGAACGGGATTCGAGACCATACCTTCGATACCAGATCCGACACTGAGTTTAATCACTCCGCAGACGGGGCTTCACACACTTTTCCTATCACGGCTTCACTGACGTTCTCTGACTCCCCATGATTTCCCCTGACTCCCCCTGACTCCCCCTGGCTTACCTTGACTCCCCATAACTCCCCCCGCCTCCCCCCTGACTACCCCTGAAACCGTCAACCCTGTCCTGTTTTTCACTGGTTGCTACACACAAACCGAAAGCTGGATTTGGACCCCCTCTGCACCACGGGGCTCAGAAAATGTCATTTTAGCCCTGTACGTAGTGCGTCCCCGTCAGGTACACTGGTACACTATGAGCAAACAGTCTACGCTCGCAGGCCGGGCCCTAGCCTCGGGTACCTGGTGTACGAGCCCTGCCCGGAGTGCGGCAGCCCCGGGTCGGACTGGGAAGGGAAGAAAATCAAACGGCAGGGACGAGTGAACGCTCGTCTTCATTATGTCATCCACCGTGTGTAAAACCTTCGTTTATTGAGTCGAACTCACTTAGTCAGTGTGTTGCATAAGTCGCAGCGGGCAGACCAGTTCTGGTGGATGGGGTTGGTCTGATGGACCCCCCCCCCTCCCATGTGTGAGCGTCGTGGGTTTAGGGTTTAGGGTTTAATGTTGAGGGTTAACAAATCCTAAATCCTAGACCCCAAACCCTAAACCCTTAAACCCTAAACCCTAAATGAACCCTGGGCTGGATGAACGACCACCGCCTGACCAGCTCTGGCGGATGGGGTTGCTTCATTCACCATGTGAGCGCCTTGGGGCTTGATGAACGTCAATTTGCAACCGGTATGACGCGATGAGCAATGTCACCTGTTGACCCTGGCGCGCGGTTGTTCGTGTCGTACATCTCGCCGGTGCACTACAACGCCATCGCGCCGGTGCCGGGCAGGGGCTTACACTCGCTCACCTCAGAGCTCAACTTGAGGACCTTCGGGACACATCGCTCACATTCGAGCTCAACTTGAGCACCCTCGGCACACATCCACGGGACGATTTGGGTTACATGGAGGACATACAGAGCTTAAGTTGAGCGGAAAGGGGCAAAGTAAGCTCAAGCTGAGCGGAAATGGGAACGAGTGTAAGCCCCTGGTGCCGGGCGCCACAACGCCGTCGCGTTCTCGCGCCGGGGCCTCGCCGTTCGGTGGACGCTAGTGGGGGGCGGTCCGGGAGTTGTGGGGTCAGAGAGGGAGCGAGAGAGGCGATGGTGGACAGAGAGGGAGGGCAATGAGAGGGACAGCCTCTCGCCGTTCGGGGGACACTGGTGGGGCTTTCCCGAAGTGTGGGGCCATCCAGAGAGGCGAGAGGACATATGTATAAAACATTAAACGCAGCGGCTGTTGGCACTAGTCGCGAGATGAGAGAGGTGCATAGGCGAGAGAAGTGCGAAAGAGGCGGTAGGCACAATAGGCCGGAGCAAACAGGAAGGGGCAGATGGCATACACCCTGATGCCCATTATATTACTAATTTTAAGGAACCCAAATGAGGAGCCGATATCTATTATTGAATAGTCTAGCTCTATAACGCGTTATTTACCTAGAGGAAACCCGTTGTCAAATGAATGTATGCCGCCATATCAAACAATATGTTGATCGACGACTCGCGAGGTGCAGTCACAGATCAGGGGAGGAGCGGCTTGCGCGCGGTGATGGTGCGGTGACGCGGCGAGTTAGACCGCATGTCCACCGCCGCGAACCCCGCGCGCCGCGCCACCTCCGGCCAGGGGCTTACACTCGTCCCCTTTTCAGCTCAACATAAGTACGTTTTGTGGGATACGCTGGGTGCATGATTTACCCCCAGTCTATGAGACAGGGGGACACGGGGAGGTGTGACCAACACAGCACAGGTGGAGCTGAAAAGTGGACGAGTGTAAGCCCCTGCCTCCGGCACGTCCAGCGCCGCGTACTGCTCCAGGTACGGCTCCGTGCTCTTGAATGCCGTGAACGCAAACACGTTGTTGGCGAGGCGTTGGAACGCAGGGGCGGCGGGGTCCATGTCCATGATGTGGCGGCGCAACTTGAAATTGAAAGCAAAATTGACGCAAAGTTGAAAGCAATTTATCATATTTTGGTTTCAAGAGCTGATTGCCAGGCGCTTTCAACGTGGTTTTCATGGGGTCAACCTTCATCGCTCTACCATGATGGTGAGGACACCGCCGGGCCGCAGCACGCGGTGCGCCTCCGCGATGACATCCGCCGCCGCCGCCGCCGGCAGCTCGTGGAACATCAGGCACGCGCTCACCAGGTCCTGCCGCTGGGGTACACAGCTGGACTATCAGCATACAGTCTGGACGATGCCAGGTCTCAGTGGCAGAGGCGGGGGAGGCACAATGATAAACTATGATGCAAGCAGTCTGGACGATAGCGGGCCTGGCCTGACTGGCGTCCGGGAGGGGCAGGCGCTCAGCCGCGGCGTGCTCGAAGGTGACGCGCGCGGGGGTGAACCCCGGCGGGTCGGCCGGGCGCGTGGCGAGCGCGTGCCGTGCCACGGCGACGAAGTACGGCGAGAGGTCCACGGCCGTCAAGCGCTCCGCGGCGGGGAACGCCGAGAGCAGCGCACGCGTGCTCAGGCCGGAGGACAGGGCCAGCCGGGCTATGTTTTTGTTTTTCTCCCAAATTCCCCATGCTTGATTCCCCAAATTCAGCCTATTATGCTCGGATTATGTCCAATTATGCCCAATTGTGCCCAATTATGACGACTAATTTCCCAATTTATGACAAAAGTAATGTCGGCATATTCCTGCTGGCCCCACCGGAGCAACCCAGGTCCACCACGTCCCGCACGGCGCCGCGGGCCGCGCCGCCGCACAGCGCCTCCATGCCGCCGGCCTGCGCCGCGTGGTAGCTGTCGCGCAGGTTCTGGTCCCCGGCGGGGTCCAGCGTGGTGCCGTCGTCGGAGAAGACCGGCGCGTGCACCGCCACGGCCGCCACGTCCACCTCGTGCGCGGGGGCCCACCCCAGGTTCCCCTCGGGGTACGCGTGGAACGGCGCCCACCACCAGGGCCTCACCATATCGTTCCATGCAGGGGCTTACACTCGTTCACATTTCAGCTCAACTTGAGCTATTCTGTCCACCGTATAACCCAACTTAACTCATGAATGTGTCCTGGAGTTGCTCAAGTTGAGCGCTAACGTCAACGAGTGTCAGCCCCTGGCTCCACGTACAGCTCAATTTGACCCGTTGTGTCCCTGACCGCACTTAAAGTATCCCTGAAAGGTGCTTAAGGTAGGGCCCTGCCCGGTAGTAGTCCGGCGTAGTGACGGCCGCGTCGGTGGCGTCCAGCAACGCGGCGCCCCAATCCCAGGGGCTTACACTCGTCCACTTTTCGGCTCAACGTGAGCACATTTTGTGGGACACGTTGGGTGCATCATTTTCCCCCAGTCTATTAGACAGGGGAACGCGGTGAGGTGTGACCAACATGGCTCAGGTTGAGCTGAAAAGTGGACGAGTGTACCCCTGCCCAGTCCCTGGCACCCGCCAGCGCCGCCACCTCACCGTCCCAGTCCACCCCCAGCGTACCCGCGCGTGTCTTCATCTTCTGCTTTGCGTTCTTGCTGGCCGCGGACCACATCGCCGGGCCGGGCAGATGTTGCTCGCCACGTCATCGACACGCATATGATACCCTCGGATATTGAGTCATCCTATAGCGAGCAACGTCTGCCAGGCCAGAGGCCCGTCACTAGGATGCCGTACAACTCAAGGGGCGAAAGGTCAAAGTGCGCTGGATAACGTGGTGGACAATATTCACCAGGTCCTGCCACAGCGGCGGGAAGCTGAGAACCGCGCCCACGAGCTTCGCGGCGAGGGATATCGTGTTATCGGAGGAGGGGGGGGCAGTGTCGGTAGACGCCGCGCACCGGGGAGACGTCTTAATAATCCTTGTCCTTGAAACACGGCACCTTCTGCTCGTGTTTTGTACTGAAACAGTTGTTGGCATCGTCGCCACCAACCCCATAGCAGCCATGCCCCGCCGCGGAGTGCGGCTGTCAGTGAAGTATCAGTCACCGGTCGGCGGCGATTGCGTGGAACACACGGGAGCGCTCTCGTGTCTGGCCTCTGGCGCAGATTGCGCGGTTTGTGAATGGGTAAATTCCCCGCCAATCTCCGCCAATCATCAATCAGCAGGGTGACAGCGAGGGATGACAGGTGGCATTTTGACAGGTCCCCCTTCCAGTATGGGGGGGTTATTGCCCCCCTTCCAGCCCCATACATCCGCCCAGAAAGTAAGCCCCCATACATCCCCACCGCCACCTGTCCACCCTTTTTGCAGGCGGCCGATGAATTTGCACACTTGCCAGGTACTTGTCTGGCTCTCACTCGCGCTCTCTGGGCATAGTCGCACACATCGCCCGCCTCTCAGCTGTGCTACGTTGATATTGTCGCGACCGCCCACCCCTGTGCTCGACTCAACCTGACGAGCCAAATGTCGGCTACAATGTCGGCTGCCGCTGCCTCGGTGCATGCGCACACGACCCGCCGAGGCCCTGGCGCCGGCGCTGCGCGCGCGTCTGCCGCCGCCGCCGCCGCCGCTCCCACCCCGGCGCCTCGCACGGCACCTTCCCGCGCGTCCCGCCACGCATGCAAGGTGCGCCACTGCATCTCCCTGCACCACCCCACAAACCACGTGACCCACCCAAACCCTGCGACCCTATCGAACAGAATCGTACAATCGTATCGGCACGAAAATTAAGTGACGGCCGTTGTGACACAGCACGGCATGGCACTGAACAGCACGCGTCACGGTATGCATGTGGGTGCGTCGCTGCGCACCCGGCGCGGTGGCTCGGATGAATGGTCGATCCCATACTGCATTCGGTCCCACTCCCGGATGTGCCCAGAATTCAAGTTGATCCTGCTCGTACTCGTGAAACATTCATACGAAAAGGAACAGCGTATAGAGGTGGAACATTCCTGCTGTCGATCATATGCTAACCATTTCGGAGAAACGTTCTACCCCGCACTGCAGGCGATGCCGCAAGGGACCGAGGCTGAGATAGCGGCGCAGCCCAAGAAGCCCAGCTTTCTGGCCATCGACGACTGCGACGAGGCAGGGTGCCGTGCCTTCACACCACACACGGCGTCCACCCAGCATTCACACCGAGACTGCGCCAATGCTTCACAGCTACATTGCGCCGTTGGTTCACACCTACACCGCGCCGTTG
>Ga0307488_10003742_pt1 | contig 12678 bp, 25 predicted proteins | sample SB02metaG_FD_202248 | JGI IMG/M metagenome (GOLD analysis project Ga0307488, IMG submission 202248) | Sea-ice brine microbial communities from Beaufort Sea near Barrow, Alaska, United States - SB 0.2 | ecosystem: Environmental > Aquatic > Marine > Coastal | place: USA: Alaska | collected...
CCTTTGAAGGTTGCTCCGAATACGGAGGCTCTTGCGAATGCTTCTTGTGCATGTGTTTCATTCTCCCAAAAATATCTATCTTTTAATGTATCAAGGCTAAACTTATCAAAGGTTTTTTCTTTATCATAGTCTATCTCTATTCCTAAGTAAGGCTTAGTTCCTGTTTTATCTTCAATCATTTTCTATGTCCTGTAAATGTATAGCCATTATAGCGTAGTGTATTATCTTTAGCAAGTCTGTTTGGTTCTTATATTCATTCGTTTCAATGTCAGGTTTTTTACCATACCTCATAGCATACTTTATAATATTACCCATACAAAACCCTTCACCATGTCCGGTATCAAAGATAACATCAGTTGCTTGATAGTCACCATAAGCATAGTGTTGTTCATAAGTACTATCAACATACCTTTGTATTTGTTTTATTGTTTCGCCTTCATTAAATTTATAGTTCACTCTTCCACTCCTTTGGTAATGTTTCTTCACTATACCATTTAAAATTGTTTGTCTCTGCCCATTCAGCATGAGTTCTTTTTGTTCCATCTTTTCTTACTGTAGCACCGGGCATAGGAGCATAAGGTTTTTGAAATAAAAACACTAACTCTCTGTGTTCATTTAAAGCTTTCCTAACATGTATGTACTTACTGTACTCAGCGTGGTCCCAAAATCTACCTTTAGCTTCTAACAATATAATCTTATCGTCAGTTATCTTTACAAAGTCAGGCTCATATTTATGATGAACAGTATAGTCTATCTTTTCCCAATGATGTTTCCAGTCTTTAAGAATAGTCTGATGTATTTCATATTCCCATTTACTGTCGTATCCTTTTGGTACGTCTACTTTTTTAGGTCTTGGTTTTCTTGGTACTCTTTTCAATTTACTATCCTAGATTTTCTTTCTTCTACTTCACATAATAAAGAAGAAGCTAATGAATCTAATATATCATCTTCAAATGTATCTAAAGATTCAGCCTCATCTTCTAGTAGTTTACCCATTGCAATTAATACTTTTTCTAATTCAGACTTGTTCATTTAATAAATCCTGTATGTTAATATCTTTTATATCTTTTGAATTATTTAATTTTTTAATTTTTTTAACAATCCATTTAAGGGAAAACGCAGATAACATTAATCTGTTATTAGAATATACATGGGTTTGAGGGGGCATTAATTTAAATGCGTCTGCTACTTTTAGTTTCTTAGCTTCATCCGGTGACACCAAAGTCTTTAGCCATTCTACCAATAAGTATAATGCTTTCTTTCTTATTGCTTTTGTTTTTCTTCCGTTCATTATAATACCTCTTGTACATTTGGAATTTTTACTACATTAGTTAAGTAAGTATGACCTTTAGCATACTCAAATACTCTTAAACCTTGTCCGTCATTTGAATCTTTATGACACTCAAACTTATAAGGACACCAGTTACATTCCTTAGCTACCTTCATGTTACCTGCTTTACCTTCAGGGACAGTAGGATAACAAAATGTAGGAGGGGTTTTCTTTTTAACTACTTTCTTAAGATGTTTAATTCTTTCTTTTATATTTGGCTTATCTAAATCTTCAGGTCTATACAAAGCTAACTCACCTGTCTCTTTATTTAAAGCTAAGAAGCCACCCTTATCAGTACCCTCTGCTTCTTCATAACCTGCAAGTTGTGCTAGATATCCGAACGCATCATCTTGTGCTAGTGTACCTTCTTTAAATTTCTTGAAAGCAAAACCAGATGTTGTTTTTACATCGACTACCTCACCGTCTATCTTACAATCCATGTGACCTTTAATACCAGTAACAGATATTTCTTTTTGCTCGTCAGTAACTGTATGTCCTGCTAGTCTAACAAAGAATAAAACTAATACCTCAAGTAGATGTCCGTATAAAAATTTAATCATTAAACTAGGTTCAGCTTCTTTTGTTTTCTTTTCAGAGTTCATGTCAAACCATAACCGTCTGTCAGGCTTACCAACATTAGACATTCGTAAACTATTTACATTAGCTTTATTCATGCCTCTAGGTATAGCCCATTCTTTTAATGCTTGTGACATCTCAGTACCAAAGTCTTTTAACATGTCATCAGAGATGTCTAAGGCTTTACCTTTAGATAGATTACCTATTACATTATAGATATCGTCTACTAATGTGTCAAGCTTTTTAGTTTTATTTGTCATTTTTTTCTGCTTCCTTAAAAGCTTTAATTACATCTGATGAAAAAAGTTTCTGTAAATTAACAAGAAACATTTTACTTGCCTTGTGGTCTCCACCCCTTACAGTTTTAAAGGTATCAAGCTCATCAACAATAGTTCTAAGTACATCTGTTTTAAATACAAGAGTACAGAACTCGTTGTCACCTACACATAAGTTATGAAACCAGTAATCAGATTCGGTAGCTCTGATGCCTGAAGGCTTACCCCATGACTCATACTCTATGCATATGTTTCCTGACTTCTGCCATAAATCTTTCTCAGACTTAACTTCTATTTTTTTATTAGTCATCATGTCTGCTATTTTATCTTCTCTTATTGTACCATAAGCTAAGTCAATGTCAAACTTTTTTCTGTCTTCTTTAATTGGTTTCATATTTTTCCTTGTATGTATTTAATATTTCTAAAGCTTTATCTAAATTTATTTTTATCCACTCTCCATTATTTTTTTCTGCAAAGAAGTAGATAAGGTCAAGTATTTTTCGCTCAGCTTTCGTTTGGTTTTTTACTGTAATTAATTTTACACATTCAAAATCTTTTAAAGGACAAGCAGCTTGAAACTGTGCTAATCTTTTTTTAGCATCTGAACTTTTACCTACTTTAATCCACCCTTCCCAAGCAGGATTTTGAAAGATATAAATTTCTCCTTTGAGCTTAGCTAACCACTCTCCTTTACCATACTTTTTATCCATATGTTTCTTAAGTCCGGGGGCTGATAAATGTTTTTTAGTTTTTTCTTTTAAGTATTCACATGCACCTCTTAACGACATATTATTTTTAAGCATTTCTTTTTCTATAAACTCTAGTTCTTTTATTTCATGTTCGACTGCATCTAACATACCTGTTTTTTGATTGAGCATATAACCAAAATTTATGGTAGACGTTGCTCGTTTAATGGGTTTCATACCAACTATCTCCTATTTTATATTCACCTGTTAAAGGACAACGCATGTTGTAATGGTCTCCTACTTTTTCTATTGCTTCTACTCCGAGTCTACCTACAAAATCTGCTTGACTTTCTAATACTTCTATCTGCCATTCATCATGTATGTTAGCCACGAACTTAGCATCAATTCCATTTAAGTTTATAAGTTCATCTAAAAAACACATAGCTTTTTTCATAGCTACTGCACCACCACCTTGTAGTAAACTATTAAGTGCTGCATGTTTATGCCTTAAAAATATTTTCCTACCGTCTAAACCTTTGAGGTAACTTTTTTCAGCAGCTCTGTCAACTCTGTTCTTAAGAGTACCGAATGCTGTGTTACTACTAAGAAAGCGTTCTCGCAATCTCTTACCTTCAACTCTACTTCCTTTAATGATGCTTCCAATTTTCTCATCTCCAGCTCCGTAGATGAGTGCATAGATGAAAGTCTTCGCCTCATCTCTTGATTTAAGTCCAGCAAGGTGTTGGTTAGTTGTGTGAATATCTCCGTTGATAATTTCATTTATATAATCCTCGTCAGCCATATAGTGTGCCAACAATCTAAGTTCTAATTGACTTGCATCTATACCTACAAGTTTATATCCTTTGGCTACAGTCCAACAAGACCTACACTCTTTACCATAAGGACTGTAAGCTGCAGGTACTTGAGCCATGTTAGGACTTCTATGAGCCATACGACCCGTGATAGCACCAGTAGATATTACACTACCGTGTACTCTACCGTCATCTTTACAGGCATCAATCCATGACTCAACTTGGGCACCTCTCTTTTGTAATAACAAGAACTCTGCTATTAATTTAGCTTCATGTATATGTGTTATTTTATTGAGAGTACCTTCGTCTACTATGGGTTGACCTGTTGGTGTAAATCTTTTAGGCTCCCATCCAAAATCTTTTAAGTAAGAACCTATCTGTTGTCTTGAGCCTAGGTTAAACTCTTTTAATTCTTTTCTCATGAAAGGAGTCATATCTTTTGACTCAAGTATTGTCTCATACTCTAATGTATTTAGACCAGACTTAGAAAGAGTACCGTCTTTTTTTAATTTAGGTATCACTTCTTTTATGTCTAACCACTTAGGTTTAAATGTTTCATGTACCTCTTGTTCTACTTCAGACTTTCTTTTATTTAAAGAACTAAGTAACAACATGGCATTTTTCTCATCAAAAAGAAAACCATTTTGATACTGTTGTTGTAGTATGATACATACCCTGTGTTCTAAGTCAATACATTCTTTATCAAAACCCACACTATCTTTCCTAAGTTTTTCTAATACTCTTTTGTTTACTCTGACATCTTGGATGCAGTACTCTAACATCTCATCAGAGAACTCGGAGAACTCGGGTTGAGTAGACTTAGGGCAATTAAGTTTCCATCCCCATTTTTCTAAGCTATGCCCACCCTCTCGGGTAGGATGTAGAAGTCTTGATAAGGTCAAGGTATCAATAACTTCAGTGTGTTTGAACAAGTCAACACCTGTTAGCTTTGTTATGACTGGGATGTCAAAACCAATAATATTATGTCCTATAAGTTTATCGGCTGTTTTAAGAAACTCAATGCCCTCGTCTATTTCATCAGGTTTAAAACTATAGACCTTGTTATTTTCATCTATAGCTACAAGACACCATATAACTGTAGCCTCATCGTATAGCCCATCTGTTTCTATATCAAATACAAGTTCCATAATTCTCTCCTTAAAATGGGACTACATCAAAGTCTTCTGATGTATTACTTAGTTCACTATCTTGATACTCAGATAGTCTACCTGTTTCTTTATCATATACCAATGAACAAGCCATGCCTACATCTCCTGTATACCTTGACTTAAGGATACGAAGTCTTGTTGTTCTTGATTCTAAATCATCGTCTGATTGTTGGTTTCTTTCTAAAGCTATTACACAATCTGATAACTGAGCAATACTATTAGAGCCACGAAGATGTGATAGACTTACACTAACACCATTCTCATGCCCCTTGTTACCCTCGATTCTACGTAAGTGAGAGACAAGAATTATACCAGCACCTGTTTCTTCTACCATACTACGAAGTCTGTGCATGATACTGTCAATAGCCTTACGTTCATCACCATCAAGCATAGAACTAACAAGCATATGTAGATGGTCAACGACCACCCACTTACAATCACAGCCTACAATAAGATACCTAAGCTTTGCAAAGATAGCATCAATATCATTAGCACCGAAGTGAGCATGAATAAATACCCTATCGTTAGCAAAGACTCTATCAAACATATCAGTCAATTGTTTCTCAGGATAATTGTCACGTACAGTATCTATAAATAACTTATCATTAGATTCTATAGAAAGTATACCATCGACAGTACGCCTCCAATCTTCTTCTAAAGCTATGATACCTACATTATCTTCTGTGTTCTGAATAAGATGATGCTCTATCTCTCTAGTAATACTAGACTTACCAAGACCTGTACCACCTGTAAGAGTAACTAACTCACCTGCTCTAAGACCTAAGAGCTTTTTGTTTAAACCTTCCCAAGGATAAGCAACGCTTTGTTTACGTTCTCTGTTAAGAAAGTCTTTTTGTTTCTCGGATACTCTAATGATACCACTTGGAGTATAGAGCTTAGCATCCCACCATGCACTTGTAAAACCTTGATGCTTACCCTTCTGTAACATTTCGTTAGAGTCTTTGTAGCCATTAGGTAATGTAACTATCTTAGCCTTGCCGGGTTTTAATATGGTAGCTACTTTGTTTGCTGCTTCAACACCTTGCTTATCTTTATCAAAGCACAGTACAACATTATCAAAACTCTCTACATATTCTAAGTTTTCTTTAATGTCTTTAACTGCTGAAGCAGCACCTCTTATAATAGAAACTACTGCCCACTTACTACCGAGTAATTCGTATGTAGCCATAGCATCACACTCACCCTCTACAATCGTAAGGTATTTTCCACCTGCTTTAAATAAGTTCTGTCCAAACAAACCAACACCATTAGGTGAACCATCAAAAGAAAAACGCTTGTCTTTTATGTATCTTGTTTTGTTTGAGGTTAACTCATTGTTAATATAGTAAGGATAAATATGTTGAGCCAATTGTCCAGAACTATCATAGACTACTTTAACTCCATACTTCTCGGCTGTTTCTTTTGCTATGCCCCTGTCGGTAAGCTTAGCATAAATGCCCCCATGAGCATTGAGTTCTCTTATTGTTTCTTGCATTGTATCGTTGACCTTTGGTTTGTAATTATTATTATTTGTTTTGGGAAAGAACTCATTACAACTAAAACATTTAGATGAGCCATCTTGATTGACAGATAATGCGTCACTACTTTTACAAGCAGGACAGGGTTGATGATACTTAATAAACTTTAAATTGTTTTCCATTTTGTTTGACCTAAAAAAGAAAGCTAGGCACTAACATAATTAGATACCTAGCTTTGGTTGGAGATATTATTCTAAGAATCTTTTTTCAAAGACTCATCTTCATCTTGCTCAACAGCTACCTCATCGGAAACTGTATCACCTTCGTCATCTACTATTGCATCAGGGTTATCCTTGAGTAGGGTCTCAAGGTTTCCTCTGTGTGTAGCACTAGCAAAGTTCAAAGCTTCTGTAATGACCTCAAGTTGAGACACTTTACTAATCATTACATTAGCGTTGGCTCTCATGTTGTCATCTTCAATGGCAGTCACATCATAAGATGTTATGCCTTCATCATTCTTAATAGTAATTATCATACTAAAATTCCTCCCCTCCCTCTAAAGATTCAAACTCTTCACCATCAGCAGATTTGTAACTAACTAAGTCTAGTACCTGCATTGCTTGAAAATCTAATCCTTTAAAGTTTCCATATTTATTTTCAACTTCCCACTCATTAAACTGTACTTTAACTAGTGAACCATTACCTACTATCTCATCAATAGGTGCTTTGTTTCTATCAAGCAACTTCGGTGACTTCCTTACCATTCCATTTGGACCATTCACTTTACGTTTAATATTAATCGAACGACCAACAACTTCATCATTGACTGTTAAAGTTTTAACTTTAAAGCCACGACTCTCATAGTCATTAGCCACCTCATCATCTATTACTAAGTCTACTGTATACACAGGTTCAAACTTTGTATTAGGTAATGTTACGTTTGCCCAGTAGGCTCTTCCTTCTTGTATTGCCATATTAATTTCTCCTTTTATTTTGGCTTATTGCATTGTTGCAAGACACATGATACAGGTTGCGAACATATTTGTCAACCCCTTATATCTATTTTATTTAATATATTTTCTAATGTTGTTAAACTTCCTTCTATTAGTTTAACATTAAAAAAATTCTCATTCTCCCACGTTACCTCATAAGCTACTTTCTCCTTGTTTAATTCATAATTATTTTCTTGTATATAAAATGAAAAGTTTCTAAACTCTTCTGAAGTTAAAGTTGTATAACCCTTTGTATTTATTTTTATTTTAATATCTCCTTATGTGTATTGGTTTTCATATATGCTTTCAGCTATGAAAAAGATTACCTCATCTCTATCATCATCAGGATGTAAATTATATACATTTCTTATCCTGTCTACCTCATCTTCGAGTAAGCCTTTAGCGTCCTGCTCTAAGAGTTCGTCATATATTTTTTCTAGTATCTGTTCTCCATTTAAATTACTCATCCGTTCATTCCCTCCACTAATTCAAAGCCATCATCAAGGATAAGAGCTTCTTCAAAGCCATGTTTGTAATCAACGCCTATGTCTCCCCAATTTTCTTCGAGCTGTTTAGTTCCATCTTTATATTCTATCTCTAAGTTTCCCCTAGATATTGAATAGTCTTCTACCTTATCCCAATCAATACCTAGTTCTTCTAAGTCCCATGTTAGGAACGCACTGTATCTAGCTTCTATATACTTTGGTTTATTCATTGTCATCCTCCTTAATAATTAATGCGACAGCATAAAGACATATTGTTATAGGTATAAGTATAAATATTATTTGCCAATCCATTAGTCTTGCTCCTCATCATCAGTTAAAATTATAAACTTCTCATCTAAAAATTCTTTAGATACTCCGTCTTGTTCAAGCTTATCTCTAAGCAGTTTAGCCAACTCATTATTTGTTATGTTCATTCTATCTCCTATGCTGTTTGAATTACAAAGCCACTTGTATCTTGACGGGCTTTACCTTTTGCTTTAAGTCCGACAATAACATTCGGCTTGTCCATAAATCTTATGTCACTCTCATCTCCATTGATAACTTCTCTACCTTTAAAATGTATAGGTAAGCTACCATTAAATACTACTGCAATGTTATAAGCAATCTTGTCGAACAGTTTTGCATAGCCCATGTTAGCTTCTGAGTAGCTCCATGTCAAGTGATAGTTTGTTATATGCTTTACTTTCCTAGTAGGAATCTTAGTGTAATCATAGAACTGTACATCAGGAAACATATCAAAGATATGCTGTCCGTCTATCTTAATAGTCTCCCATTGTATATCACTAGTACCATTCAGTCGTAGGCAAGGAAGCTTATCTTTCTTTTCACAGTATCTTACAAACTTTGTAATGTCTGCAATCAGGTAAGACATGAAGGTATCTCTATCCTCCAAATACAATTTAGTCTTACGCTTTCTAGCTTCTTGTATGACATTAGTGGTTTCACCCTTCTTTATAATGCCACCTCTACCTGCTGTATTTAGACAGGCTTCCTTGCACCCAGCAATGTCCTGATAGGGACAAATCTTGGTACTGATTGGATGTAAATGTAATATAGCACTTAGATAATTACTAAATACTTTATTACTTTTCTGTATCTTTGGATTGCTAAAACTTAATAGTTTGTAACTCATATTATCTCCTATATATTATCTATTATTTCTTCTCTTACAACTTCTAATAAAGCTAAAGTCTCTTTAATATTTGAATCATGTAGTCTTCCAGACTCTTGTAATCCATTGTTTTTATTCTCTTGAATAAACTCTATCACTCTATTTATATTTGCTAAGTCTTCGTAACTCATATTAGTATCTCCTTATATCTAAAAGTGCATCAACCATACTAGATAGTATAGTTTTTAATTCTTCTAAATCTTTTGCTACTCTGATAGAAGCTCTATAGTCTCCACCCTCTCCATATTGAAGAACATCCTCCAACATAGTACCTACTTCTCTTTTAATCTCACTTGTCAAATCTATATTCATATTTTATCCCCAATGTATTGTTTGCAGTGTATCTAATTTCTTTTGATGTGCTTCCGAAACATCTATAATTTCAGGCATATCATTATCATACAAAGCATATAGTATTTCACTAACATAAACACTACCTATATCGGGGTAATATCCATTAGCTTCGTCAATCTTTACCATTCTTGTAATACCTTTCATGTTATCCATTAAAGTTCCTGTTCTCATAGCACTTGAGATACCTTGAATCGGTGTCATCTGTACTCTCATTCCTTTCTTTAAGTCATTGTGTATCATTTATATCTCCGTTAAGTTAAAATACGTGGGCACTTTTAAGTGATACCCAGCACTTTCGCTTTGATTCGTTATTGGCTATGGTCGTTTAAAGTCTACCAAACCTCCCGTCAACTAGGTAAAATCAGACTGTATTCTATCTTTGAAACAAAGAAACATTATAGAACAAAGTCTCCTTCAGTCTAACTGTAAACCTATTCCAAGAACTATCTACATACTTTTCATAATCATCTACAACTCTCATTGTTTCTTCGACATCAAAGTTATCTGCAACTTCTAAAACTTGCATACCTTTGTTGCTCTCTCCAAGTTTAACTTTTCTTTTAAACCACAATGCAAATATAGGGTCTTCAAGCTGTTGATAAGCCGATACTTTAGCCTTATGAAATCCAAAGAATGTTTTACCTTTAGTTCTCTCAGTTCTTTCTTTAAGAGCCCTTACTCTTAGAACATTTATACCTCGTCCTGTAGAATGTAACCACAGTCTTTGAACGCTCTGTGGTGCATATTTAATTGCTGTTGTAGTTTTACTACCTCTTATTGTGTAAGTTGTCTTACTCATAATTATCTCCATGTATTATTATTAATATAGGTGTAACTTTTGGGTTTAGGTAAGTTACCAACCTAGCTTCTGTAGTTTATTTACAACTCCTTTAAGCGATAAGAGTATCTCAGGTCTGTTGCTCGGTTTATAATTAAGTAGTTTATCCTGATTGCACAGTTTACTTTACGATTTAACAGCGTTCCCTAGAGACCAAGTAATATTATTTTATGTGTTTAAAGTTAGAACAGTAATTCAGTTCTACTTTGCTACACCTTGTACTTGATGTCCTATTTAAAATTTAATCGACTAGTGCTATAGCCTAGTGCCTAAGTACTATAGCATTTCGACATTATAATATGGTGTCAACCCCATTATTATTTCTCATAAATTAATTTGCCTACGTCCTTGCTTTCAAGAAAACAAGTTACTTCTGTTTTAGTAGGAAAATATGAGCCTGTTTCATAATCATATTCTAAATTATGAAATACTATATCTCTTACTGAGAAATTACTTACATCTCTCCTTTTTTTTATTTCAATTTTTGTTACTTTGTGTACGTTTATATCCATATCTATCTCCTTACCAATATTAATAAATAGCTTAGTAAGTATTGGTTAGTTCTTACTAAGCTTTGTTAAGATAACAATAAAGATAACAATAAAGTTATTGTAATGTTTATTAGTTAGCTATCTGTCTCTGTAGAGCAGTTTACCACATCGACATTATAATGTGCTGTCAAGTCTTTTTGTAATATTTCTTTACAATACTCTATTATATTTTCATGGTCTTGTTCTAATAATTCATCATAATCCATAGTTTAATCTCCAATTTTTAGGTCTTTTATATTGACCTGTTTCTAAATATACTTGAGTAGAAGCGTCTGTCTTGGCATTTCTAATCCAATTACTTAAAGCTAATTGTTTAAATGTTTCGTGTCTCATTCTTTGAACGTGAGTATCAGACCTTAACACCACCCATTTATATCCAACACTTATTTTATATAATCTTCGACCATAAGTATGGTATAAAAATGTTTCAACCCTATCTTTATTCTTAGGATTTAATAAGAATTCTTGTCTATGGGGACTTATGTCCATATAATATTTATTCATATTAGATTTCTCCTAGTGGTATATTATAAATACAATTAAAAGCGTTGCCACCTAACAGGCTATGCTTACCTTTTAATCTAACAGGACTTAACTTAAGGTCATATGGAGTGTAAGTGAACACTGTTGTATGCCTAGGTTTAGCATTTAAGTCTGTGATTTCGGCAATGAATATCTCATTCTCTCTATCTGTATTATACTTTAATGCCTTGCTTATTGTCTTAGAGTAGCTACGATTCTTAACTGTATCGGCACTCTCTAATGTTCTTTCGCTGTCTTTCCAGCAGTATTTAATTAATAACATATTATAATTCCTCATGAGCCATTGCTCATTAAATAAATGGGACTGCGTAATTGCTTTCCCTACCCAACAAACTTTACAGATTGCCGAAGCAAAAGTCAACCCCCTCTGAAACCCTTGCTGTTACAGGCTTTGTGGCGTATAGCTTTGCACTTACTTACTTAAGTAATTTAGATTCTGATATTAAGATGCACCTATTCAAATGTCTCCTTCTCTGTGGTATTTTTGGTTACACTTTAAATATACTTATATGGTAAAAAAATCTCCTCATTAATTTTAATGTTATTTATACTTTAAATAATTAAGTATAATTTAATATCTTTAAGTAGAAAAAATAATAAAACTCTGGAATGTTTGCAATCTCTGAAAATTTTGGTAAGGTGGTGGCAGATTCAATCAACAATGATTGAGTCATTTAAATAAAATGCCACATGGCAAGGAGTCAATATGACTACATTAAATAAAACCGAAACTTCTAATATTTATAATAAAATAAATAAGGTTTCGTATCACCTAGCAAACAAGACAAAGAACACCGAGTCTTTAAGCGAGGAACTTAGAAAAAAAGCTTACTACTCAATTCAAAAAGGATTGAGAGCGAACTTTGTTAAATATGACAGGGAGACCAAATTAGCTTCATTACTTAAAAAAGAAGCAATGCTGGATAAATACGGAGCAATGACAAACACTCCAAAAACTCTTTGGAATGATGCTCCAACGGCTATCGTTGCGAAGGCTTCAAAGAAAAAAACAAATGCCAAATCTAAAAGAATTTAATTAGATTTCAGAATGTTTTAAGCACCTTTCGGGGTGCTTTTTTTTGCCTGTAATTTCTATGGCTAATTCTAAGCCTATTTAAGACCCTCTAAAGATTTATTAATACCCTTGCATATCCTAAGTCCTTTTAGTTCTCTGAGCCTTGTTAGGCTTTGCCGTAGTCCCTGTTTAATCCTTACTTAACACTCGTTAATTTCTTTGGCTGTTAAGCCCTGTAAAACCTGTTGAGTTAGCTGGGGTTTTCTAAGTGCTGCAATGCATAGGCTCAAGGATTCCAGATAAGCTCGTTAAGCCTGTTAAATCTTTAACAATTCCATAGAACAATTCTTAATAAATCTTGTTAAGTTCTGAAGGTTTTCAT
>Ga0307488_10003744_pt1 | contig 12671 bp, 7 predicted proteins | sample SB02metaG_FD_202248 | JGI IMG/M metagenome (GOLD analysis project Ga0307488, IMG submission 202248) | Sea-ice brine microbial communities from Beaufort Sea near Barrow, Alaska, United States - SB 0.2 | ecosystem: Environmental > Aquatic > Marine > Coastal | place: USA: Alaska | collected 2017-05-06
CTTATTGCTAAAAGCATAAGAGAATTAGCAATGCAGTATACGGAGCAAAAACTAGTAAGCCTTAGGAGAAGATAATGGCATCAGAGTACAGAACAGCACGAAAGAAAATAGTTGATGCTTTGGTGGAACAAATTAAAGAAATTGACGGTAATCATCCGTTCAATTCAAATGTATTTAATAATGTACATTCAGGAATGATCTTTTTAGATCAGATACAAGAATACCCAAAAGTATGTGTAGTATCTGGAGATGAAACAAGAGAGTATCAACCGAATGCATTTAAATGGAGGTTTCTTAGTTTAGATATAAGAGTTTATGTCGACGACCAAGAGGACCCTCAAGAGGTCTTAGCCCTTTTAATGGAAGACATTGAAAGAGTAATAGACAATAATGATATTCTGACTTATGACGATACTGTAAGTCCGAATTTAACAACGACTTCCTTAACTTTACAGTCGCTATCAACTGATGAAGGAGTTTTAGCTCCTCTCGGAATCGGCGAAATAACTATAGAGTGTAGGTATTAATCGAAATTACAAACGCTGATAAAAATCTAGCGACGTACTTTCAAAGACGATAAAATAGGAGAAAGCAAATGGCTTTAAATCTATCAAGAAATACTAAAGTATTTGTGAGCTCAGTAAATGGAGTTGGTGCAACTGGCGGAGTGAAAACTTGTCATGTATCTACTGCAGGAACTGGATACGCCGTAGGCGACATCGTAACACTAGGAACAACTTCTAGTAGCGGTACTGGCTTTAAGTGTATAGTAAAAACAATTACTGGAGGCAGTTCAACTGGCCCAGTAGGAAGTATTATGGTACCAAATAACTTTAGGGGCGCAGCATTCGCAGTTGATGAAACTGCAACAGAGAGTGAGGTGCAAAATTACGCAGGAACAAATAATTCTGGCGCATCAGGACTTATTGTAACTGTAGATTCAATCGCAGGAACAACAACAACAGATGGGACAAGAATAGGAACAGGAAAGTTCAAAGGCAACGAAGTAGATGCTAACACATTTAGAGTTGGTGTACTAGACGGATATAGTTTTTCACAGGGTTCAGACTCAAGTGATGTAACTATCTCAGAAGCTGGTGCAGCACCTAACAGGGGTTCAAAAAGATTCAATGATTCTTTACCACCTGCAGAATGGTCATTCGGTACTTATGTACGACCATTCGTTCATGGCTCAGCAAGTTTTAGAACTGCATTAGACCATGACTGTGTTGAAAACATTCTATGGGCAGCACTATCAGGTACAGCATTACCTGGAGACGCAGCAGCTGATGGACGTGGCGTAGTAGTAGGAACTACTGCTCAAAACGGTTCACAATGTACTTTTACAAAATCAGACGTTCATGAACTTATGAAACTGAATTTGTTCTTTGCACTAGAAAACACAACATATAGGTTGAATGATGCACAGGTCAACCAAGCAGAAATAGACTTCTCTATTGATGGTATTGCACAGATCACATGGTCTGGTAACGCAACAACTATTGATCAAGTAGGAGAAGCAATTGAAGATCCTTCAAAGTTTATAATTCAAACTACAGCAGAACAAGCACCAACTAGTGCTAGTACTGATACTTTTGTAGAGACTTATAACTATGTAGATACAACCGGTCCATCAGACGCAGATTACTTGAGAAATAAACTCTCAACACTATATCTTGACGCTGATGCACAAGGTGGTGGATCTGCTTCAAATGGTTTAGATGATAGAACTTATGATATTAATATCACAGGTGGTTCTCTAACTATTGCAAACAACGTTACTTATGTAACACCAGAAACAATTGGTATCGTAGATAAGCCTATCGGCTCATTTACAGGCGCTAGGGTAATTAGTGGTTCTTTAACCATGTACCTTGACACCAAATCAAATGGTTCAAACCAACTACTAACAGATTTATCTGGCGCAACTGACCTTGTAACAAACGTGTTTGACATGCGTTTATTCATGGGTGTAGCCGGAGCTGTTGGATCAGACGGTGACGCTATCGAAGCAGACGATTTTACTGCCCCAGGTGTCGAATTTAATATGCCACGTGCTCAGTTGTCTATACCGACAGTTGAAGTTGGCGATTTAGTATCTGCATCATTAGAGTTCGCAGCTCATGGTACAGATCTATTAACTGGAGATGAAATTACAGTTAAATACTTAGGACAGACTTCGCATACCCAAGCTGGGTATCTAGCGACTGGTGCTACAGCAGTAGACTCCTAAGTCTCATGTCTCATAGTTTTCTCAAGGAGAGTAAGCTATATATCGTATATGGCGGTAACAAGTATAGAATCTATACTACAACCGCCATATCGTTTTCTCAAACATTTGCGGAAGATTCGTACCCAGTAAAGACTTTGCACGATCAATCAAAAATGTTTAAGGGATCAACAATAACAAAAGCCAACCCGGCTTCATTTAGTTTTGAAACCCCTCTGACAGCAGAGAAAGATGAGTCTATTGTCATAAGCCTACTAACAGGAGTAAGTACAAACGATCTTGTACCTAGTTTTGATATGTATGTTCAGACAGGAAGCAGTACATTTAAAATAGAAGGATGTGCAATAACATCTGGTAATATTGCTTTCAACCCAAAAGAACAGTTCAAAGTAGCTGTTGAAGGGCAAGGATCAAAACTAACACGGGCGGGTAATGAAAGTTACACCATTCCTGGTTCGGCTCAATCTGAGTCAGCCACAAGAACCCCACTATTAGTATATCCTCATGTAACACTTGGCAGCTTAAGTATGCTGAGTATTATAGGAGTCACAGTATCTATACAGAATAATTTAGATTGGACACCCTTTGAAACTTTGCATGATAGTTTAGCAGTTACTAATTCAAGTAACGCTATGTATCCTAGTGCATACACGGTAAACGAGAGAGTTGTTTCGGGAGCAATAACTCAATACCAAACAGATAATAATATAACACAATTTGATGATTTTAGCACTTCTTCTTCAATAACCATAACAGGTAAGAAGGCTAGCGATAATACTGACTATTGGACTCTAACTTTGAATCCAATAATGTTTACAGCTAGATTAAATGTCAACGACATTTACACTCAATCTTATGACTTTAGATCACTAGATAATGGAGAACAATTAAACGCTCAAATATCAACTTATTCTTAGGAGAATAAATAAACATGGAACTTAAAAGCCTATTGGTCGACAGTAAGACCACTTGGGTAGAATTTCCTGGACTCGACGGATTTGAAGTCGAACTAGCAAACCTATCCCGAAAAGAACTTGTAAATCTTAGAAAAAGATGTACAACAAATAAATTTAATAGAAAAACAAGAGGATTTGAAGAAACTTTAGATGAAGAAAAGTTTGTAAAGGAGTTTTCAGAATCAACCGTCAAAGGATGGAAAGGATTCAAACTAGCATACTTAGAAGATTTACTACTAGTAGATTTAACAGGAAAAGATCCTGAAGTACTAATGGAATACACTTTAGAAAATGCACAACTTCTTGTAGAAAATTCATCAGAGTTTGATAACTGGCTCAATGAGGTAGTCTTCGACTTAGAAAACTTTCGTTCTGGACAACCGGATAAAGATACAGGACAAGTTAACGATATTCCTAAATAATAACGACGCAGGAATGACAAAAGACCAATACTTACGTATGGTCGAACAAACTGGAGAAGAGATAGACTGGGACAGGTGCCCTCCAGAGCCCGAAGATTTTCCACAGATAGTGATTGATGCACTTAATATGCATCATAGTCTTGGAAACAGAATATTCCCAGAAATTGGATATTTAGGTAAAGATTATACTAATTTACCTTTATTACTTAAATTATATGATATAGAAGAACATCAAGAAGAATATCTATTCGGTCTGTTATTATTTTTAGATAACCAAGCAATAGAAGCATCTCAGAAAAGATTAAAAGCTGAGTATGATAAGATGAAAAGAAAAAGATAAAATATGGCAGACAATAACAAAATTATTATTGAAATCACTACAAATGATAAAGGCACTACAGCTGCCATTAAAAATAATAAAAAATTAAAAGACAGTATTGACCAAACCAATAAGTCTACTAAAAATGCCAAGAAAACTGGAGACGGTTTTCACTCTCAACAAAAGTCACTATATCAAACAAATTTATCATCCGCTAAAGGATTTTCAAAACAAGCACAAGCTATTGGCACTGGCGGGTCTTCAGGACTCGTTGGAGCATACGCAACACTAGCCGCTAATGTCTTTGCAGCAACCGCTGCTTTCAACGCCTTACGAGGCGCAGCTCAAGTACAAACACTTATAGAGGGATTTACATTTCTCGGTAATGCTGCGGGTCAAAGTTCTTTACAGATTGCAAATGGATTAAAAGATATAACTAACAACGCCATTTCTTTAGAAGAAGCTTTAAGGGCTTCATCTATTGCATTAACTTCTGGTTTTAATACTACGCAAATCGAAGGATTAGCTGAAGTTGCAAGAAACGCTTCTATAGCTTTAGGACGAAATATGGGAGATGCTATTGATAGATTATTCCGTGGTGTTGCAAAACTCGAACCTGAAATTTTGGATGAATTGGGTATTATGGTTAGACTTGACACTGCTGTATCAAAGTATGCAGCAACTCTAAATAAAAATGCAACAGAACTTACAGACTATGAAAGAAGGCAAGCATTTTTAAATGAAACACTTACACAGGGTGCTATGAAATATGGGGATTTGTCAAATGCAGTTGATCCTAATGCTTTTGATAGACTTGCAGGAGCTATGCAAGACTTAGCTAATACAGGACTTGAACTTATAAATAAATTTTTAAATCCGTTCATAAAAATACTTGCAAGTAGTAGTGGTGCACTTATAGGTGGATTAATATTATTTGCTAGTACAATTTTAACTACTATGATTCCTGCTTTAGGACAGATGGCTGAGCGTCAATTAGCTGTAGCAAATACAGCAAAAGTTATGGCAGCAGAGCAAGCAAACGCAGGTAAAAAAGCTGCTCAAGTTGCAAAAATTGGATTCGTAAAAGGTAGTAATGCAAAAACTACAAAAGGACAAGATTTTGCAGCAGTAAAAGCTTTGAAGAAAGCTCTGAAATCTAATACAGCAGAAACAAAAGACTTTGATAAGGCAACACAACAAGTTCAGAATACTATGAAAAGAACTAAAAACATAGCACTCGCAAACGGTAAAATAAATTCAAAAGCTCATAAACAAAGAATGAAAGAGTTAAAAGCTCTTAAGAAAAGAATAAATGAAGTAAAAAATGCAGAGTCAGGTAAAAAAGGAAGTGCAGGAAGTTCAGCAGTAGCAGGAGCAAATGCTCAAGGTCAAGAACAGCTTGGAGCACGTATAACTAATATTCAGGGCGCAGGCGCAGGTGGAGGCTTTGCAGAAGCTGGAAGAGGTTTCAACGAATTTAGAAAAACACAGAAAGAAGGATTTGAAGGCTTCAAAAAAGGTTTCGGCAAACCAGGTATCTTTAAAAGATTTGGTATGAGTGTTATGAGAGGTTTTGGTCTTGGGTCTGCAGGAGTTAGACTTTTTGGTGCAGCTTTAATGAATGCAATTCCAATTATAGGACAGATACTATTTTTTGGAGGACTATTAATAGGCTGGTTATCGTCTCTTAAAGGAGAAGCAACTCAGTCAGAAAAGTCATTAGCAAATTTAAAGGACACCGTAGAGAGTAGTAAAGATAAATTCAAACAACTAGGAGATACAAATTCAAAATTGAATGAAACTTTTGATAAGCTAGAAGGCGGCTTAAAGCAAGTTGCTATGGAAGCTCAAGCAACTAAAAATGAAATTATAGTGACAGCAGGAATTGTGGATGAAGCTAGAGTCAATTACGAACGTTTTACAAAAGCACTAGCAAATGAAAAAGACTTAACAAAAAGCCAAGTATTACTAAGAGCAATGGGCTCAGCTTTATCAGATATGGGACATATAATTAAGGTAATGGTTTTAGCTCCTTTTAAATTGGTTATTGATGCACTAAAGCTTATCTTTTCAGTTGCAGCAAAGATTCCAGGGATTTCACATGCTATAGCAGCCGTTAATAATGCACTTACTGAAACAGGCCCAGAAAAACAACAACGTTTATTTAATGAAGCAATAAAAGCTTCAGAAGTAGAACTAGAAGCTCTTAGAGCAACGAATGATGATCTTGCCACAGCTATGAATGACTTTAATCCAGCTGATAGATTTAGAGAATTGCAAGGAGAGATTAATCCTGCTACTGGTGAGCTTTATACTTTTAACGAAGCACAAAAAATAGTCAATAAAGAATTTAAAGATATGACTAGGGGAAGTACAGAAACTAGTGAAAATTTAAAAGGGTTAGGTACTGCTTTACAAGAAATTGGTAAAGTTGTAAACAAAAATATTGATGGTATACTAAAAAGAAATCCATTTGATAAAATTGCTGGAACAGTACAAACACTTAATAATTCATTAATTCAACTTGCAAGCGACGATACAGTGTTAACTGATCAACAAATACTAAATCAACTAACTTTAGCCTCAACACAAGTAGGTGTTAGTATGGAAGATCTCGGAGTCAGTTTAGAAAGTGTTAGAGCTAATCTTGCAGCAGGTGAACCTGCTTATGGTAATCTACAAAAAAATATGGAAGACCTAGCAGACAAAACCAGAAATAACGCTGCTAGACAAAAAGAGTTAGGTGTTGAAGTACAAATAGTTAACCAAGCTTTTAAAAATATTACTGCTATGGAACAGTATTCTGCAAAACTAGAGAATTTTAGAAAAACAGGAAAATTTGAAATAGGGGTAGTTGATAACTATGAGTTAGAATTAAAAGCAGCAGAGAGAGCTAAACAACAAGCAGAGGCGGCTTATAATTTAAAAGTACAACAAATTGATTTAGAATATGACTTAGAACTATTTAAGTTAAAAGTATTTGAAACTCAAATGAAAGCAAAACTCCCAACAGGAGAGTATGACGCTATAGTTAAACAAATAGACGACGTGATAATGAAAAGAAAAGCTCTTGCTTTAATGGAAAAAGACGGAAAGGATATTAAATCTGATAGTGATACATTAAGTACTTTAGCTGGTGCAGGACAAACAGGTACTTTAGGTGAAAGATCAACAACAGCGGCTAAAGCTTTAAACGATGAAAAGAATACAACAGCCGGCAGAATGGAAGCTGTAGCTGGCACACTATCACCTATGATGGACTCTTTAAAAGCACTCGGACCAGAAGGTGAAGCAGTCTCAATGGCTATGCAAGGAATTCTATCTATTGGTGATGCTTTTGCAATGTCGGGTGAAAAAGGACTCACTATGGGCGATAAACTAGAGGCCGTAGGCTCAGTAATAAATGCTGTATCAGGAATGATGGCGGCTAACTCAAAAGCACAACTAAAAGAAATAGATAATCAAATAGCAGCTGAGAAAAACAGAGACGGAAAGTCCAAAGAATCACTTGCAAGAATAGCAGGACTCGAAAAGAAAAAAGACCAGATGGCTAGAAAAGCTTTTGAACAAGGTAAAAAGATGAAAATTGCTTCTGCCGTAATAAGTACATCAGCAGCAGTAGCAGGTCAGTTAGCTGCAGATCCTATAGGCCCTTGGAACGTACCTTTAGCTATAATGATGGGAGCCTTAGGTATGGCACAAGTTGCAATCATTAAGAAACAACAATATCAAGGTGGAGCAAGTGGTGGTGGAGCAGCTGTACCTCAAGAAATTTCTGTTGGGAAAAGAAATAATAATGTAGACGTTTCTAAATCAGCATCTTCTGGAGAACTCTCTTTCTTACGAGGAGAAAGAGGAATGGGCTCAAATGCTAATAACTTTAGACCTGGTGGAGCTGCAGGAATGAGAAAAGGGTACGCAAATGGTGGAGAAATACTTGTAGGTGAAAGAGGACCTGAAGTAATAGCCCCAACACAAAGTGGTTACGAAGTAACTCCAAACGATCAAATGAATAAAGGTGGAACAACAAACGCAAACTTTACAATCAATGCAGTAGATGCTGCAGGTGTTGAAGAAGTTCTAACAGCTCAAAGAGCAAATATAATAAATATGATAAGAGAAGCAGCACATGAACATGGCGAAGAATTTATTGAAGGTGTTAATACTTCTTCATATGGAGGCGGATAATGGCAACATACAGTAGTTTTCTAGATATACTGCCCGATCCTAGTAATCCAATAGGTATTGGTGGGCAATCACTTGCAACAGGTAATGGTGGTACTAAAGGGCCTGGATTTGCGTCAGTAAGCTTTAGTTCTGAAGCTCCTATACAAGTATCAAGAACAAATAGTGGACGAGTACTTACAAGGGCTATTGCTGGACATAAATGGAATATAAATATAAAATATAATCCAATGACACGTGAGCAATTTGAACCAGTTTATAGTTTCTTACTAGAAAAGAATGGTAGACTAAATCCTTTTTTCATGCAACTTCCGCAACAACAAACTTCGAGAAATGCTGCATTTGCTAGCGCAAATCCAACAATTACTACAGCTACTACAGCGGCAGCTGGAGTAGGATTTCTACTACAAGCTGGACATAGCACTACTGAAACAACACAACCACAACCAGGAGATATGTTTGTAATTCAAGATTCAAATGATAGTTTACATACTAAAGCATATAGAGTTACAAGAGTAATGAGTAATGGTACTTATCATGTAGGCTTACATTCACAACCAGCAACAGCACAACGAATTGTATATTTTACACCTCATCTACAAAGAGCTGTAGCACAAGGAGCAACCTGTGACTTTGGTGGCCCTATTATTAGAGTTATGTTAAAAAGTGATGTACAATCCTATAGCTTAGGCACTAATAATCTTTTTGAGTTCTCTCTTAACTTAGAGGAGGCTCAGGCATAATGGCAGAAAGAATAATAGGAGCAGCAACAAGAAAAAAGCTCATAAACAACGAACCCTTTGCATACGCACATTTAGTAAAATTCGAACGACCTAGTTCAACATTACGAAACGGTAATTATAGTACTGACGCAAAAAGATACGCATACTTTACTGATGCAACTCATAATATTTCTTTTGACGATCAAAGTAATAATACTGCAGGTAACAATAATGGTACTCAAACTTATATAGCAGGAAAACTTCTTGACGTAGGTACATACTCCGAAACTGTACAAGCTCGTGCTTCTGGCATGAGTTTAACTCTAGCTGCTGAGAGTCTAAACAATACAATAACTTCTACAGGAATTAGCATGACTTCTTCCACAATAACTATGCCTACAGGAATTGATTTAGTTGATGAAGGATTCCGAGAAGGAGATAAAGTCTTTATTTCAGGTGGAAGCAATTCTGGACAATACATAAATGTAGTAGGAATAAAAACAAATAATACAGTATTACTAGTTTCTAATATTGACAGTACTTTAGGTACTCAAAATGCAGGAACATCCATAACTCTTTCAATAGTCTCTGATGAGCTACAAGGACCACTAGGTGAAACAAATCTTTCAACAGTGAAATCTTATGCAAATAGAGATGTTTGGGTTTACAAAGCTTTTATAGATCCAGAGACTGGAGCCTTATTAGATAATGTTCCTGTTCTTATATTTAAAGGAATAATAACCAAAGCAGATATAGTAGAGAGCCCTGGCGGTTCTGTAAAAGCAAAATGGAGTCTTACGAGTCATTGGGGAGATTTTGCTATGGTACGAGGACGTCCTACAAATGATGCTATCCATAGAGCTTTAGACAATCAAAATAGAGGACAACCTGAAGTATCCCTGCGACCAGAATATGCACATGATTTAGGATTTCTTCATGCAGAAGAGACTCTTAATATACTAGCAACTTATACTACAATCGAACAAGAAACTAAGTATAAGATGAAGAAGAAATGGTACGGCAAAGTCAAGATGTCAGAAGTTGTTACTGATGTAGACGTTGAAAACGAGGTCGATCTAAGTTTTTCACTCTCATCCAAATACTTACCAGTAATTTATGGAGTTCAAAGAGCTTCAGGAATACCTTTCTTTGTAGACACAAAAGCAAATGATCCCAACAACGTTTATCTAGCACATGCAATATGTGAAGGAGAAATTGGCGGACTTTATGATTTATATATTGAGGGTAATCCTCTCATATGTATGAACGAACCTGACTCTGATGATAGAGACTCTGTAACCGGAAATAAATTAGGAAGTATTGAAGTTCATTGCAGAGGACGATCAGATTTAGGACACACACTTGGAGGAGTTCAAATTTCTGGAAATGGAATAACAGGCTCAAATGCCGCGGACTATACATTTGGTAACTCATATAAAGGTTACGATAGACATGGATATGAACCAACAGAAGACTTTATTGAAGCACAAATTGGTAGATATCATGAAGTTAATGATTCTTTATTAAATGCAGACGCACTTGCTGCAAAAACTACTGACGGCACAGGAGTCATTCATGAACAAACTATAACATTACAACATCCAAATAATATGGATATTACTTTACATACTGGTAAAATAGATCAAAAAGCAGATGATTTAATGGTACAAATAGCAAGTGCTTCTGGCGATAATAAATTTAAAAGACAAGCTGACTATTACACAGGAGACGAGGATTATTGGGGACCTAATCACAGAGTATTAGACACTGCCTATACAATAATGAATGTAGAAATTGGAGAAGATGCTACAACAGTTCCTGAAGTAGAGTATATAGTAAGAGGTAAATTGTGCTCAAGTTATAACTATGACTATAGTTACGCTCATGTTGGTACTAGTGAAACTGTAAGTAACTTCAAAATTGGAGACAAGGTAGTATTACATAGAACAGACACTGATGCAGTAATTAACAGTAGTGTACAAATTATTGATAAGTGGTCTTTTGCAGACCCAGATGGAAACATACAATATAGATTCAGATTTAGTATTGCACCAGCTTTAGGATATTCCGGTGGTTATGCAACTATAAAAGGATTCTACATGAAGAACAGTTCAAATCAAACTTGGACTATGGGTACTTGGGATTATACAGATGAATCACACTCTGCTGGAACTGTTCCAAGTGCAAATACTTCTACAGTTACAGTTAATGATAATGGTGCTAGTCCAGTAACAATAACGATTCCTTCTAATTTAGACTTTATTAATGAATTAGTTCTTGATTTACAACATGTTGATTATGCCCAACTTAAATTTGTAAGTAATATTTTTGCTTATGGATTTGATCCTTTTTGGTTTCTAAAAAGTAGCTCAACACTTCTTACTCATGCAGGTACTGGTGGTACTTCTCATGGTATACAAGCTGGTAGCCAAACTATAATATCAGCAAACACAATAAAACTAGCAAGTGGAGCTAGTTCTTCTGACGACACATACAATAACTTTGACATCGAATTAACACGAACATCCACAGCAGAAGATGGAAGTTCACAAACACAAAGCTGGACACGAACAATAGTAGACTACGATGGTGGAACAAAAACAGCAACTGTTAATACTGCGTGGGAAGGAACATTTGAGCCAGCAGCAAATGATACCTACAAACTACTTTCAAAAATAAAAAATGGAAGAACTGATGATAAACGAGTTAGTATAAATCCAACCATACAGTTATTAGATTATTTAACTGGAAGGTATGGAAAAGCTTTAGATCTTTATACTGATATATCATTAGCCGACTTCCTACTCGCTGCCAGAACATGCGATGATAGAGGTACTCAAACTTTACAGGGAACAGATATTGGAGCATCAAACGTAGGCAAAAGATATGTCTTAACGTCTGATGGAACAACTTCTGGCTCTGTAGTAGCCATGGGATTAGTAAAATCTCGAGGTACCTCTAACAGTGTAGGGTACACAGAATTTCAACAAGTTTTTGGAAAGTTCACTAAGAAGTTTATGTCAACTGATTATGCCTACTCAGTAGGAGATATAATTCATACTGATGTAGGGTACTATAGAGTTACTAGTGCAGGAGTAAAAGCATCAGCACCAAGTGGTACTAATCCAGCAGGATATACTGGTCCACATGCGTCTGTACCTCTTTTTTATATTAATGATAATGGTGCAATTAGTGGAAGTGCCATATCTTTTACAAGAGTTAAAGATGGAATCTATGGAAATCCTTGTGCAGTATACAATTCTGCAACTGGTGGATACGATACAGGATATAGCTTGTATGATTCTGACCATGTTAAATATTGGAGATACTATGGGTGGGACGACAAACATCAAAGATTTGCTACTCGTCATCAGACACAAGGTACAGTAAGTACTGCTGATTCTGTATTTGCAAATGTAAATGGATTCTTAGCAAACTTTAATGGTATGTTAAGTTATGAAGGTGGCAAGTATGCATTACGAATTGAAACATCCTCAGATAATATTGCTTCAACTGTAATAACAGCAGCAAATGCAGGTAGCTATAGTGGCTATACTAAAGGATCTCAATATAACCCAAGAGTAATTAATGATGATGATATTATAGGTAATTTATCTGTTACGGATAAAGGTACAGCAAAATCTTATAATACAGTAAGTGCCTCTATAATGGATCCGGCTAATAAATTCAAAGGACGTGCTGTAAGCTTCTATGATTCAAATTATCTAAGAGCAGATAAGAATGTTGTGAAATCTGGAAATATAAATATTGCTTCAGTTTCAAATTATTATAATGCAAGGATAAATGTCGAAAATTACTTGAGAAAATCTAGATTTG
>Ga0307488_10003746_pt1 | contig 12669 bp, 13 predicted proteins | sample SB02metaG_FD_202248 | JGI IMG/M metagenome (GOLD analysis project Ga0307488, IMG submission 202248) | Sea-ice brine microbial communities from Beaufort Sea near Barrow, Alaska, United States - SB 0.2 | ecosystem: Environmental > Aquatic > Marine > Coastal | place: USA: Alaska | collected...
AATATACTAATATTATATTGAAAAGACTTTTTTGTCTAGTGGATAATAGATTTTATGTGGACAACCGTGGGTATTATGCTATGATTGTTGTTTGGTAATCAAAGGTTGCGTTGGTACTTGATGAGTCTGTCATAGTGTATTTTAGAACAACTGTTTCATTTCCTGCCGTGGAGTCTTTGTTGTCAAGGACGGCTGTTAATGTTACACCAACGTCTGTACCGCTTTCAGTGAATGTGTCGTCGTGCTGTGCCGCAGTGGTTGATGCACTGATAACAAATTCACCTGATCTGTCTAGTGTTCCTCTTGCTATTTTATATTTTATAACTATACTTTTTCCTGCTAGCGCCGGAAACTCGTTTATCGTAGTGGCCGACGATGTGTTGTTTAAGAGAGTTTCTTGTTTGATTGTTTTGGTTTGTATTCCAATACCTTGTAATTCTGGTGCGGCGTTCATGTGCGAACTGCCATCTGATCTACGTAGATCTGTTCTTTCAAAGAAATCCATCACAGATGAACACTCGTCATTATCGTATTGTAGTACGGGAACTTCGTTAAGTGTGCCCACGCCTTCAAAATTATTTGCTACATCCTTGGCATACCAGTTAGCATACGAGATAACATTTCTAGTGCCTGTGCCTGTCGTTGTGCTTGAAGCTTTGACATAAATTGCTTGTTGTCCTATTGTGCTCCAGCTTGAACCTGAGAACTGTATATCCCTTGGCCCTACTGTTAAACCGTTTGTTGATCCATCCATTGTTTCACCAAGCATGGCACCGTAGTAGGCTGTGTTGAAATCACAGTTTGTGAATCTTACATTTGTTACATCATAGCTCATGTCCACCAGTCTAGCAAAACCTGTGAACTGACACTGGTCGAAAATGATGTTAGCACAAGGTAAAGCAGTCGTTGATCTTACTGTGACACCTTTTGACGTTGATGCATCTGTACCACCCGAAACAAATGTTCCCTGGAACTTGACGTTGTTGACAAACACCTTTGTTGCGTTGTCTATTGACAGTCCACCATAGGCCACTGTTGTTCGTATTGTCATGTTTGAAATCTGTATCTGTGTTGGTGTCGTTGCACCTGAATTACCAATACCACCGTAAACATTTCCGTCATCGTCTTCTGTCACTAATGCTGGTGCCGATGCTGAATTTTTTATTATTGTCTTGTCTGGACCTTCTCCAACCAAGTGTGCGAATGGTGGGATGGTCAGTGATGCATTGATCTTGTATATGCCTGCAGGGAAGAACAATGTTCTTCTTGCTCTTGCGTCGTTGCTGACAGTTGTATCTGTGTCTCTATACAATTCGTCTATGGCTCTCTGTATGGCAACCACATCTGCGGTTGAATCATCTCCAACTGCTCCGAAGTCCTTTACTGAAACGTAATCGTCCAGTCTCTTCTGTAACGTCCTGGCTACATCTCCTGTTGCACCTGTCACGATAGGAGTTTTATCTGCTAGGTAGCCTCTGTATGTGTGCGTAAGTGCTGTTGTAAATGCTGAATTTCCCGCAGTCATTATTTCTGTGTTTCCTACCGCAGGAGCACCGTCCGCCACTGTGCCGTTACCAATGTACAGTTTCTGCTCGTCGATTGACCAACCCAGTTCTCCAGCCGCCAATTGCGGTAGATCGGTTTTCTTTCCACGTCTGTGTTGTATTCTAGATATCTGTACTATCGGCATATAGTGTTATTTATTACAGTATGGACTTGTAGTATTGCTCCAATTTACGATACCACTGGTCGGTCCAGTAGTCATAGTTCTCTATGTCAAACGACTGGAATTCGTTGGCCTGTGTGCATATGAACATACGTCCGCTCTTTATGTTCGTGCCGTACTGTTTGTTGTGTGCTTCTGAGTATGCTACCAATTGGAGGTAGTAGTCGTCCACCCACTCCTTCTTCTTCAGTCTACGTGACTGTTTAAAATCCATTATTGCGGGCTCGCCCTTGTACACACCAACTAGGTCTGTCGTGCCCGCGTACAGTTCCTCGTAGTAAAGCGATACCTCTGATCCCCACACTTCACTAACATCCTTGAGTCCGTTGTCTATGATCACGTTGGCCATCGTGTGTGCCTTCTGCTGTATGAGATTTGATCCTGGTGTCCTGTCTATGCCCTTGACATGCTTCTCCAGTGAGTTGTGCATCACAGTCCCTATGTTGGCACTCTCCGTGGTGATCTGCTGTGCCTTCTCCGCTCCGATCCTCTTGCGCCATGCGTGTAGGTGCGTCATGTCCTTGGTTGCACTCAGCACCGTGGTCACACTGGGCAACTGTCTTCCGTCCGGTGTCTCGTAGTGTCTCTTGTGGTTCTTAGTCACCCTGGCGAGTTCCCCGTAGGGATATTTCTGAATGTAGGCTATGCCTTTATCACTTAAAACATCTTCTGGTATCTTCATGAGCATAATTATACATGTATATTTAGAAAATTGCAAATGAAATATAAAAAACCAAAACTAGTGTGTGTGGATGAGACATTCCTAAATGATCAGTCTTATCATCACATGCCCTTGTTCGAACAATATTTCAACGTGTCAGAATTTGATTCCACACAGATCTACGATAGCAACACGACATTCATGTATCGAACTGACAAGTCGCGTGCCAAGGTAAAAAGATACGAGGGTGTGTGTAAATTTATTGCAGACTGTGTGTGGGAACCATACTTCTTCTGTTCAGCCGAATTTGATGAAAACACAATGGGCTTACTCAACAGACCCGGCCACAACAAACACAGTAGGATCCTCACAGTGCCTAAATTTTTATGGTTTGAAACGCACTTCAGCCAACAGGACAACAGAGCATCGATCAATGACCTGCCGTTCGCTCACTCTAAAACAAAATCCTTTCTCCTGCAGATGGGGGATAAAAGGCCCTATCGAGTCACCCTCTACAATGCGTTAAAAAATAAAAATTTATTAACCAATGCGGTCTACAGTTTCTTAGCATATGGAATTGGTCTCGAGCGTAACTTTCCTAAAGCAGAGTATGATCCCACCAATCCCCCGTTTATTCAGATGGCCTACAGACCCGAATGGTACAATAGCACACAGTTTACTCTGGTTGCCGAAAACACACTTGAAGACGACGACAGGAAAGACCAAGCATATCATAAGATGATAGAAGATGATGGCAGTGCTTTCATAACTGAAAAAACAATGAAACCAATTATGAATGGACATCCTTTCATAATTTTAGGTGATAAGGGCATGTGCGACACACTCGAGTCTTGGGGATTCTATACTTTTCCAGAGCTTTTTGACCGAGACGTAGACAATGAACCAGACCTTGACAGGAGGATTGGTATGATTGTTGAACAGGTAGCAAAATATCAACACAAGGATGTCAAAGACAAAGTCATGCATAACTTTAATCGTTTTTGGGACCGGGGCTTAGTCGAACAGTTGATGATCAAGGAAATGATTGAGCCGATATTAGATTTTATTAAAGCGAAATAATTTATTTTAAAATTCCAGTTATCTGGGCCGTATACTTGAACTCTTTTCCGGCATTTACACTTCGATGATAGACCCCTTGTTTTAAAACTATGATATCTCCCCTTGACCATGGTGCAACTGGTTTATCGTTGTATTCAAAATATTGTCCGGCTTTCCAGTCCTGCAAGAAAATACAGTATCTTATAATTTTTTTAGCATTACTTTTTTTGTTCTTGGACTTGAATCTATAGTGCTTATCCCTGTGTCTCGGAATGAATGACCCGGGAGGTTGTTTCATCATTGTAATTGAATAATTTTTTTGAAAATACTGATTGGCAAACTTGGTAATCTCGACCGGGGCCTCGTCGAATGACTGATAGAAATTAGTGTTGTTATTGTCATAAAACTCGTCTTGTGGATAACCATATTGTAATACCCATGTCCAGTCTTTATCTGTAAACTTTTTAATTTTTATTTTCATTAAGCAGAAATATTTAGTGATGCAAGGCACACAATAAATATTTCCATGGTGCACACAGGCATAAAAGATCTAAAGAAAAAACCATTTGGTGGCGCCTGGAGTATACATGACCTCCAAGTTGTTGAATATCGAGACCAAGCCATACAACAGTTCTTGAAAGATCAGGGTTCGCTGAACCACGACACTGTAAAGAACGATTACTTTAAAACTTTCAAAGAATGGATGTTCTCTACACACAACGTACAAGGACACGAGCAATACGACCAGATTTGTTATACTCACGGAACAACGGAAACTTTTTCACAGTTCTACATAAGGTATAGGAATGCCAAAAGACTGAGGATCAAGAAGGGTGACTACTTTTATCATTCCATGATGCAGAAACTTTGGTATGGTGACAGGTTCGCGTGGTTAGATGAAGACGAAATACGAGAAGGTGATGTGGTTGCCGTGAGCGTTCCGTTCTCACAGACAGGTGACGTTCCAGAAAATCTCGAGAATATATTAAGCGAGTGTGATAAGAAATCAGTACCCGTGCTGTTAGACATGGCATACCTTAACATAGCAAAAGGACTAGACTTAAATTTAAATCATACATGTATAGAGTATATCACTAGTAGTCTATCCAAGGTGTTTCCCTTAGAATTGAGTCGTGTTGGAATCAGACTACAGAAAAAGAAATTCGAGGACCAACTATATGTGATAAACGAAGACGGTTACAACTATGTTAACCTACAGAACTGTTATGTGGCTACAAAATTAATGAAACAGTTTCCTGCAGATTATATCTATGACAAGTACCTGCCAAAACAAAAACAATACTGTGAAGAGTTAGATATAGTACCTTCCAAATGTGTTATATTTGGCTTGGACTACAAAGAACAACACACCCAGTACAAACGAAGAGAGGATGACAAGGAGGCTAGGCTTTGCTTTAGCCGTGTATGGGATGGAAGAATGGATGATTGATAACTTCCAGAACAAAACACTCAACTACAACCTAGAAAAATATCCATGGCACGAGTGGATCAAGAACACCATAAAAGAACTCTACCCAGAAGTTGACGATCTTTCTAAGATGCACGAAGTCATTTCCCCGGAACAGGCACGCAAGGCCTGTGACTATGTACAGAAATCTTTCTTAAACATACATTATCAGAAGAAATTTGAGGAGTTCGCTAAAGAATACGGTGAGCCATTGATTGGGACAACTGAATATCTTATTAAAAGGCAACCAACACTAAATCTAGTGATGCCCGATCAAGCAAAGAAACATCGTAGACTACCTTTCCACCAAGGTATCTGGTATAACAACGGTACAGGAATGAGGACAATATGGATGCCACTGACATCAGCATATGGTACTAACTCGATGTATGTCGTAGACTATGATGCCAGTAAACAAATAAGTGAACAAACAATAGAAAATTGCTACACCCAGGAGGAGTTCGAAGAGTTATGCATCAAGGAAGCTCGTCCAGTAGAACTAGAACCAGGACAGGCTCATCTCTTCCATCAAGAACATTTGCATGGCAACATAAACAACACAACAGGTCAAACAAGACTCGCAATTGATTGGCATCTTTTACCAAAAGGACTGTCACACGGAAGAAGACTGCCGGGTGGGTTTTTCAAATTGCCAGGAGATTACAACCAAACAGAGGATTTACCCGAAGGCAGGTATGTTGCTTACGTAGGAAACAACACAAAGTTTGACAACAAAATTCCTTTACACTATCAACGTAGTTTAATAGATCAATATTGCAACGACAACAACATACAACACACAGGATATCAATTTGAAAATGAACATTTACACTGGATGCCGATACTAGAACATTACATAGATCAGAAACCGTGTGGTATAGTAATGAATAGCATTTACAGTCTTCCTGACTCTGTAGAAAGAAGAAATGCTCTCATCGATAAAGCACTCGAAAAAAATGTTATCATGATTTTTGCAAACGAATTAATAGTAATCAAAACAGAGAAGGATGTGGAAAAAATTAAGAAATATTTTGATTATTATATTTCTCATTAAATAAATTTATGTCTGTATGTTCACACAATGATTGGGATCCGTTAGAAGAAGTGTTCGTAGGCAGGGCCGATTCAACAATGTGTCCACCCAAAGATATCAGCACACACAGTTTTTGTTATGGGGGTTCGCCTTATGAAGTGGTGGAAGGCTTACCTGAAAGATTCGATCAGAAGATATTAGATGAGGCAACAGAAGACCTTGACACACTATCAGATACATTAAAGAATCTCAATATAAAAGTTCACAGACCTGAGAAAGCAGACAACAGTCAAAGTTTTTCAACTCCAGAATGGACTTCCAGGGGATGGACACAATATTCGCCTAGAGACCTTTTATTGCCATTAGATAATCTTGTAATAGAAACACCATCACCTATGAGAAGTAGATATTTCGAAACAAGAGCATACTACAAATATCTCTATGAACAAATGAAAGACGGCACGGAATGGATAAGTGCACCAAAGCCCATATTGGCCGATGACAACTATCAACTAGGAACTCCAGAAGACGTGACGCTAACAAACAAAGAGATTGTTTTTGACGCTCCTAACGTGGTGCGAATGGGTAAAGACATACTAGCACAAATCAGTAATTCAGGTAACCACTTAGGTTTCCAGTGGTTGAAGACTATACTAGAGCCCAGGGGTTATAGAATACACATAGCGGAAAAGTTTTATAGTTACAGTCACTTTGATTCAACTATTTTACCATTGAGGCCAGGCCTGGTGCTTTTCAACTCAGATAGGTTAAGTCCAGACAGGTATCCAGAAATATTCAAATCATGGGATAAAATATGGTTTGGAGGAGATCAATTGAAAGTCAGTCCACACCACATGCCTAACGGTGTGTCTCCAACTAGCACTGCTATAGGTTTAAACTTCTTGTCTGTGAATCCAAATTTAGTGATCTGTGACATTGTGCAGGATGAATTAAGAAGAGAGTTGGCCAAGCATAAAATTGAGACCATAGGTCTACCAATGAGACATGCTAGAACGTTGAGCGGTGGCTTCCACTGTGTCACACTGGATGTGAAGAGAAAAGGGGAGTTAGAGACGTACTTTTAATTAAATACTTTTAATTAAATGTCATATATTACAACTCATAATCTTACCAACATAATGGCAGAGATGACCGACTACTGTAACGCCGCCTGTCCCATGTGTAACAGATTTGATTGGGATCTGAACCTGGTCAAGGGCGTGACGAATGCACATCACACCACTTTAGAATTCGTGAAACAAAGGATCGGGGACGCAATTATATCCAGATTAAAAGGATGGACATGCCAGGGCACATATGGAGATGCTTCAATGAATCCAGAGACAGTTGATATATTCAAATACCTTAAAGAGGTAAATCCTACTATAGGTATTGGAATGGTAACAAACGGGGGAGCAAGGAACACAGACTTCTGGGAAACACTAGCTGAACTTAAAGTAACAGTAACTTTCAGTATAGATGGACTGGGGGACACCAATCATCTCTACAGAAGAAATGTCAAATGGGATAGTTTAATGAGGAATGTGCGATCGTTTATAGGTGCCGGTGGCAAGGCCAATTGGAGTTTTTTAGTCTTTAAACACAATCAACATCAAATAGACGAAGCTAAAAAGTTATCAGAAGAATTAGGGTTTATAGATTTTGAACATGCGTTTAGTGAACGTTGGCAAGATTTTAACAGTGACGGAGAGTATAGAGACATAACATCACTTAAGGTGGACGATTATGTTATTGAAAAACCAATTGATCAAAAAAAAGATTTTGTTAGGTCAACAGAGGATTTAACAAGAAGTAAAAATGTTTTTCAAACAGAAGACAAAAACAATTTTTATACAAGAAAAATATCTTGTTGGGCGTGTAGCCCAGTAAAACATGAGATCTACCTACGTGCGAATGGATACGTGAGTCCTTGTTGTATACTAGGCGACGTGGAACGGAATGAGCCAAAGCAGATTATAAAAGATTATAAAAAGATAAACCTACACCATACAGATCTAAAAGACATATTAGAGGGAGAGTTCTTTAAAGACATGAGCGAAGGAATAAACGGTGGAGAGAAAAGATTACAGGGGTGTTACCACGCCTGTGGAGTACAATAATGGGCATATCAAAGCAACCACCAAAACTGTTTCCTATTACCAAGGGATTACCTTGCCAATTGAAATGGACACACAGCACAGTCTACTTGACCGATGGGGTCAGTGCCAGTTGCCACAGGGTAAAGGGAGATCCCTTAGAAGTGCGTGATGGTGAACTGAACTTCCACAACATACCGGCCAAACTAGAAGCGAGACGCAAGATGTTGCGAGGCGAGTGGCCAGGACATGGATGTGAACACTGCAAACACATCGAGGAAGCCGGCGGCAAGTCAGACAGACAGGTGCATTTGAATCTAGAAGGCACAACAGCACCCCCGGAGTTGGACACGGATTTGACAGCTGTGGACGTCACTCCCAGGCAGTTGGAAGTGTACTGGGGAAACACCTGTCAACAGGCATGTATATACTGCGGATCCCATTACAGCTCAACCATACAGCAGGAAGAGAAAAGATTTGGTAATTTTGATGTAGAGGGTGTATATATAAAGGATGGTTTTAAAATGAATCCTAAAATCAAGGAACACACGGAACTGCTGTTCAAGTGGTTTGAAAATCATCTACAAGATTTACACAAGATATTTGTCATGGGCGGTGAACCATTCCTACAGAAGGAGACATTTAGATTCATAGAATTCCTGGAGAAGGGTAGCTATCCAGATCTTACACTGGTGTTCTTCAGCAACATGAACATAGAGCATGAACGATTCAAGAAGTGGATGGACAGACTAGAAGTGTTACAGAAGTCTGGAAGGCTTGACAAGATACAGATATTTTTCAGTTGTGACGCACTGGGTCCAGAGGGCGAGTTTGTGCGTACTGGACTAGATCTAAATGTGGCAATAAAAAACTTTGAATACATTTTGCACAACACATCATTTGATCAAGGTATCAACAGTGCTTTAACAGTGACAGCAGTGCCCGGCATGCCGGCCATGGTCAAGTACATCAACGAGTGTAACAAGATCAAACCCATCTACTGGAGCATGATGAAGGCCAACCAACATGAGTTTGGATCAAGGCCCTACATGTATCCGGGAATATTTGGCAAGAAGATCAACGAATGGGGACTCAGAGAAGCGGTTGAGATGTTTGACACAAACTCTCATGGGCATCCTGACTCGGTAAAGGTGAGTTATAAAAATTACATGCAAGGCATAATGGAGGAGTTTGACCAACGTGAACCTAGCCCAAAACGACAACGGCAGTGGAAGATATATCTAGATGAGCTGGATCGTAGACGAGGTACAGACTGGACAAAGATATATCCACAAATGTATGAAGAGGTTAAGAAAATATTATAATGTTCATCACTCCTGAAAATCTCAATATCATTAACTTGGAGTTCACTGATTACTGCAACGCCGCGTGTCCCATGTGTGCAAGGTTCAAATGGGATGGCACCCTCTACAAGGAAAAGGTCAACAGCAACCATAACACACTGCAAACATTAAAAAAACATATTCCCATAGAGATAATCAAACAACTGAAGCGTTTCTATTCCGTTGGTACTTACGGGGATCCTGTCATGAATCCTGAATGTGCAGAAATATATAGATGGGTCAGGGAGAACAATCCCAATTGTGAATTAGCTATGCACAGCAATGGGGGTGCAAGAGACACAGATTTTTGGAAGCAGATTGCTGATATTGGTGTGCATGTGGCGTTTGGTATAGACGGGTTGGAAGACACCAATCATCTGTACAGGAAAAATGTAAAATGGAATCGACTCGTTTCCAATGTAGAATCATTTATACATCACGGGGGACAGGCCAACTGGAAGTATCTAATTTTCAAACACAATCAACATCAGATAGAAGAAGCAAGACAGATGTCCGTGGAGATGGGTTTTAAAGAGTTTTTTGCTCAATATACCGACAGATGGAAATCCTCAAACTGGATAACAGGCGAGCTAATGGATGTTGACCGGTGGAGTGCAGGTGACTATTACTTAGAAAAACCAGACATGCAGGCTGATCCAAAAAACTCCATGCGGGTTAAGGTCTATGAAGTAGAAGAATTTAATATGCAGAAAAAGATAGTGTGCCAAATGGCTTCTAACTCTAATTTTGAAGTGTACATCAGAGCTAACGGCGACGTCCAACCTTGTTGTATGTTAGGAGACTTAGATGTCCACGAAAGTAAGAATATTATAAGCGATACAAAAAGTGTTAATTTAAATCACACAGACCTTGCCAGTATTTTAAATGGTGAATATTTCAGACGACTCGATAAAGGTATCAACCAAGGATCTAATGATAGACTTAAAAACTGTTTCTATACTTGTGGTGTTAAGTGATTTTTCAAAGCGATGTCTAGTTCTGGTAGCAGGTCTCTCCAGGTCTTTTCAACACCTCTAAATTGATCCTGCCGATCGTTGTACTTGATGAATGCTTTTTGTAATTTCTCACTATTTTCTGGTGTGTGTTGATCTCTCCTTAATTCATTAATGATGTTGTTGTAGTTCTCATCGAATTTATATTTTGATAATTTATCAGCCACTTTCAATCTCCACTCACGCGGTGCGATGCTTGGATTACATATCAAGGGATACCAAACAGTTGACAGCCAAGTAAATCCGTATCTTTGATTTAACTCTCCTCCGCACCAGTCTTTCCACCACTTGATGATGTCGTCCAGTTGGTCTATATTCAGCAGTTGTATGGCAGGGCACAGTCTTATGCTACCGTTGTCACCTAACAAATTCCTGTAGAACTCTAGGCTCTCGAGAACCTTGTCCCACTTACTTGGATACCTGATGTACTCTGTCCTCTCTCCCACTCCATCAACACTTGCCCATATAAGCCATTTCTTAAATTTTGGCAACCACTTTGTCAGCCTCGGGTTTGTGTTGGTTAAGTTCGACACTATCGTAACATCCTTGCCTGATAGAGTTCCTTGCTTCTCGCAGTGTTCAAACATCTCATAGAACTCCGGAATCAGTGTTGGCTCACCACCAATCACAACTAGTTTTGTGATGTTGCGACTTATATGTTCAAACATTTTCAACTTGACATCCTTGTTCTTGTACCATTCCTGTTTGACCCCTAGCTCGTTGGTCCAGTTGTTTACATTGGCCCCTTGCTTTTTCACCCAGTGCAACCATTCAGGATCCTCTTGGCCTATGTCTCTGGTTTCTGCACCATGCATGTGGCTGTACATCTGGCTACACATCTTGCATTTAAGATTACAGATGTTTCCCATGTGCACCTGCATTGTTGTAGCATTTTTCTGATAGGTTCCGTCCGGTAGTGTGTGTTTTATAAATGCATCTATGCCTGTGGTTGATCTCAGACTTTCTACCCCTTGTTCCTCCTGTCGGTAGCACTTCGCACAGTCACGTATCTTCTCACCGGCTATCATCTTCCTACGTATCTCTTTCATCCTGTTGCTGTTCCAGTAGTCTTCGATAGTGTGCTGGTCGGCGGCGAATAGGTTGTAGTTGTTATTAGTGGGGAGGTCCTGTACGGTTGTACAACACAGTCGCATCTTGCCGTTGGTGTGTATGTAGTTGTGGTCGAATGGTTTGTCGCAGAACACTTTACTCATTAAAATTTCCCCATGAACTTGGTGTTTGAATCAAAACAATATTCGGTGAAGTTATTAACGGGTACACCAAAGTCCTTGAAGAAAACATGATTCTTTGACATTTTCTCCGTGACATAGAATTTTATTTCTAGTACGTTCTCGTAATGTGCAACAATCTCGTAGTCATCTCCGGGCTCTGTGCCATCGTTGTCAAAAGGTATTATGATAATGTTCTGCTTGTTTTTTCTGTGTAGGTCATTGTAGTAATCTATGTGTGTTTTCACACCAGGTGATTGTGATCCCATTGCTACGAATATTGTAGGCTTGCCATAGAGTTTGTCCTCATGTACCAACCCCAGTCGCAATGAATTTAATTGGTAAATCATACTCTTGTAATGCATGTATGTAATTATGGACTATTTTCGTCTGTTCATTGCAGACTTGGCCATCTTCTTGACCACATCAGTCGACCCTTGGTCATCGAAGTCCATTGCGGGATCTTTCTCTGCTTCTTGGTCAGTCTTGATCACTATCTTCTCGTTGTCAAAGTCCGCCACAACGTTCTTCAGTTCTTCTCCGTCATCATACATTCTTTTGAATACATCATAGTTGAATGCTGGATAGCCTGTGTTGTTCATTATGCCTGTAACTGCGTCCATGCTGATCTCAGACGACGAATCTTTCTCATCCGCATCGCCCTTCATGTTGGATAACACATTGACAAGTGCTGACTCTAGATCTTTGTTTTGGAATTCAAAAAACCTCACAGGACTACTTCCCTGCTAGTTTGCTGTACAGTCTGTTTGAAGTTTCAAACACTTCTTTGGATTCTCTTTGCTCTCTGCCTTCAGGTTCTGTTCCACCTGCTTCTGCATCAGAGGCGCCAAACTCATCTGTCTCGAGATCATCTGTTCCCAAGTCATCTAAGTCCGCGTCTGTGTTGTCCATGCCCATCGTGTCATCGGCGCCCATAGGGTCTGATGCTACTTCTTCTCCGGTCAAAATTCTTACACCGTTGTCCAGTTCTTGTCTGGTTGTCGTTAAAGTGGCTTCCGCCTGTTCAATCGCTGGTTGGAT
>Ga0307488_10003750_pt1 | contig 12662 bp, 13 predicted proteins | sample SB02metaG_FD_202248 | JGI IMG/M metagenome (GOLD analysis project Ga0307488, IMG submission 202248) | Sea-ice brine microbial communities from Beaufort Sea near Barrow, Alaska, United States - SB 0.2 | ecosystem: Environmental > Aquatic > Marine > Coastal | place: USA: Alaska | collected...
GTATCCACCAAGAAAGAGTGAAAAACTCATATTGGGGTAAGGTTACAGTCAATGTTGAAAGGCATTATGAAATATTTGAGTAATTGCATAACAAGCAAAAGCAGGTTCGCGCATTCTGCGCTGGACTGCCAAATCGCTGCGCGCTTCGTCAGCCCCTGTTTTGGGCGTTAAGAACCGAAAATGACCGAATTAGAATTTTATAACAAACAATTTGAAAAATACGGTCGGTACGACCGTGGTAGTAATGAATCTATGACTTATGATATTTCGAATCCTGAGGATTACTTTAAAAGTCTGGTTCATCGAATTTCTAGTAAGGATAAAACATTAGTTGACTTGGGTTGTGGTGACGGTCTGTTTACAGCGACACAAGCACCTCTAAATAGGCGCGTAGTTGGGGTAGATCCATCAAACCTTATAAATGTTGCAAAAAGCAAAGCACATAACAGCACCCATAGAAATCTATCATTTTTTAGAGAGAATGCGGAGAACCTGAGTTTTACAGACTCGTCCGTTGATATTGTTATAAGTCGTCGAGGACCAAATCCAGCAAAAGAGATTTCTCGGATATTGAAAGCTGGAGGAATGTTCGCCTTTATAACTATTGGTGAGGAAGATTGTATAGAGTTGAAAGAGTTTGTTGGTAGAGGGCAACATTTTTGCGATTCTTCGAAAGTAAAAGAAGAGTTAGCGAACTTGTTTCAAACTCATGGCTTTGAAATTTCGGAGTGTAATGACTTTTTCTACCAGGAACAGTACGAATCAGGAGAATATTTAATTGAATTCCTACATCAAGTGCCGATTTTTGATGGATTTAATAGTAAAGATTATTCTGACGTGTCTAAGTATTGCGCAAGTTTTGGGGCAAATTGCATTCAGCTTAATCGCCATCGTGTTTTTTTGCTGGCTAAACTGAATTCTTAAAAATCATAGGCAGTCGACGCGAAAAAGCCGCGCAACTGCTGTTAGCGTTATGAATTTTTTAGGAAAAGTATGAAATCACCTAAATGTCCTGAGTGTGGGACTACAGCAAATTACTTTGCGTTTAAAATATATAATCCATGGAAATTTATGTGCAGGGGCTGTGGTACGAAACTAAAAGTATCAGCGCTCTACACTATATTAATTTGGGCGGTAGGTATTGCGTCAGCAATTTACGCTATTCAGGTGGGGCCGTATATTGAGTCAGGTCAGTGGAGCCTGTTAACCGAATATTCATACTATGGCTTTTACTTGCTTCTGATTGTCTTAATTGGTCGTATAGTTTGGTCTTATATTAGGTTAAATCGCTGGGCCAATTCATAACAAAAAGTAGCAGCACTATAGGCCCTCACTAATACCGCTGACGCGGGGGGCCTATCGTCTCGCTGTCGCTCGCGGCTGTACAGCAACGTTAGAATTACCAAGGCTGCAAGATGGTAACTATAGAAAAATATGAAGCGGGATTGATTCCCGGACTATGGGATGTTTACTTTACTAGCATACGTATGGTTTGTAGTAATAATTACAAAAAGGATCAAATCGAAGCTTGGGCACCAGAATCATTTGATATAAATATATTTAAAGAAACAATGGGTAAATTAGATCCGTTTGTAGCAATGTCAGATAGGAAAGTCGTTGGATATACGGATCTACAAAAAGATGGACTTATTGATCATTTTTATGTGCATGGTGAATATCAGAGGAAAGGTGTCGGGAAAAAACTAATGGAAGCCGTATTAGATAAAGGTGTGAGCTATACTCTTACGTAAGCAATACTGCCAGGCCATTTTGTCTTAAGTACGGATTTTCTGTGGCAAAAGTAAAGAATGAAGATGTCAGAGGTGTAGGAATTGAAAACAACCTTATGGTCAAAGAAAATTAATTCTACCAAACAGCTCAAGCCGACATTTTTCCGTCGCTTGGTTTTTTGGTTACTACCACAAAACAGCTCCTCCAAAAATTCAGCTTAGCTGGGCATTATGTGAAAAATGACTTCTAATTTGTGAACGATCCTGTGAAGGTATTTCTACTACCCATACTCTCTTTAGCTTTTAGTGTGATTTATTAAATTCCCTGGCTATTAGGGGCAACACGAGCCAACTTAGGTCCATAATTGTTGGCCCTTCTTTGGTTTCTTGGAGTATGGATATTGGTCTTCGTCTATAGGGCCATTGCTTTTACTATGAGAAAAAATAATAGTCCTTTAGCTATTGAATATGCGATAGGTGCGGCCGTTATTTTGGTTTCATATATCATAGTCTGGATCGGAATGCTTAATGGATACATGGTAACGGCTTAATGTTTAAGGCAGAATAAACGTGCCAACTTCGCATAACAAACAATTTCTGTTTAAGACCAAAGACCTTGCTTCGCAAGTGGGCTTCGGACTCGTAAACTCGCCGCGAAATGAAGGCGTTATGCAAAGGAACCGAGTGGAAGTTCAGTTTAGAAAACTAAATGATTCCGATCTAGAACTAATGTTTCATTGGTTACATTTGCCTCGTGTCAAAGAATGGTGTAATGACGGAGACGATACAATCGAAAAAGTAGTAGCACACTATTTTGATTCGAATGAAAATGTCGAAAGGTTCATACTAGAATCAGAGGAAGGTAAAGCAGATGGATATTTTCAATGTTATTCGTTGGATGAGATTGGCATTGATTAGTTGATCGGTGACAACAAAAGTATCAATGTGGGCATTGGTGCTCAAGCTGTAAAGAAATTTACCGATTTAGTATTCGAGGAATATAATCCAAATTCAGTCGTTCTTGATCCCGACCCAAATAATGAACGTGCCATTAGATGCTATGAGAAGGCAGGGTTTAAGTTCTATCAATTGAATCGGTCAAGCGGGCAAGAATCCTATATGATGAGATTGGCTGCCAATGCATAACAATCACGGGCAGTGGACGCGTAAAATCCCGCGAAACTGCTGCAAGCGTTAAATTAGTAAAAGGGCTATTTCATGACGTACCAAGCTATTAATTTCAGAAGTAAATTTAAACTGTTTAATGAACAGTGGTCTCCGAAAGTTATTGCAGAAATGAATGAATACCAGTTTAAGTTAGTTAAAGTAGAGGGTGACTTCACTTGGCACGATCACAAGGATACTGACGAGACCTTTATTGTATTGGATGGAAAATTAAGGATTGATTTTAGGGATGGCTTTGTGGAACTTAGTAGCGGAGATATGTATGTCATCCCTAAGGGCAAAGAGCATAAGCCATTCTCTGAAGGAGAATCGAAGATATTAATTATTGAACCTAAATGGATTATAAGTACAGGTGATGAGGTTAGTGAACGTACTTCAGAAGATGCTTGGATCTAAGCCAGTTAACAAGGCGCTGTTGGTCTGCCGGAACCTAATTGGACACCCACTTTAGTTATTTGCTGGTCGCCCTGCATATCAACCAGCTGAAGGCCCTTGGCGTTAAAAAACTCGGTGCCGTGGGCATCATGGTTGAGCCAGGTTTTGCCGAAGGCGGTCTCGATGACCTCAACCTCTAATTGGCTGGCATCGCAGCTCTCACTTATCTGGACAACCACTTTAAGACTTACCGACATTGAAACTTAATGGGCCCTCAAATTCTTGATGATTTTCTCCATTACCACTGTATTTTGCACCTTGTTGGTCGACTATTCTTAAGTGGTATCCAGGTCTTTTGGGGCAGGGTTGCCGCCATCGGCGTACGCTTTAAAGTGGGTGTCCTATTAAGTCAATACGGGTTAATGCCGTTGAGTTTTAGATAGGCTTTGTTGATCGCTTACTGATGTCCGTTAATCAAAAACTCAGCTCTCATGTTTCACATCACCTTACGACCGCTTAAATCAACAAGAAGGCCATTTAATTTTCATACCGAAATTTCGCATGTCAACGACAGGAGGATAGGTTAATAATTATAAGGCCAAGAAAGACTGTGATTTCGCTTCAATGAACGTGGATTTTACTTACGCTACTAAATAATCATCCTCAGTCACTGACAACTTTTTCAGTGATGGGTGAGCTTTACAGCTACTAACGGATCTAAAAATTCTTCTTGTATACTGGACTCAATTTAAGTGACACCACTCTTGCATTTAAGCTGACCTTGATTGCAAGCAAGGCACCGCTATTATCTATATTGGTATATCTCGGATTGACCAAGAATGATTTAGAGCACTGGGTTAAGTGTTGGGGATATTTTTCGCATAGTTTGGACAGGGAAATTTTAAACTTGACTTCGTATCCTAGTTTATCATAAATATAGGAATATGGGTGGCTGTACTCAACATAACGAGTATTATCATCGATCAAATTGTCTCGATCTGAATTTGATGACAATAGAAATTTAGCACTTGTTTCTCTTCTGAATTTTAAAGTATTATGAATGTAGTCCTTGAGAGTTAAATTCAGCATACTGAAGTACTTTTTCAAATCATCTAGATTAATATCACTAAGTTTGTTTAATACGACTAAAATATCTTTGTTGGGTTCGCTAACCTTGATCAGTGCAATATACAGGGAATCGACATCAAGAATTTTGCTTATTTCCATCATCCATTCGTTAGGGTTGGACTCGGGATTAGTGCAGACTTTTAGCACTGAATCTTTTGTATTCGATCCCGATACAATTGACAAAAAGCCACTAACTAGAGAACAATCCAGGTTGAGCGACGAATGTACGACGTCACTTCCAGAGATAATCAATTTAACATTAAGCAGGTGATCATCTCGAAGCATCCCAATTAAAATGCTATGAAGATTTTCTTTCCTAGCCTGCGCAAAAGAATGACTATAATTTAGCATCCGTTGTAGCACTTGCTCCTCAACACTCCTCTTAATTGAAGAAGACAATAGCTTTGTTTGATTATTGCTGTATTCGTCTAAAACTGGTTTTGAGACTTTTCCATGCAGTAAATAAGTACCAACAATAGTGGCCACGATAATTTGAAAAATATGGGCCGCTATTAACACTAACCACCACCCTTTCCCACCAGGCGTAACTGCTTCTTTATTTATGACCTCTATGGAATACTCAGCGACCAATATATCGGATATAAAGTACTGAAAGGTTTTCAGGTCAAACGATGTGAAATTTTGCTCAAAAACGCCTTCATTAGTGCACACTCTAAGTTGGAATGGATGATAGTTACTTGGAAATGTGGAGGTTAAGTTGACACATACGATTAACTCTGGGAAGTGAGTTTCAAGGCGCTCCAATACAACGTTTAACTTAGTATCTAATGCTTGGAAGCTTCTTGAGTAGAGCTCTTCTGTAGATGAATTTACAGTTGACTGAACAGTTGAATAAATGTTGCTTAGGATGCCATTCGTGGATGTTTCTAGTACAGATTTGCTTTGATAGTAAGCGAAATACCCAGACATTATTGAGGATACTAAAATATTAAAGAAAATATAGATTCCTAGGTAGTACTTAAACTTAGTCTCCAGCTTATTGGTCATTTAATATTTCAGCTCCTTAAGGTATTCATTGGTCTGGGCGCCAATTTCATATAGAAAAAGAGCCCTCCTACCTTCTATTAGGGGGTAATCTCTACCCAGCAGGCTTCTATATTCATTTGATTTTAATAGTTCAGATACTTGATCACGAAAGTCTTTTTTTGTGCTGTTTTTTCGGATTAGCTGGATTACAAAATGTGCTACATCAAAAGACAATGCAGATATATAAGTGCGATTCGATACATTCGATGCACAATAGGTCATAAAAATTTCGGAGTATATATGATTGAATTCTCCAGTTAAAATAGCAGGCTGATTTTTTATAAAAATATGTTGAAAATAGTTAGAGCGACCACCTGAAAGCGTGTAAAACTCCTTTCGTCCACCTGTTGAATCTGTACCCAGTATAAGAGACGCACTATGTAAAAGATCTAACTCCCGATGCAGAAATGCGATATCAGGATTGAATAGGACGGTGACTATGACATCATATTTACCCAGCACCAAGTTTTGTGCCAGAGATTGGAAGTTACGAAAATTACTGTGGATCTCAAACTGATCAATATCCAATAGTGGGCTCAGAGATAGAATGTTTCCAAAAATCTTGTCTTTTAGAGAAACTGAGTATTGACTAGCTGAGTTGTATACGATCCCCACCTTCTTAGCTCCCCTGTAGCTAACTTCCTGGGCGAGTACTTTCGCCTGATCAATATCACTGCCTAGAAACCCAAAAACATTCTTGTTGCTTTCAAATAATTTCTGATTAGTTCCGGTAACCACAATAGGAATACCAGATTGAATGAGCTCAGCTACTAAAGGAATCGCTTCAGATGACTTTAATGGAGCAATGACTATATCAGCAGAGTCCTCGACAATATTCTTGGCAGCATTAATTGAGCCGGCAATTGATCTGTGATTGTCATAAAATACAAACTCAATATTTAGATCTTCACTTATTGCGTACTCTTTGATTCCCTCAAAAATACACTGTTTCTCAAGTGACGACGAGGGACCACGTTCATTCAGGTCAAACACTGCAGCAATCTTGAAAGGAGGCTGATCAATTGACTGGCAGGTAGCGGTTAATGAAATAGTGCACATTACTACAAAACGAAATAAATAACGTCTCACTTTTAGTCCTTGGTAAACATGATAACAAAACCTAAATTTTAACTAACCCTGGCACCAGTCGAAAGGTGGAAAGAAAGGGGTGGACTAAACCACCACCGGAGACGGCTGTGCTAGTTTGGGTTGTTTCATTTATCAGACCTAACTAGCTAGCCAAAATCACGTTAATCCAGAAGAAAAATCAAATTTTGGTAACTATTTCAGTAACAAAATCTAGCTTTGACTCATATTTGATTAATACAGTACCCATTTGTCCACTTCAATAACCACACCTATTTGAATTTCCGGCTAATCGTTCAGACTAAGTCCTTCAAATAACTGGATACCTATAGAATGAGCCGTAAGAAGAGACTGCTACGCATCGCTGCCCCCATGATGCTTAGCCAAATAATGATTTTTTCGACGCCAATTATCGATACGATGTTTCTCAGTGTAATTAGCTTAAAAGCAACGGCATCCGTCGGGCTGGTAACCCCGCTAGTATTCTTATTGTCCCAAGTGGTCTGGATTGTCAGTTTCTCAGGATCAAGCATAGCGAATCAGGTTTTAGGGAAAACACGGAACCAAAGTGAATTGTATTCAGCGTTTCTGGTCGTTGGATTTGTACTCTTTATAACGGCATTGGCTCTGTTGGCGATCTCAAAGGTTGGTCTGAATATCTGGTCCACTATTTTTCCTTCTAACAATGGTCTCCAATACTTGGCTGTCTCATACTTGCATGTATATGCATACTGCCTTCCGTCAATTGCAATAATATATTTTGGTCAGTCTGTCTGTAACTCATCAGGTAGAGAGAAACTCGTCCCTCTGATAACAGGGGCAAGTTTCTTAGTGAACCTCGGTGGAAATTGCGTATCGGTTTATTTCTTTGGCAAGCTAGAAGAAAAGGGACTTCATTACATAGCGCTGTCTTCGGTTTTTGCAGCAGCAGTTTCTGCTGTTATGTATTTGGGTATTCTCTCCAAAGTTTATGTTTTAGGAAAAAATAGAAAGACCAGTATTTCTCACATAACGGGAATATTAAAAAGGATTGTTAGGATCGCAGCGCCCTCTGTCCTTGAACCTATGTCATTTGAATTGAGTTTGTTTTCTCAAAACTATTTTCTGTCGTACTTCTCAAGCTCCGCACTCGCCGCGAAAGTATTAATATACAACTCATTTATGTTGGTGCTAATTACAACTATTGGTTTAAGTACGGCGTTAGATATCGAACTATCTCGTTATATGGGTAGTGATAAAAAAGACCAAATGCGCTTAACGTTAAATGCCGCAACGAAACTTACAGTTTCTTTCGCATTGGCTATGGCACTGTCGATTACGCTTATTTGGAAAGCTCTGGAATATTCAAATTTGATCGAGAATACCCATCTATTTGTACTCGCATCTACTGCAGTTTTCCTGGCATTTATTTCAGAGCCGTTTAGAGCAACGAATCTGATTTTCGGTAATACTTTGAAAATTTCTGGCTTTGCTATATTCCTTTCAATATCAAATATATTATATACTTGGCTAGTGATAGTGCCTATTGCGTACCTACTCATTGTCCAGTTAGAACTCGGATTGGTAGGCGCTTTTTTGGCTATAATGATTGACGAGCTTGGCCGCACAATAATTTCTTATTTCAAACTATGTTCTTTATCTTGGTTTTCACCTCGCTTTTTAGATTCGCAGTAAACGGAGACGTCACTTGAAAAATATTTTAATTGTTGGGTCTGGCATCGTAGGAATTACTACAGCTATAAAATTTCAAAAAAGTGGATACTCAGTAACTATTGTTGACAAATCTGAACCTGGAAACGCATGTTCTTTTGGAAATGCTGGAGTATTGGGGACAAGTACCTGCACGCCGCTTTCAATGCCAGGGATAATCTCAGACATACCTAAGCTATTGTTTGATGATGAAAGCGCGTTGACCATTAAGGCTTCATATCTAGCAAGGAATTTAACCTGGTTTAGTAGGTTTTTAGCAGAGTCTAAAAAAAGGAATGTATCCAAGTCTGCTCAAGCAATGCGCTTACTTAATGGTCCCTCCGTGATTCTGTATAAAGCCCTGGCGAAAGAAGCTCAATGTGAATCGCTTATAAAGAATAATGGCTACTTACACCTCTATGAAAATAGCGATGTATATCACGCAAGCAAATTTGCATGGACATTAAGAAGTCAAAACGGAGTGACATTTGAGGACTTGAGTGCCCCAGAAATTAGGGATTTACTACCAAGTGTTTCAGAAAAAATTAGACACGGTATATATGTAGAATCAGATGGTCACTGTATAAATCCTAAGCGTTTGGTTGATAAACTATTTGAGTATTTTACATCGCTAGGTGGAAAGTATTTATGTACGGAAGCTCACTTAAATAAAACATCCAAATCAAAATTGGAAGTCGTAAGCAGTCATGGTGTTTTAAACTATGACAAGTTGGTTATTTGCACTGGTTCGTCCACGAAAAAATTACTTGAAAACATTGGTTACAGTATCCCAATATTGCCAGAACGCGGTTACCACCTATCCTTAAAAAATCCGAACGTAAAGCCTGCCATGACCATCATGTCCGGTGACTATAAATATGTCACAACGTTAATGGAAGATGGTCTGCGTCTGGCTGGGATTGCTGAGTTTGGAGCTGAGAAATCTGCTGAAAGCTATGAAAAAGTCACAAATAAGTACCTCCGGTTGGTCAAGAGGATGTTCCCTGCAATTGAATGCGACGATGCAAGCCTATGGAGTGGATGCAGGCCATCAACCCCCGACAGTAATCCCATTATAGATAAACTGAGTAACTTCGAGAACGTTTTTGTGAATGCAGGCCATGGCCATACAGGTCTTGCCGGGGCACCTCGTTCAGCGGAAATTCTATTCGACTTGGTCGAAGGAAACCCTTGCGAAGCCACAGACATGTTTAATGAAAACAGATTTTAAGGAGCAATGATGATAGTTAATAAAGTTGAACAACTGATAGGAAATACGCCAGTATTTAATTTTGAATCGTTAACAACTTTATGCCAAAGAAACTCCATATTTGGCAAAATTGAAGGATTCAATATAGGAGGTTCGATAAAAGACAGAACAGCCCTTGGCTTGTTAAGGTGGGCAGAGAAAGAAAGAGGTCTCAGACCTGGTATGACTATAGTTGAGTCTAGCTCTGGGAATCTTGGTGTTGCACTCGCGATGTTATGTGCAAAACGCGGTTACACATTTAAATGCGTTGTTGACCCGAAAACACCTCAGCATAATGTCCAAGCAATGAAAGCTTTTGGTGCCGAAACCATACTCTGTACGACAACTGACTCTAATGGAGGCTATCAGATTCCGCGGATTAACTTAGCAAAACATTTAGAAACGACTGATAGCAATATTGTTAATTTGAATCAGTATGAGAACAACGCAGCGGTTGAATATCATTGTAAGGAAACCGCTGCTGAAATCATTAGGCAAATGGGGAGTGTTGATATTCTGGTCGGCTGCGTTAGCACTGGTAGCCATCTTTCCGGTATCTCAATGGCAATAAAGAATCATAATCCAAAGGCGATTACAGTTGCTGTTGAACCAGTCGGTTCAGTCATATTTGGTGGTATGAGTAAGCCATTTCTTCAAAACGGCACAGGTCTCAGTTTTACACCCAGAAACTACAAGGCAAGCGTTATTGATGAAGAAATGAAAGTAAATGACATTGATGCCTTTTCAATGTGCAGAAAAATAGCAAGTACAGAAGGCCTACTAATTGGAGGTTCGTCCGGTGCCGCGCTGCATGCTGCTATCCACTTAAAGCGCCAGTTCAAAAGCCCACAAAAGGTGCTTGTTATACTCCCGGATTCAGGTCAGAAATACCTTAATACTATTTTCGATGATAGTTGGATGTGTACAAATGTAAATCAGCTTTCTAATACTGAAGTGGTCGTGGAACTAACTGAGGCAATATAATGAAAGATAGAATTCAAAAGAGGTTGGAAGGCGAAAAATTAGAGCCGATGATTTTTGATAAAACTGGAAATGCAGTTTATATAAATGAAGACGTGAGAAAGTGCAAAGCTTATTTTGACCAAATAAGTAATCCTTACATTGGTATTTATGGCGACCATGGTACGGCTGCATTTGTACTAATTGCAGCCTGTATTTTAAGTGGGAAAACGTTTTTTACTTTGTTTTGTAACGATAGCAAAGAAATCAACGGGGCGAAGATCAAGTCTCTAGAGCGTTCTCATATTGTAACCATAACTAGAGAGTGCCCCTTTGACAGCACCTTTTATCCTGAGATTGTTGATGGCCCGATGGAGGGCGATGAATACTTATCCGAATCCCGAGGAAATTCAGTTCCTTTCGATTTTGTATTCTTTACATCAGGTTCAACTGGGATACCTAAACCTGTCAAGGGCAGATTGGATACAGTTGTGCACTTTATAGAGAATACTTTTAACCTATCCCCAATAACAGGTTATGAAACATCTATATCGATGCTCGGATTTGCTTTCGATGGAATTCTAAGAGCATATCTAATGCCGATATTTCTAAATGGGGCGGTGCTACCTATAGGTGTAGAGGATTGCCTTACATCCGGCATTAAAATTGATGGTCCAATTCTACTGCATACGACACCAACGATATTAAATAAATACTGCGTGATCCATTCAGTTGGAGCTTCTTCCACCCAAGCTAAGTTTTTACTTGGTGGAGAAAACCCCAATAGACTAAATTTTGGTTCTACTAAAAAATGCTTTCCAGGATCGGATCTTATGAGTATATATGGGGCTACCGAAATGACATTGGGAAAGGCAATTTCTCACAGTTTAGCTGACGGATTTACGGGGATTGGCCGAATATTTAATGACACCGAAATTACACTGTCTAGCACAAGTGAGGTGATTATTAACAGCAGGTTCGGTACTGATGGTTACTTAAACGTGGAATTAAACCATGGTAAGTTTAAGTTCGGATGTGGTGAAGTAGTCTATATGACTGGTGATGTGGGTGAAGTGCTACCTAGTGGAGAGATCAGAATAGTTGGTCGTATAGATAACTCAATAAAATGGAATGGTAAGATTGTTAATTTAGATGAACTTGATCACCTGTTGAAAACAAAATATTTACTTGACGTATGTGTCGTGTTTGATGAAATTGTTGGATTAGCCTATTTTAGCCAACAGAAAAATATCGATCAAATTAAGGAACTAGTAAGGAGCCATATAGTACCTTCTGGTAAAATTTCAGGCATAGAATCGTTTCCTTCCTCGAGTATAGGGAAGGTTGATCGAGCAGCTTTAGTAAGGCTGATAACGAAGGAGGATCCCGCCTTAGAGCTGAATTCGAAATGGAGCGAATTCATCAATAACTTAGAGGACTTGTGGAATAACAAGAATATAGATGCAGACAAAAGCCCAATCGGAAATGGTGCAGATTCGCTAGATATCGTTTTATACCATGGAATGTTAAACGACATAGGTGCAACGCTGACTCTACATGAAGCCGCTAGTGAATCTATCAAAACCGCATTGAAGGAATTAGGATAAAATGAATAGTAAAACTAATAGTTACTTTCAACGTCTAAAACAAGACGGGACTATTGCTCGTTTTTCCGCGATCATTAGGCATAAAGAAGAAGTCTCAGTTGCATTTGATGATATGTCTGAATCAGATTCGTTTTATGGAGGGTCTTTTGCTAAACTTTTTTCTGGCCTTCTATGTGCTAAGTGGCTTAGCGAGGGAAAAATATCTTTACTTGAACCTGTAGGTAAGTATATAGGCAGCTTTAGTCAAGGTGAACTTAGGACTATATTGATCATAGACCTGTTAACTCACACCGCAGGATTAACGCCAGATCCTGGCGCGCTAGGTGAAGCCGTCCCTAGGCCCGAGAAAAAAATTAGATCACAAAAAATTGATTTCGATCTTGCAGCGGGAGAGCCTCTCCTCAAACCACGAATGCAGTTTTCATACAGCAGTTTAGGTTTCATAGTATTCTCACGTATAGTGGAGAAAATAGCAAGTGAACCGATCGCGAATGTTTTGAAGAATGAGATATTTGAACCACTTGGGCTGGTAAGTACAGGCTTCTATCAGAGCGAAAAAGATAAAGGTAAACTGAATTTTATAAAAGACCGGGAGTTGATTTCATT
>Ga0307488_10003752_pt1 | contig 12660 bp, 16 predicted proteins | sample SB02metaG_FD_202248 | JGI IMG/M metagenome (GOLD analysis project Ga0307488, IMG submission 202248) | Sea-ice brine microbial communities from Beaufort Sea near Barrow, Alaska, United States - SB 0.2 | ecosystem: Environmental > Aquatic > Marine > Coastal | place: USA: Alaska | collected...
TTTCAACTGTAAAACGTGTAGAAGATTTACCTGTATGGGACAAAGGATGTGATAGTAGTTACACTTGGAGCAAGAAGTTTAAACACTTGATGGGTCAAAAGACTGCTGTTGAACTAGCACAGCAAATTATTGATACACTTAAAACAGATAGCAATCCAGAAGGATTGTTCCTACATCCTGTTACACAACAAAGACAACACTTTTGTGTTACAGGTGGCGAGCCGTTAATGAAGCACGGACAAGAAGCATTCATTGGTATTATGCGTGAGTTGAAGCGTATGGGAAATATGCCTGCTAGTGTTACATTTGAAACTAATGGTACACAAGCATTAACACAAGAATTTATTAATTACTGGACTTATGAAGCAGATAACGAAATCGAACTGTTCTTTAGTGTAAGTCCTAAACTGTGGAGTGTAGCAGGTGAAACTGCAAAGAAAGCAATTAAGCCTGATATAGTTGCACAGTATAGTAAATTGTCTATAGGACAATTAAAATTTGTTGTAGGTTCCGAACAACAACAGTGGGATGAGATGGAAGATGCTATCTCACAATTTAAAGCACAAGGTGTAAATTATCCTGTATGGGTTATGCCTGTAGGTGCTAGAGAAGAAGAACAAACAGCAACCGCCGGAGCAGTTGCTAAGATGGCATTTGAACGTGGATATAATGTAGCCGCAAGGGTACACGTATACTTGTTTGGTAATGCTATCGGAACATAAGGATAAATTATGAACTTTATAAAGAAACTGTTCAGTAAGAAACAACCTGATACTGATGTGTCTGCGCCTGGAATTAGTGATAAACAAAAGGCAACGATGAAGAAAGAACCATGGGTTGGTGTATTGAATACACATGTGAACAAAGAAAATGTCCGAAATGGCTTTTTTGAGCTTGACTGGAACGACCATTTCATAGTACAATTAAAACAACAAGGATATGGAGTCGATGGTGACAAGGATGAAGATATTGTTGATCGTTGGTTTCGAGAACTTTGTGCAAACGTTGTAGTTGATGGTGACTACGGAGGACCACTAGACATTGGAAGTATAGATCCAGATGTTATAAAGAAGGCGAAATGAGTAAAATGACACATATAATAGTTGATACAGCAAATACATTCTTTCGTGCAAGACATGTAATTAATGGTGATGCAGATATTAAGTTAGGTATGGCTTTTCATATCACACTTAACAGCATTAAGAAGGCATGGCAAGACTTTAACGGCACACATGTTGTGTTCTGCTTAGAAGGACGTAGTTGGCGTAAAGACCATTATGAGCCTTACAAGCGTAACAGGCAAGTTGCTCGTGATGCGCTTACAGAAAAACAGCAAGAAGAGGATACTGTGTTCTGGGAAGCCTTTGATACATTTAAGAACTTTGTTACAGACAAAACTAACTGTACTGTATTACAACACAAAGAGCTAGAAGCAGATGACTTAATTGCTGGTTGGGTACAACAACACCCAGATGCAGATCATGTTATTATTAGTACTGACACAGACTTTCAACAGTTAATTGCTCCTAACTGTAGACTTTATAATGGTGTGCAAGAAGTTACTACTACACCAGAAGGCTTTTTTGACAAGAAAGGCGAACTAGTTGTTGACAAGAAGACCAAACTGCCTAAGGTTGTAGATGCTGAATGGATGTTGTTTGAGAAATGTATGCGTGGCGACACTAGTGATAATGTGTTTAGTGCGTATCCAGGTGTACGCAAAAAAGGTTCTAAGAACAAAGTAGGTCTTGTTGAAGCATTTGCAGATAGACAAACTAAAGGATTTAATTGGAATAACCTAATGTTACAACGTTGGGTGGACCATAATGGTGTTGAACATCGTGTGCTAGAAGATTACGAACGTAATAAAACTATTATTGATCTTACTGCACAACCTACAGATATTAAAGAAAAGATTGAAAGCACAATTAAAACAGCAATTGATGCAGATAAAAATATAAGCCAAGTTGGTGTAAGATTGATGAAGTTTTGTCACTTATATGACTTAAAGAAAATTTCAGATCAGGCACAAGCATATGCTGAGCCGTTAAATGCGAGGTATACAGTATGACGTTTTTAAAAGCAAAACCAGTTCTTGACGATAAGTTTTGGATTGTAGAAGATGAAGGACAAAGAGTTGGAACTTTAAGAAAAGATGAGTTTTCACAATTTGTATTACAAAACAAAGACGGTGTTAAAATTTATAAGAATAAAAAAGTTGTAACAAATGAGTTTGGTGACGACTTCTTTGTTGCTAAAATTATTAAAGAAGCAGATAATTCAAACCCAAAAGAAGTACATGGGTATGCATCAAGTACTGTTCCACATAATGCAATGTTTGATATACGTCAAAAACTTCCGTTGTTTACAAAAAGTAAAGATAGTAAAAGTTTATATTGTGCAGGTTACTATGTAATTAGATTTGATAAGGGTTGGGTCAAAAGTTTTTCTCCTAAACTTATTACACTGCAAAGATACGAATCTAAAGGTCCTTTTAAGACTGACTTAGAAATGAAACAGGTACTATCAAGTGTCAACAAATAGTATTCCAACTAATCTAGCATCAGTGCAAAAACTTCTTCAACGAGTATCGTCTGCTGAAAAAACCCAACAACGAGAAATACGTATAACAATTGAAGAAGCAAGAACACTTGTAACAGAACTTGCACTAATAACAACTAAATTAGGGTCTACAGTAGCGGAAATACATACATTACTAAAACAGATAAACAAAACTGCTAATGAAGTTGATGTTAAGTTTGACGGCGGAAACTTTTAAAAAAGGATAAATATATACGTAGTTAACTAGGAATTTACGTATATATGAGTAGACCAAAACCAAAAATAATTCTCGAACATACCAACCGAGAGACCTATAAAGTAGAACAGATACTTGAAAGCGAGGCTATATGGGCTGTATTTTATAAACACAAGCCTTTTAATTTAAAAAGCGGTAGTGCTGTATCAAGTTATCCTGGTCCGAAATATAAGAAGGTTTCATTTTCTAATCCTGGTCATGCTAGAAACTTAGCCAAAAAACTTAACAAACTGTTTAACACTACTGACTTTTCTGTACATAAATTAAACTCTGGGGAAAAAGAATAGTGGAATGGACGTTAAAGACAATTACACAAATATTTTTTTAAAAGCCGCTGAATTAAACATTACTGCCGAACTAGTCAAGAGCAAAAGAATGGAGTGGTGGTGGAATGTGCGTGTTAAAAATGATGGTGGGCTAAGACTAACAGACCAAGCAATGGATTTTATTAAGAATCAATCCAAAATTAAAATCTATAAGATTGACTTTCCAAAAGACTTTTCAATTACCCCACAAATACTTTTATGGCTTGACAAATTTATAGATTCACCGTATTATATTACTAAACGATCAATATCAGTATTAAAGGAGAAGGCTGCATTTGAACTATATCTCTTTAGTGGAGATGTCCAAAAACTAGGATATAACAAGGCATTGAGTAAAAGATTAAGCCAAGAATCATCATAGTTATAGTAGCAGTTAATAAATAATTTTATGTTAGAACTAAATCCGTTAGATATTTTGAATATTAGAAAATTGGAAACAATGCCTCCGCACTTCTGCAAAACTAAGATTGCAGGCGAAGATAGAAACTATAGAGATGTTACAAATTGGATTAAATCTAAACTTACAGGAAGATATTGTGTGTTACAATACCCTACTGTAACAAGTAACGACAAATTTCAAACAGCAACATTTGTTGGGTTTGAAGAACAAAAAGAGTTGACATTTTTTATGTTGGCTTGCCCATACTTAAGGAGAAACTAGAATGGCTGAAGAAGTAAACAAAACTGATGCTCCTGCTGAAGCAGAAGTAAACACAGAAGCGACTGCTGCTCCGGCAAGCGGTCCAGTACCAGTACCAACACCTGGCGCAGAAACTGCGGCAGCACCTGATTTGAATATTAGTGATCTAAATGCTGTGAAAAGCATTATTGATATTGCTACAACAAGAGGTGCATTTAAGGCTAACGAACTTGAAGCAGTTGGTAAAACTTATAACAAGTTAACATTGTTCTTAGATCACGTATCTAAGCAGCAACAAGAACAACAAACACAAGGGAAGTAAATTATGGCTAAAAAAATCAAACACATAGGAAAACTGAAAAATACAGGCGACAAGGTTGCTGTAGTATTTAGAACAGTTCCAGGCGAATCAAATAATGCTTTAGTATTGCAAACTGCAACACTAAGAGATGAAATTCATGATTCATTGATGGCTATGATCGATTCCGATCAAGCACAACAAACAGGAGAACTAGGAGAACTAATGTTTTCTAGAACTTTTCCAAACGGAAGACCAATGCTACAATCAATGCAAAATGAAGGCCGTCTAAGAAAAGTTCCTACTGATAATGTAATAATGACTCCTACACCGTCAACCGAAGTTAATCTTGCGCAATTAAATACTTTAATTGCAGAGCAAAAAGGTATGTCTGTAGATGAGTTATATACACTAGTAAGTGGTGCTCCAACAAAAGAACAACTAGCAGCACAAACTACAGCATCAGAAAGCACACCAAGCCAAGAGCCAGTAGCGGCTCCTAAAACGGATGGTGTATTATCTGATTCAGATCTTGCAAAATCATTTCGTAGTCAAGCAGATGCTATGTATAAAGAAGCAGCACAATTACGTAGACAAGCAGACGATTTAGATCCACCGAAGAAGAAAACTTCTTCTAAAGCAAAAGCAGAAGCAGAAGCATAAAAAGTGCATAGGCATTACTTCAAGCCGCCTAAACATCTAGTAGACGAGTGGCCGGAGGTGTTCAAAGATTTATATATGGACACCATGCCGGTTGCTTATGTCGAGAAGATGATTATTGAATTTACAGATGGACGTATCTGGGAAATCAATGTCAAACAACAACTAGAAAATGCCAACCCAGATATTGTTGCAAAAAAATTACTCAACTCTTTAACTGAGTATAAAGACACAATCAAAAATTTAGATTTTAAAATAGATGTTGGTTTATTAAAAGCCGATATAGCAAAAAAGACTAAGAAGATTCTCTAGTATTACCGTAATGTACAACTTCGTATGTATTCGAAGTATGTTCTCTCCAAGGATCAACTACAACACTATCATCAGTAACGTCAATATACATTTCTGGATGCGCAAGAAGAACTACTGCTCTATAACGTCCTTTGTCAGCCCCATACACTAGTGGATCAATTTTCATTGGATTAAATCCGTATTCATAACAATATTGTGAAACTAGTAATGCATAACTTCCGTCAACATAAGGCACACCTGGTTTATAAGCAATACCATTTATTAAGATAGGCAGTTTTTTTTCTTTTGCGATTTCACATAGTTTGGTTGCAATATTTTGTGCTTGTACTTCTCTAGCATTCATAATTGCATCAAAGATATCATAACCTAAATCTAATTTTTTAGCCATATAACGTAGTGCTATATTATCTCTTGGGTGGCATCCTCCACCATCTCCCATTCCTGCTTTCATGTATGCAGAACTAGTAATTCTTTTATCGCAATTTGTCAATGCCTCTGTCACTTTATCAACATTGATATTACCTTGCTTTTCTGCAACATCCTGCATCATATTAACCAATCCTATTTTGGTGCTGATAAATGTATTGTAGAATACTTTGATGCATTCACACTCGTCCCACGTTCCAATTTCGTAACTTGGATCATTTTCCATTATGGTTTTATAAAAGTCTACGAGTTGTTTAGCATCACCTGTTGCACTACCATCTTCAGTTCCAATCATCACAATGTCCGGATTAACCATATCCCAAGCAACAGTTCCCATTGCAATTAGGTATGGATTATAAACGAATCGTGTGTTAGTAATATGTTGCACGAATTCTCTGCGAGTCGTACCAGGTAAAACAGTTGAAATGAGAACAAGCAGTTGATCCTTGTGCATGTGTTCATTCGCTTCTTCAAGAACGCTGTGAACTATGTCGTAGGAAAAATCCTTAGGTTCTAGATGTGCTGTGGGTGCTCTGCCATCATAAGCAGGATCGTGAGGAGTAGGAACAGCAACAAATACTATCTCCCTGTCCTTCACACACTCTTGTATTGTGGTCTTAAATTGGACATTATCCGTTTGGACATCAATAATATCGTATCCCGTTACATCATGTCCTTTTTGGGCAACCACTTCAGCACAGGGTAAACCCAATTTGCCCAATCCTATAAATCCAATTTTCATCTTTTTTCCTTTACTGTTATACCAAAAGTATTTACAAAAACCTATTTAAACGCATTTTAAACCTGGTTTTTGTGCTAGTGTTCAACTATAGCACTGCACCTAATAGCACCGCTGTATGACGCTTAAAATGCGTTTAAGGCACCTTAAAACTGTGCTAGTAGTTCATTGGCTTGCTTAAATACCTATCCCTTTTACGACTACCCGTTATTAACTTTCTATTATACTTGGCAATAGTTCTAACTTTTGGCAACCATTCTTTTGTTAATACTTTCTTGGGCATTTGGCACAACCTTTCCACTTCATCCAAAATAGCAATCATTCTATCACCATGATCCTCTATGCTATCATAAGTTTCATCTATGAATGGTGCATACGTCTTATAGCCCAATTGCTTAAGATATTTTAAACTGTTTGGTGCAGTTGCAATAATAAACGGATGCCCCATTCCAATAGTCTTAAATATCTTTTCACTTAGGAATGGAGTATCCTCATGATAGGTAGTTTCATTGACTATACTGAAATATGTTTCTATGTAAAATTCATTTATTGAATCCTCGTGTATCGCTCTATTGGTTACTAGATCCTCAGTATCTAAATACATGGCTGGTAAATTTTTAACATCAGAATTGTTTTTTAAAATCTGTGAAATTTTTTCATGCTTCGCATACATGTGTTGTAGTCGTGGATAAACTGTATCCCAAGTTTGTCCATCGTCACTGGGAGCAAAACTTATATAACCTTGGCCCAATAGATTGCGAGACTTCAATAGTATAATTAATAGCGGTCTATGCAGTCGCCATCTCCTGTTTAGATTTAAAAATTTCTTTGTGTATTTCTTTTTCTTTGGCAAACTAACTACGCCTTGTTTGGCAGCATCTCTACCTGCGGCTTCAAATAGACTAAACCAATCAACTTTTATCTCAGGTAGTTGTAATTTTTTTGCTATTTTCTTAACATGTTCGTGCATGGTTGGAACTGCCGAAAGGAATATAATTTGTTCCGCTGGTATATTATGTTTAACAACAATATCTCTATAAATTGCATCCGCACATTCATAAAAGTATTCCAGTCCATTGTCAAGCACGAGGAATACTTTTCTATCTCTTACTCTTTCTAAAACATTTTTAGGAACTATCTTGTCTATAGCGAACATGCTGAAACTATCTGCATTTGAAAATTGGATGTAGAAAAAATCATAAGGTGCTTGTTCCTTAGCATAATAGCCAACGTTCCTATCAATCTTGATTACTTCCTTGTCGTGGAGACTGTATGTCTTTACATATAATAAGTTATCTTTGTTTATGCAGGCCATTATAATCTTCTCACTCCGCTTGGTGTCCAGAATTTAAGTGTATCATCTAGCGTTCTGCATTCCAAAACTTTTGCATCATACTCTTTTGCAAACTGTTTCATATTATCAGTAACTGTATAAAAATGTTCAAGATACTTTAAGTAGCCAAGTGGAGTTGGATGATAGTCAGCAGTCTGCCCTTTCCCTCCCCACCCTTTAATCGGAGTTTGCGGCCATCTTCCTTTATATACTATATCAACCACTGACGGCTTTACTTTATCTAACGTAGACTTATATAAATCAATTATGTCCACTAGATGATTTTTCTTAATATTATCCGTTATTTTAGTTTCTTCAAAATCAACCATTTTAAACATTTCAGTATCGCAGGGCAAACTTTTTAAATAAACAGAAGCCTGTTCAACTATTCCTAGATCTCTCATTAGGTAAAATCTATCGTCTGCCCACTTATGAACAAAATCCATATCTATTACACTTTGAGTATAGATGTTACCAGGTGTTTCCCATCTATTATTCTTATAACGATCTTCTCTACTCACACTACTCCACATAACCATTACTAAATCATCTTCTGTAAATTTATGTGTAAGATTTGCTTCTACTAGGCTGTTGGATATGAACAAGTTGCCGCCACCGCTTTGTGCATAATTATAATACTCAGGAACTTCCTGTGCTACAATATCTGCCCATGTGGGCCAATTGTATTTTGTGAGACTACACCCAAATGCAAAAAATCTTTTGTATTGATTAAATAGTTTCATAATACTTCTCCGTTCTAGCAACTGCTTTCTTTATTGCATCAGCGTAAAAGTCACTGCGTCTGATTAAATCAAAATTGTGCTGTATTGTATCCATGCTCTTTTCTAATCTCGCAATCTTATCAGTCTCTAGTAACTCTATCCAATCATATAATGCTTGTTGTGTAGCATTAAATCGTTCTAGGTTATCCTCTATATCATTGTATGCAGGATCTATTCCACACCAGTCTGTTCTAAATCCCATCTCCTCTAGACATTTTAGAGTTCCTTGGCTAGCAAACAGTATAAGTGGGTGTCCCATAGTAATGGGCTTAAATATTTTTTCTGTAATAAACGCTGCATCTTCAAGAAATATAGTTTCCGTTATTACACTTAGTAAACTATTCTTATAGATATCCACATTGTATTGATTGGCTGCATTTGTGTTGCTCCAGTCTCCATCTATAAATTTAGGAAACTTATCAGTTATGTCTGAGTAATCTCCCACAAGCATTTCAGTGTCTATGTCTTGCAACTTTATTTCGTTGCCGCTGACTATTCCTTTATCTAAATGTGCATCCTTCATTAATCTATATAAGTGTGCGCCTCGATGTGGACGATAAACTCTGTTAAGGCTGTTGTAATCCTTGCTGGCAGGGTTAGCCATTGCATACTTTATGACCGGACTAGTAGGCAAATTTGCATCTCCGAATATGTTTCCAAAATGATTGCTATACATTACATCATACAGCCTATCAACACCTTTGTATTTTCTCCATCTACGGTATTGATATTCTATCTTTTTATTACCCTGTAGTATTAGAACACTATCCTTAGGCAATCCTAGTTCAACCATTGCAGTATGAGTGGTCAAAAAACAATCCCAATGCTGTGTAACCATAGGACGGCCTTCTCTGTCAGCATTTATTATCAATCTTATTTGTTTTCGCCTTACCTTCTTTATAATTTTCTTAGGTAAGCATCGTAAGATGTGCTTGTGTGGCACACCCACATTTGTTAACACTCCTGCCCACCAATCAGGGTCGCCCCTTACATCCACAAAGTATATACCGTTTTCATTAACATCTGTTAACTCCGAAACATCTAACTGCATGTCTATACATTTTTGCTTGATAGGAGCACCAGGTGCTACAAGCCAATAGTCTATATTGCCATTAGTTGCTAGTTTGTTTTGATTAGATTCATTACTTGATAGTGTATCAAAGTATATCTTCATTCTTCCATTAACTCCTCTAATTCAGGAAATGTTAAAGGACCATCTTCTTTTCTTTTTCTGTCATAGTAATCAATAGTGATTTTAAATTTGTCTATAATAGTAGGATTATGTTGTGTAGATTTTAATCCATTAATTACAGTTTGTAGAGATTGTTTAATATTTCCGCCTTTACTATTAGCATACTCTGTCAATTTTTTAGCAGTATCCGCCAGTTCTTTGTCAGTAAGTAATTGCAAACTTAAAAATTCTGGATTCATTATTACATAAAAATGTGGACTATAGTTTTTGACATCCACTAACCCACTTTCTAACATGTAATCTATAAATTCTGTAAGTGTTTTTATGTTTAGTATTGAAACTACTGTATTAGTTTGCATATCTACATGCGGTGCTTGTTCTCTTACAGTTTTAATATTCTGTTCTACAACATTCCATATAGTTCCATGCCTAATATATTCAGCACGCGGGCCCCAACTATCAAGACTAGCACCAATATAAACATTAGAAAACTTCTTCCACATGTCTAATACATTTTTATTTTTGTATTTTAGCACACTCATGTTTGTGTTATATCTTAATTTTACATCTGTTCTTCCATGCTCAATCAAGTATTCAAGTATATCGTAATGTTTGTCAGTTAATAACGGTTCGCCACCGGCAAAATAAAATTCTTCTATAGTATCAAAGTGTGGTTCGAACTGTTTGTATAGTTCATCATTGTTAACTCCGCCTGCATAGGTAAAGATTTTTTCGCTGCCATGTTCTTGTGCCCAACTACTTGAATACAAAGGACCGCAGGATCTACATTTAAAATTACAAATATTACTCCATCTTACATCTAGATACCTTAGTTTAAAATCATCTATGGTTCCATCAACATTTGTTGTTGCGATAGCGTTGTCTATATATTTTTCAAACTGCTCATTGCTGTGCTTACGAAAACTACTGTTACCAGAATCTTCATCGCGATAACATGCAGTACATTGGCTACATTTTTCTCCAGCCAACATATTCTTACGCATTCTTTTAAAACTTTCATTATTAAATACTTCTTTTAATGAGCCGTCTTGTACATTACCCATAGATTGCTGCCAGTCTCCTACACAACAAGGTAGAACAGTGCCGTCTGGATTTGCATAGAGATGTATCCATGGTAGTATACAGAAAGTTTTATTTGGCACAGTCATTATAAAATCCTTCTAATTCAGGAAATGTTTCAACAAAGTTTGTCCCTCTACGCTTATCATATTCTGTAAACCAACTAAAAAAATCTCTCCGCCCTTCTTGTACACGCTCTGGAGTATAATTTGTGCTAGCCATGTAATCAACTACACGTCTAAACTTCTCATATTCAAGTATACTAAACTTATGTTTGTCTGCATCATCTAAATTTTCTGCTATAAACTGTAAATGCTGTTTCATATAAGGAACAAATTCATTTTTAGGAAGTATATTCATATCATATTGTAATGGTTCTTTTAAGTAAGGTGTATCAAATCTAATACGTTGCCATTTGGTTTGATTATCTGTATTGTACTTTATACGCCATTCTAGAATCTTTTTTAATAGTTTAGTAAAATTAGTTACAGTTAATATATTAAACGTAATCATAAAAGTTAACGGCATATTAGTCTTTGTCATGTAAGTATCTAAGTTCTTTTCCCACAGCTCTAAATCTAAGCCTGTTCTAATATACTCTGCTTGTGGTCCCCATGTATCAATACTAGTAAAAATCTTAAAGTCTTTGATACAGCCTTTTTCAACTAAACTGTTTACTTTGTCAGTAAATCTTTCAATAAGGATAGGCTTAACACCTAAGTTAGTATTAATGTTTAATTCTAATTCAGGGCATGGATTCTTTTCTAGTTCGTCGAACATACGCCATGTGCTTTGCTGTAGTAACGGTTCACCACCTGTAATACGTAAAATTGTAAGTGTCTTACGCAATTCAGGCCACCACTTCCACCATGCTTTAACATATGGATTTGTTTCTTCGTCTTTGTGTATTTCAAACCAGTCAATATCATTCCTATGATTCTTAACCATAGTGTATGGACCATGTTTTTCAATCTCTTTATAGTAACTGCTAGAATGTTTAGGATGACAATATCCGCATTTAAAATTACATTCATTACCGAAACTAACTTCCACATATTGCGGATTAACATCTGCCATTGGATTTTGTTTAATATCATTAAAACGTTTTGGTGTATGTATACTTGCATTACGTTCTTTACGATCACTAATGTAATCTTTACCCATACATTCAACATTCCAACAATAGTTACAACCGCTAGGTTTCTCTCCGTTTATCATAGCCTGCCTTTCGGCTTTCTTTTGAGGTGTATTATGCAATAGACTAGGATTTTCTTCTAGTCCTTCCAGCGGAATTTTATGTGGAGCAGGATGATAACAACTATGTGTTTCTCCTGTTCCTAAATAGATAGTAGTGTGATGCCATTTAGCCAAACAGAAGGTAGGCGATATCTCGTCCATAATAGGTATAAATTTTTCTATCCTATCCTTGTCCTGCATCAAACTGCTCCTTTAACCAATCAAAGTCATTTATTAATCTAAGAGCATCTGAATTATTGCTATTAGCATAACCATATTCACGCCCGGCACAAGCGCCGCTAATAGTATATTTGCCGAAAGGGCGTTCGTATCCTTCAGTTGTCCAGATATCAAGTCTTTCATTGGTTTCCTGTTCGTTTTGTGCTCTTATAGTTTTACTTGCTAACTTGCAGCATTCTCTAAATGCACCTTTCCATGCTTCAAACTCATTTGTATTAAATGCTGTTATGTTAGAAAGTTCGTTAACTGCTTTAAATTTATTGCTAATACTAGTAGTCATATCTGGTTTAGACATGTCCATGTCTAAAGTCATCTGCGTTGGTAATAATTTAACGCCACCGTATCCGTACTCTAAGTCATTTACTGGATTGATACTACGCCATACATGCACAGTATACATTTCCGGGTCTTGGTAATCAAAATTAAATTCTTCAACTATATGTGCATCGCCATCTACTACCCAGAACATATCACTTTCAACAATTTTTGCTGCTTCTAAATGTGCTTGATGAATTCCTTTTACGTTTGAAATTCTTTTTGCTCTTGGGAATCTACTTTTTAAACGCTGCCAATTTTTA
>Ga0307488_10003753_pt1 | contig 12659 bp, 12 predicted proteins | sample SB02metaG_FD_202248 | JGI IMG/M metagenome (GOLD analysis project Ga0307488, IMG submission 202248) | Sea-ice brine microbial communities from Beaufort Sea near Barrow, Alaska, United States - SB 0.2 | ecosystem: Environmental > Aquatic > Marine > Coastal | place: USA: Alaska | collected...
AACGCCAACTGTGGTGCGCCGAGTTGAATACTGCCGGACGCTTTGACAAAGTAGGGAACTACATCAACGGCTGCTGCTGCTGTGCTTAGTGTAATCCCACCAGAAGCAGGGCTTTCGTAGTCCGTCCCTAAACTGAGCGTTCTTGATCCCGTACCGTCCTGGATAAACACGAACACCCCAGCTTGGCCCACAGCTTCTGTTGAGGGATTAGCTAAAGTCACGTTACCCGTAAGAGTAAGCACAAAGTTCTGATGAGCAGAGAAATCAATCGTCACGCTGCCTGTGTTTGAGGTGTCGGTGTCTGTAGCGGCCAGGACGATGGTGCCGCCCGTAATTGCTGCGGTAGAACCAAGGGTTGTCACATTCGCAGCGGCAGCAGCACCACTTCCAAGTATTCCGTCTAGAGTTCCTGTGAAGCCTGTAGCTGTAATCTGGTCAGTTGCGGTAATTGCATCAACAAAAAGATTAGCCCAACGAACGCCAGTTGTGCCTAGATCATCTGTAGAATCTGTATCTGAAACTACATTGCCGCCGTGAGTGGTGACACCTATTAATGTAGAAGTTCCGGCTACGCCAAGTCCGCCGTCTGTATGGATTGAACCCGTGGTTCCTGACGTGGATGTCGTAGTGTCGTCAACCGATATAATTCCACTGGTCACTAATGTCGTTACCGTTGCAGCAGCAGGAGCGCCAGAGCCAAGTATTCCGTCCAGAGTTCCGGTGAAACCAGTAGCTGTAACCTGATCAGTCGCAGTGATGCCATCAACATATAAGTTAGCCCAGCGGACGCCGGTTGTGCCGAGATCGTCTGTAGAATCTGTATCTGAAACTACATTGCCGCCGTGAGTGGTGACACCAACTAATTTTGATGTAGTGCCAACAAAAAGAGCTTTGGCAACTCCAACACCGCCATCTGTATGAATAGAGCCAGTAGTGCCAGACGTGGTGTCGGTTGTGTCATCAATAGAGGCAATGCCGCTTGCGGTGAGTGTCGTCACAGTAGCGGCAGCAGGAGCGCCAGAGCCTAAGATACCGTCTAGCGTACCAGTAAAGCCCGTAGCTGTAACCTGATCAGTCGCAGTGATGCCATCAACAAACAGGTTGGCCCATCTAACGCTGTTGGTGCCTAAATCGTCCGTACTGTCAGTGTCGCTAACAACATCATCTCCATGCGTCGTGACGCCGGTTAATAAGCTGGTTCCAGAAACCGTCAGGCTGGAAACAATTAGCGGATCAGTGCCGCTGCTCTGAACCTGCATTATCTGCATTGTGCTGGTGGTATTTAAGATGCCCATGAACATCTTGTTGGCCGCGTGGTTGCCCGCAACCAGGGCCACTCCGTTGTCCTGTAGGGCAATGGCTGAAAGACCTGAGATGGCTACTGTAGTGGCCCCTGTGTTGACTGAGCCACTTGCCATCCATACAAACCGCTGACCGGCTGCGTAGGCAGTAATGGCGGGGTTGGGAGACAACGTGATAGCGTTGGCAGAGCCGCCAGCCGTGCCGCACCAGACAAACGCTTCAGCCTGGGCCTGTCCCAGACTTAGACTGTCGGTCGCTGCTGTGCCAACTGCAAGTCCAGTAAGCTTGTGATTTGCTAGAGGAATATTAGCAGTAACCGCGCTTTGCCCGTCAACCGCAATGGACTGCGTTAGAGCTGTCGCGACGTCGCTGTTGTTTGCGTCAACCTGTGCAGACGATATAACCGTTCCACTAACGAAATTAGGGTAGGGGTTGCTGTAAGTTCCTGATCCGTTTCTTGCCATTTATCGTACTCCTAAAAATATTCTATTCCGTCAACCATATATCCACCATTCGGACCTATCTCGTAGGCTTGTGCGTCAGTGGGCGAAAGTGCGCGGTTCATGGTTTTGTTACCTTCTTGCAGAAAGGGGGAAGATGATAAGGCTTTTACCATTGTTTCAGGAATATCAGTCGGCGGAATTGGCGCTTTAAAAGACTGAATTGGAGGCCCTTGACGCACACCGCCAGCAACAACGGACCTCGCTCGCTCTGCCGCACCCTTCGTGATTGCTTCTGCGCCTAGTCGCGCACCATAACCGCCACCTACGACCGCCGCCATGCCTAAAGGGCCACCCATAGCATACCCGCCGCCGCCAGCGAGAACAGCGAGCAACGCATTACCTGCGCCACCCGGAGCCGGTCCAAGTTTGCCTATCCCCTTCAAGACGTTGGCGGACAAAGAGCCGTTGACTACTTTTTGCATCGCCGCAGTTTCTTCGGCGGAAAGCTGTAGTGTCCCCTTCCTCGCGGCCTTTAGCAATTTCCGAAACTCTATCCGAAGCCCATTTTCAAACCCGCTCGCAGTTTCCTTCGCCGCAGCTACGGCGTTGTCAAGTTTCTCGCTTTTCTTTGCCATTGACCACAATTTATCGGCTTTTGCGAGTTCTTTTCCAACACCCGGAATTTGGCGCATATTGCCGTCTATGTGACTAAGAATAAATCTGCCAATCCTCGCATCGTCTGGGTCTTGGCTATTTTTTGCCGATTTCGCCAACCTTCGGACAATGTTCATTTGCTGCATATCTAACGGACGACCTGAATATGTAGCAATTGCGTCTAAAGCGGCTTTTGATTTTTGGTGCAGTGCGGGCGCAAACCCTTCCTTAACCATTATTTTTGAGAGATCATCAACCATTCTTCCAAACGCTTCTGGGCGGACGGTTACGGGTGCGTTTCCAACGGCAGTGTAAATTTTACTGGCTTGGCCTTTTAATTCTTTAGCCGTTTGGATTTCAGGTTTTGCCGTAACTATTTTTCCTTTGGGAGCAAAAACCGATCCCCTAATTCTACTAGCCGCACCTCTAGGGGTCATAAGTGTTGCCGCCGCAGTTGTGCGCCTCATACCTTCAGAGCTTGTCGGGTCTATTTCACGTCTGTACACCTCCCCGGTAAGTTTACCCGCATCCTTAACGCCCTCATAAATACCTTTTGCTAAATCTGTCCACCCCAACCCCGGCACATGAGGAATTTGCGACCTTTTTAGAGCCTCTCTCTGTTGCGGATATCCCGGCTGGTCCCATTGCAGATCAGACCCGCCCGGACCCACCCCGGCAATGGGGGGGGAGACCGTAGTATTTGCCGCTGCGGACATGGGGCGGGCGGTGACTAGAGGGGGCTTCTTTTCCGCCAGCCAAGAATCAATGTCAAATTCCTTCGCCGCAGCTACGGCGCTTCCCGTGCTACCCATCACCTGACCCCCAGTCGGTTTTTTACCTTAATAGCTCGCGGGTCGTTTGGATTTTTTTTCCCCCAATCCAAAGCCTTCTTATCGGCTTTAGTCATCCCGGTTGTTAGAAATGCGTCAAGCCCTAAAGGCATGATGTTCTTCCATTCCAATCCAGGAGTATCGAGGACGACCTCGCGCCAAGAATTAAGCGTCGTAGAAATACCCGCAACTGTTTGACGAGAAAGAATGTTTGCCATTGTCCGCATTTTGTCGCGTACTGGCTGCGGCAGCAAATCCCCCTCTTTCTTATTAGCTAGCCACAATGTAACCGTATCATATGCAGATTTTGCGCTCGCTTGGGTTGTTATGTCCTCGCCGCGCACAACGCCCTCATCCAACATCCTTTGGTATGCGTTGATAGCCGCGATGTCCGCCGTGCCCGTTTTTTGATCAAGGGCTTTGGTTACAATTCGGAGCTTTCTGTCAACTTCTTGTAACTGATCCACCTGCGGCTTTATTCTAGTACGCCACTTCTCTTCAAAACGCTCTTTACCCTTACGGGTAAGACTCTGATCCCCATCGGCACCCAATGTATATTCGGCCTTTGGATCAACTGCCGCCTTCACCGCAGGATACACACGCGCTCCATTGTCAATATATCTCATAACACCGTTCCGGTCTTTGCCTGTCTTTCTGCGAACAGGCTTCCCATCAGGCGAACCCTTCAACTCTATTGCTCGTTGAGACTTAATACGTTCTTGCTCTCCAAAATCTTCCATTCTCTGAGACCGCGCCAACTCCGCCGCTTTCGTTGCCTGCCGCTGCTGCATGTCACCCATCATAAGAGCCATCTGCATATTTTCACCGCCGCGAGTTGTAGGCTCGGACAAAGCGGAAATCCCACCGCGCTGGTTGCGTGCAGCTTCGGCCTCGCGGTCTAAATCGACGTCAGTTTCGTCTATGTCCATCGGCCCGTTTACAACCGCATCATATGCTGGCTGACCTCCGGTGGCGTTATAAGCCTTGAGCATATCAAACGCCTCTGCTCTTCCGGCTTCTTCTTTTTGTTTTTCAAGATACTGTTGGTAAATCGACAGGCCGGTCTTGCCTAGCCTGTCAAGCGCACCCAATGGGGTCGTTGGAGTCGAAGAGACAGGCGTTATGGGCGTTATCTTTGTATTGGAAGGCTTACCCCCAAGCAACGCTGCCAGCATACGGTCATTAAAAAAATTAATTGTAGCCATTAAAACACTCCGAAACCGCGTTGATCTAGTTGTGTTGGGGTCAAATCCTTAAAGCCATAACCGCCACCGTATCCGCCAAACCCGCCAGCTTCCCAAGTCTTTGCTGAACCAGGGTTTATGGCCTCCCTTAAATCCCCCGCGTACCGTCGTTCTTTATCTTTGTCAAGCATGGACCCCAGAGCTTTAAGTGCGCCCGACTGGAGGCCTCTTCCCTGGTCGCCCGAAGAGAAAGAATTTTTGCCCCCAGAAGAAGACCCAACTCTTCTAAATTGTTCCCCCAAAAGCGCCTCTTTCATCTGTTCTCGCGTCAATTGCACTGTGTTGTAAGACATATTAAAACCCCTGCGAATAATATTCTACAGCATTGGACACTGTCGAATTTACTCGCGCGATGTTAGGAGAAACCAAGTCATATAAATCTGGGTAATTATCTTTTGTATAAGACACTCTTGCGGCACCAGATTTCCCCATATACGCGGTGCAACACCAGCAATCTAAACTATCAGTATGCTTATGATTATATTGATCGGGAATCGGAATCTTGTTATCGGCAATGTATTCAAAGACGTCTTTGTCTGTCCAATTCCAAAGAGGGGAATGATAATAAATTCCGTTTTCATCAATGTATCCATCAGCAACGCCCACCTTGGAGTCGCAAGATTTTGAACCTCGGATGACATATTTGACGTTATTTTCCAACAACGCCTTTTGCATTGGTTTCCAGATATTATCCGAACAACAAGAAATGTATGGCATAAGGACAGCGCCAAAATCATTGTCAGAAATTTCCTGCATTGACGGAGTGGCGTCCCACGGCACGATATCAGACGGCAGGCCATTCTTCTTTTGCCAATCCAAGACATTTATTTCAGGACGGGCGACAACAAGCGGGACGCCAAATTCCTCACAAGTTTCCAAAACAAATTTTTCAACGTGTGGGAATGGCGATCCGGTGTTTACAAAATAAGCCTCAATACCAGGCTCATCTTTAAAAAGATGCAGGCAGACAACACTGTCTTTGCCGCCGGAAAATTGTATTACCTTTTTCATCAGAACATCATAGCACCCGCTGTCATGGCAGAGCCTGCCAAACCAGCTATTGACCCGCTTTTAGCAGCACTTGCCGACGCTGATGCCGACGCTGCCGCGTTTGCGGCGTTTACTTCAGCATTGTATTTATTAGCCACCATTCCGGCATAATCTGTGTTGGCAATAGCCGTCTGAGGCGCTGCGCCAAATTGCGGATTGTTGATCTGATTACCAGACATAAGAGCGGACGTTTCGTTAAGTGGAAGATTCCGCAGATAGGCTGATTCTTCGATAGCACGCTGCCGTGCAGCTTGATCCAAGCCAAACAAACCTTGCTGCATACTAAAGGCTTGCTGCTGCTCAGAAAGTGGGATAGCTCTTTGAGCAAGACCCTCCTGAATAGCGCGATCCCGTTCTGATCCTTGAGCGTTAAAAGCAGACTGCTGCATCTGCTGGATTTGCGCCTGCTCTTGCGCTGGCATCCCTCTCTGTAGCAATTGCTCCTGCACAGACCTGTCCCGCACCGCCGAAGAGGCGTCGAACTCGGCCCCTCTTAACGCTTGAAGCTGTCCAGCTTCTTGGATAGGTATGCCGCGCTCGGTCAACCGCTCTTGCGCTGCGTCGTCTCTTGCCTGCCCTTGAAGACCCGAAAGCTGCCCCTGGTAGCCTAAAAGCTGGCCTTGTTCAGCGCCTGGACGACTGCGTAAATAGTTCTGTTCCGCGATTGCATTTTGTCTCGCAGACGTTCCTAACCCGAAAAGGCGAGATTGTTCTGCACCACCGGCTTGGATTGCCGCATTTTGTGCGCTTTGATAGGCGTCATTCTTGCCTCGATAAAAGTCGTCCATCGAACCAGAAAACGCTTCACTGCCTCTGCTAATTCCAGAATTAGCAAGTTTGGTTTCCATTGCCCGCTGCTCGCCCTCAAATCGAGGATCAAGGCGAGACGCTTGCTGCTGGTAAACTGAATCAATAACTTGCTGCCTTGCCGCTGCGTCAGCCTGCGGTGCCGCTGGGGCGTTGGAGTAGTCGAGCGGCGTCCCATAGGCGTCTGTGGCCGTCTGTACAGCGTTCTGCGCCCCAGTTGCGTCAAATGATCCAGGTAATCCTCTGTAATTAAATTCTTTAGCCATCCCCGCTTGGGCAGCGTCAGCAGCGCCAGATATTCCACCTATTGTCGGGGCAGTTCCGCCTAGACTAAAGGGAGTCCCGATTGATCCAGCCGCAGTTGTGGCTGCGTCTCTTATGCCAGCAGAAGATGGTGCTGGCGGCTGGCCTGCATAATTATAATCAGAATTAGCGATTTCAGACGTTCGGTCTGCGGCAGCGCGGGCACCAGAAGTAGTGCCAGCCTCGACTATTCCCTCATAGCTGAATGGCTTAGCCAGTGCCTCATCAACACGACCAACTTGGGAAACAGCGGTATCGTTGAGTGCGTTCGTGACAGCATTCTGTTTGTCAACAATAGACTGCTGCGCTGGGTCCAGAGCTGTCGTTCTTTTATACCTTGGTGTCCCGTCATACGATCCCGTTCGCTCATAAACAGAAGAACCATAAGGGGTATATTCATCGACCATATTTAAGGTCGCTTGAGCAATAGCTGTGTCTTTGTTAATGGCCCCTTGCGCTTCAGCAGTTTTTACTGGATCAGGTATAGCAGGTTGAGGCGGTGGCGATGGTGCTGATTTACCCATTTAATTTAACCATTTTTTTGCATTTTCAGGATATAGGCCGTAAGTGCAGGCCGTCGTACAGTCCCTCGCTCCGTAAGGGTGAACGCCCTCCAGAACAAAGCCAAGACCCGTCATAAATTTACGGGCCTTTTTATTTGATTTATTAGTGATAGCTGTCATCCGCTTAACGCCCAGTTGAACAAACGGGTAATTCAAGATTCCCCGTATATTTCCCGGCGTGGCCCATCTAGGGGTCGCGGTTATGAAAGTGATTTCAATATCATTCTGGCGATAGTTGTGGAAAATGGCAACCCCCATTATATCGCCTTCATTAGAAGACACTCCGATTGCCGTCAACGGTCGAGAAAGAGGAGCGCAATCAGGGTAATGCTCCTCGGCCCACGCCGCTAATTCATCGTCGCGCCCACAGACCAGTTCAGTCATCGTAATGCGTCAATCATGGATTCACCGTTCCGCTCCAGAAGTTTCATGCGGTCGAGTACGTCCTGGTCCCAAGTGACGTAGTTGCGGGTTCGGGTGTCAAACTTATTTTCAAGCAGTTTAATTGCTTTACTAAGGTTTGACATAGGGTCGGCTGGGCCTTTGTTATTTCTTGCCTGCCGACCTTTGGCAGTCTCTATGGCTTTATCATAATTACCACCAGCAGCGTCGAGAATCCTTGTCGCAGTTCCTTTAGCATCGGCACCCCCATCAGATAGCCGACTCATCCCGTCATAGTATTTCAGGCCGGGGATGCCTGCGCGGCCAAGGGCTTCGGAGGCGGCTTTTGATGCGCCTGGATGCGATGTTGACCTTAACGTATTGTCGAATGGCGGTTTTGCTAACGCAGAGGCCATAGCCTCATACATCGCAGACCCTTTCATGTCGTCTGGGAAGTTGCCCCATTTTTTCAAAGCCGCCCGCACGCTCTCCGGCTGCTCGCTTAACGGCTTATCCCAATCCAGATAACGCGCTATATCCTCGTCGGGGAGGTCGTGCTTGTATAGGTATGCGTCCGTCGGCGGCTTGACTAAATCAGGTTCCACCAAATCCCTATACATTCTCATTTGGCGTTCGTTGAAGCCGTATAGGACACCGCCGACATCTTCTAGCTTGTTCACTTGAGACAAATTGCCCATCACAGTGGTAAAATCGTCAACTTCGTCCGGCGTCATCTTGCTGGTTAGATCGCCCCATCTTTCAACAATGCCATCGTTCCAAATTTCGTCAACTGGTTTATCTTTGAACGACAACGGCATCTGATCGGGATCGGAGAATGTCTTGTAATAGTCGTCAGCAACTGCCTTGTTTTGTGCATCATACCGCCCATAACCGTAAGCCTGTGCGCCCTCGCCCTTGCCCATATGGTCTAATGACCTCGCGGCACCCTCCGGCCCGTATTTGTGCGGCCCGCCTTGGAATACATTGGCACCAAGAACTTTTCCCGGTCCTTTTGGAACACGCCCTAACAGGCCACCGGCACCACTAGTCATCAACGCAAGATCAAGCGATTTCTTCGCATTTGTCGGGTCGTCCATAGAACTCTTAATCGTGTCAGTAGCGCCCGTAGCCATAGTTTTGAGAAGTTCATACGGCATTTTAGCGTAAGTAAGCGCACCTTCCATTGTTGTTGGAGAAGGTAATTTATCAATAGCTGGCTCTACATCTTGCTCGTATGCTTGTCCTAACCACGTTGGCAAACGGCCTTCCCACAAAGACCGAGCAAATGGAGTTTTCTTGTAATATTCCTTGGGGTCTTTATCCGCCAACTTGTCATATTCGTCGCTTCCAAATAGGTTAGCCATCACAAAGCACTTCCTTGCTGCCAAATCATATCGTAAGCAGTGAATGACAAAGTTATCGAGTTTGTATTGCCTCTAATTGTAGGGCTGGCGCATTCTCCCATACCAACCACTGTCGTCCAGGCAGCAGACGTCACATTGTCAGACCAATTAGCTTCGTCCCATTTCGAAACATCCCACAACGCAACGGAAAGCTCTGGGGTAGTCGGTATGTTCGTTGGATTTACATTTGAAAAGTCTAAATTTAAATCAACAGCAACCGCAGGAGCGCCGTTTGTTGTGAAATGCGGCCTGCATAATGTAAAAATCTTCTGATTTCCGCGTGATCCGTAATAAGAAAACGCTGGCCTGATTTTCCAATCTATATCTGCATTATTATCACTGGTTCCAGTGTCAGCCTTGTATATAACGCCTCCAGATTGAGCGCCAAAATACAAATCGTCATTAAACAACGACCAACACGCTGCATTCTGGCCTGTAAATTTGCACCAAGCGCCTGTTTGGCTGTTAATAACGTACTGGTAAGCTGTAGTAGACGATATCGGAATGTTAAAAAGCGAATACGATCCTTGAGAATAATGAAGCGACTGCCAGCCAAAAATACTTGAATAGGCCCGTGTAGATTCAAGAAATTCATTTTGGATATTGTTAGACAAAGCTCGGCTGCTTCCCGCCACCTGATCAATAGGCAGGAAAACGGACAAAGAAACAGCGCCATCCTGCGTCAAAACAGTAAGATCAGACCCTACTTTTTCAAGACACCTACGCCCGATAGGTGATCCGATATTAAAAACGCCGACAAGATTCCAATCAGTAGAAGAGGACGGATCATTCCCGGCGTATATTATACATTCCCCCTCGCTTGTTACGGCAACAAACAAGTCTTCAGGACCAGCGCCGCCATCTCTCGTCCATGATCCAATAGCTTGGATGTAACCGCCCTTACTGCAAAGACCGCCAATGTCAAACGTGGCAACAGTCCCCGCAATGGAAACAACCGGCAGGTAACCAAATACTAAGCTGTCGTTAAAGACAAAGAACAAACGTCTTTGATGGGCCGCAACGTGTACAATATTTGTAGCCGTGACGCCCGCAAGACTTGGCGTAGTGAACGCGCTGCCGTTGTAATAGATAGGCGCATCTTCACCATTAACCATAAAAAGAAAATTGCCGCCGGATGTGCCAAACATTGTTGTTTGCCATCTGGCGTTAGATTTACCCGTCGCAATAGCGGTAGACCCTCCAACAGCAGAGGAGTCGTAAATAACCGAACCAGCCGCAGAGATCAGCTTGCGTGTTGATGGCCCAGCGTATTCAACTAATGTTTCAACCGCGCCTGAACCATTCCCAGTCGAATGGGACTCAAATCCTGACCTTAGATCGCAGCTTGTCAAGTTTGGAAATATATTCTCTAACTCAACAGCAAAATCTTCAGGCATATTGGCGAGAGAGTCGCGGGCGTTCCAGCCGCGAACAGGCGCAGGGATGCTACCACTCTGTGCAGTTTTAGTTTTCCTAGTGTTGTCTAAGAGTGGTTGGAGCATCTGCTACTACCTTTGTCCAATAAGTCTCATTATCATCTCAAGATGCTCTGGCGTAGGGCCACGAGTTGCGCCGGGGTTGTCAGGAGAAGCGCCGATTTGAACGGGAGGACGAAGGATATCTGGGTCATAACCAACTTCGTCTATTGTATCAGCGACAAATTCAGGGTCTACCGTCATAGGTTGAGCGCCGCCGCCGTCTGTCTGCATTTTTTTTAGAAGAAGTTCGATATCTTCCGCAGTAGGGGCTTTATTCATAACATCATTCCTTTAAAAATCGCCAAATAGCGGGCAATGTTTCTTTGAAAAACTTATCATTAATCACCCCTTTCAAAGTATCTCATTTTCACTTCTTGGGGTTTGAAAAAATCCTTTATAACACCAATTGCCACATCAATATCGTATTCCTTGCAACTAAAAATATCGATATAGCAATCCCCGGTTTTATCTGAAAAATGCCCAGTAATATTGCTGGTTTCGATCATCTGACAAAAACTGTAGCCAGCCGCGTCTGCGTCATGTGTCGCAAAGTGGGCAATCATCGGTTCACCATACGCTTTCATATCTATAGCAGAGACGATTTCATTGATAAATTCCCGAATATTTTTCTCACTTGTTGCCTTCTCTATTGGGCAAGACACGCAATCGAAAAGCGCATGATAGCCCCAAGACATAGCATCACCAACTACCCTCAGGAATATAAACGCCTGCCATAGAACTGCTGCCAGACGTCATATCAAGAACCCTTTTCCCGCCTGCGCGGGACGTTTCATTTGCCAGCTTTTGTTCGTAAGATCGGAAGTCTTCAGAATAATCTAATCCGTTCTTTTTCTTAAACCTCCAAATTACCCCCAATTCCATAAGATTCTCGTCAAGAACGCCAACATCAGTGTCGGCAGCCCATGCCGATTGATTGGTCCCAGAACTGGATTGGCAGAAATAAGTTGATTGATATTCAAACACCCATGTATTGCCCGCAGGAGGCGCTGGGTAGGCGTAGAGCTTCCCACCGAATAACCTGTAGCTAGAATATGGTCCGGTGGCTGTGCGGGCCTTTAAAGCCTGCCATTCAATAGGCGATAATGGCCCCACGACCGGCTGGGTCAGCGTCCGGTCCCAGAATGTCGAGCTAGTAATGTAAGAAAATCCGGGCGCAAGAGTTGTCATAACACCCTGCAATTCGGCTGCAAGGCTTGTGTGAGTCTTTTCTATTTGAGACGCAGGCCACGAATAACGGTCAAGCAACTCACGGCCTTCTGTCTGCGCCAACGACAACAGCGTCCTGACGGTTTGATCTGTTGACGCCACAACAACAGACGGACGAGTTAGGCCAATACTATCGCATGAGTTTTGTACTAATGTTAAAAGCGTCATCTATTCCTCTTTTCGTGGCCTTCCACGTTTTCTGACCGGCTCGTCATCTAAACGCTGCATAAGCTCTGATATCTGAGCGTCTTTACGGCTGACAATTTCAGACAAATCATCAACCTTAATCCGCAAAGCTGCAACCTCTTCCGAAGCCTTGTTGTTCACAGCCGCCGCAAGATATGATTTTGCCTTCTCGGCCATAGCAACGCCGCCCATGCCCAGCTTTCTGATTGTGTCGGCGTTTGCTTCAGCCAAATCCTCAATTGTCCGTACCGTCGCGCCGTGGCACGTCTTTAACTGAGCCGGAGTAACACCGGGCCAATTCTTTAAATCTGTCCCATTAACAGGTGCCTCACGGCCATCTTTCCATGCTTCGTATGCGGTGAAAGCAAACGGAGAAGGCGGTTTGCGGCGTTTATCACCGTGCCGCCACTCTTGAAGAAGGGTATCAGTAATTTGTTTATCAACCACTAAGCCGCCCCCAGGCATGGTGATTATTGCAAATTCCACGTCTTTATAGACCGGCATCCCTTGAGCAATAGATTGCTCGCGGTCTTCTTCTGGCCGTAACTCAAAATCGACATAAAAACCATGTCTTTCTTCTGCTAACATATCGACCATTTTTTTCCCTTTTAGTTGTTAAAAAGGGGATGCCTCACCGAGACACCCCCATTGATTTAAGCCGCAGTCGCGTCATCCATGAATGGCCGCTGAATCTCAAATTCAGCAAGGCCAGTAGATGGCGTGTCTACCGCAGACGCACCCTTGGCAAGTTTTACACGATCACCAGCGACAACAGCATCATCGATGCT
>Ga0307488_10003755_pt1 | contig 12657 bp, 3 predicted proteins | sample SB02metaG_FD_202248 | JGI IMG/M metagenome (GOLD analysis project Ga0307488, IMG submission 202248) | Sea-ice brine microbial communities from Beaufort Sea near Barrow, Alaska, United States - SB 0.2 | ecosystem: Environmental > Aquatic > Marine > Coastal | place: USA: Alaska | collected 2017-05-06
ATTTTGGTTTATTAGAAGTAACAAATACAATTAGTAGGAATGAATCAAATACTGTTAAGGTTGGTATTAACACTGACTTTAAAGTATTCCCTAAAGAATGTGTTTACTTAGAAGATCTTAGAGTATTTAATTCTTTTTGTTTAAAAGAAGCTGCTGTTGTTAGCGAAGCTATTATAAATTATTGTAATGCTTACATTGCTCCTCTTGCTGCAGGTAATGCAGCTGTAGGGGCAAACATGATGGCAGGTACTTATACAGCAGGAGAAATTTTACCACCACCACCAATAGGACCAGATGTCAATAGCGTATTAGGTACTTTACAAAGTGGGAGTAGTGTTTCAATCCAATCCGTTGCTGGTGTATATCTTGCATACTTCGCAAGATATGCCCCTAATTTAGATAGAACACAGGCTAATTTTGTACCAGGTGAATCATCAAAAAGTTTACCAGACCAGCCTGGTGTAAAGTCAGGGGCTTTAGTAACATTAACAAATGATAGCTTTAATAATATAACATGGGATACTGTAAATAGTACATGGGATGATTTAAACAATGCTAATAGTTTCTTTACTTTTGATTTTAATGTACAAGGTGCAAATGTTGGTGATATTTTTAAATTAACAGATCCTGCAACATCAACAGGAGCAACTCACACTGTGGTATTTGGTGATACTATACAGACTATTACCGATTCATTATATAATCAAGTTGCTTTATTAAAAACAAATCAGATAGATCCGTGGTTATGGTTTGATTGGTCACAAGTAACAAATGATGTTGGGCCATGTATTAGATGTTATGGGAATGACTCTAAGCGATTTGTACCATCTGTGATTTTAATAAATAGCGCAAGCGGTGGTGCATATACAGAAACTCAATTGCCAGGAGAAATACTATTTACATGGGATGGTATTGGGTCAGGTAATTTTACAGAAATAGAGTGGACTATTTATAAAGATGCTACATTGAGTTCCTTCAATAAAGGAACAAATATTTCACCAGCTTATTATTATAGTATAAGAGGAGAAATTGGAACGTATGGAACTTTACCATTAACATTACCGTATGTTGGTGATTATAATGTAGAGATGAAATTATTCGATATGTATAATAATATTTCATCTTCAGTTAAAATAGGAGCAATTTGTATTGACTCTAAAGAAGTTGAATACTCAGGGTGGTATCAAAGTAGGAAATTAATTTATAGCTGGAATAATGAAGGTAATTATATTTGGAACGATTATGGATCTTTGTGGGATCTACCGATAGAACCTGAAACAACATGGGATGATGAAACCCCAAGTTTGTATGAATCTTTAGACAGAGTTAATGCAATCTTAAATACATTTGGTATAGGTACTAGTACTGATTTTCAATTAATGAATTATCAAAACAATGGTAAAGCTAGTTTTAGTGGACCTTATCAATGGAAGAATTTAAATACAAAATCCAGTACTTGGAATAATGCATACCACCTATGGTGGGACATGACAGCTACCACTGGTGATTCCCCTGGCTTTTTCCAATTTAGTCAGATACAACCAAATAGTTATTTAAAAATTGTAGATAAGAATGGTGTAATAGGAACCGAGTATTTTGATTTTACTATAAACACCTTAGGTGAAGCTGTTGATCAACTTAACGTAAGTACTAACCCTATAATTAATAAATATGTTTATAATTTAGTAATGAATGCAGCAAGTAGTCAAATCTTTGTTCAAGCAGTGGCTAGATATTATGGTGTATTTGGAGATTTTACTTCTGTTGATATGGTAGATGTAAACGGTGCTAGAATTTGTGAAAGTGGAACAGGTACAACTGGTGGAGCAGGATGTGACAGTAGAATTTATAAGTCTGGGCAAAGTATATCTAATAATCCAACATGGAATACTGCTAAGTTTATTAATGATGGAAAAACGCTACCACCAATGACATGGGCAATGTTTGTCTATGATAAATGTAGAATAGTTGGCAAAACTGATCCTAAGTGGACTATCTCCAATACTACTAACTCATCAGTGGCTGATATATATTTTGAAAGCAAGTATCTAACATATCTTTTTAAAGACCCAGGAAAGTATATGATATCATTAGAACTTACTGATACAAATGGGAATAAATACAAAAAAGATAGAAATATCTTAAATATAAAACAAATAAATTAAAATGGCAATAAGCGTAACAGAAATTTTAGGAACAGATTCCTTATCAGGATCAAGACTAGTAATTAATGATAATTTTAATGTTCTTACTAGTGAAATTAATGCGATGGAAGTATACTTTGCGCCATCTGCTGGTACTATCACTAATCTTAACAATGTTTCAACAGAAGCACTGAGAGTTGGATTAAGCACAATATTACTAGATATTAATTCGAGCACCTTTGATATTTTAACAAATGTTAAAATGACAGGTAATTTAAATATGACAGGCGGTGGTATATTTAGAAATGATACAAACCCAACTACACTTGATGACCAAGGGCAAGCAATGCCTGCTACTATCGGTGTTGGAACATCTACGGCAATACCACCCTTTACTTTAAATAGAATCGGAAATCAAGATACTTCAACAGATCCTAGTACAGGTTTACCAATGGTTTTATCACTTAGTTTATTTGATGGTGCTATTGGACAAGAAATTTTCTTTGCCTATACTATAGGTAGTGGAGTAGTTGAAATAAAAGGTGTTGCAAGTAATATGGTATTACCAGGTTCTGCAACTACTACGATTACTTTAAATGGATTAGGTGAAAGCGTACATCTTATAGCAATCGATAATGGAGCAGGTGCAGCTGTCTGGTATATAGTTGGTGGAACAGGATATGTAATATCATAATAACAAAAGATAAAAAATACACATGGCAACAACGCCCTTAATTAAAACACCACAAGCAGACGGGGGAACTTTTTATACGTTTTCTTCTTCTGCAAAAGACTTATCTAGGACCCTCAATAATGATGATCTTAAATTAGTCTTTTCTAAGTTTGTGCTTCTTAACTTGCCAGATTTTGACAGGCTAGACCCAACAACATTTAGCCAATATCAAAACTATATGCAGTTTGATACAATTGATGGTGCTATAGTAAATGGTGGGCTTGCTGGTGATCCTAACGTAAGCTTTACACAAAGCCTTCAGAATTATGCATTAAACTTAGAAGAACTTATTATAAGTGATGTATCGTATGATAACACTACAAATTTAACTGTTACTGAAAGAGTATTCTTTAAATGGTTAAAAGAGTGTGGTGCAATGAGATTCCGAGAAGCTACTGTATTAGAACAGGTTAGTGGTTTAACTACTCCACGTTTTTGTGAAGAAGATGAAATAACAACTGGCACACGACAATATAGAAGGGTTGTAAAGTATATAGGTGAAATTGATATTGTAAATAATGTAGATAAAGCAGGGGAAGCTTATACTGAATTGTATATTAATGTACCTACAGAGGTAGGTAGAACTCCTACTATCTTATTTAATTCAATTTCTGATACGAATTATCAGCCAGGATTAACAATACAAGGTACAAGTGAATTTATACTTGGTAGAAATGCAGCAACAATTCACCCACAAGGTTTAAGCATAGATGCATTCTATGATTATGATTTAAACTTATTAGGACCAGGGCCTGCGGGTTACACTGATCCAGATGCAAACTGGATGAATTTACCAACACCGTCAACAACAACCGATGCTTACTTTACAGAACCTACTTCATTTACAAGTGTATTAAACGCTAACATTAGAAAATATGTTACTGATTATAGTACTACACCTATCCCAGGTTATATTGCATCAGCTTATGTAAGAAGTGAATTAGATGGGATTAGTGTAGATTTTGATCCTACTGATTATCAGCAAATTGCATTGGACGCAACAATAAGTACAATACCACAATTTAATGGTACTGACTTAGCACAGTCATTTGAATTTAATGCAGTATTAGTTTATTATGACATGGTTGATATGAGCAATTCAGCTAACACAACAACTAACTTATACGGTATTTTATTATTAGATAATGTAACTCCAACAACTGATGGTGGTTATATTCAAAGATATCCAAAATTTAAACCTAATACAACAACTGGACAAAATGGTAATAGTTATGGGTTTAAAATTAATTTAAGATTTGATGCTTCACCTGGAACTGCAGGTATTGATACTATTGTAAACGATTATAATACTTTTTCAATGAGTCTTTTCTCTGATGCATCTGCTCAGTTACAAGCATCTGCTCAAATATTTCAAAGACAACAATTGGAGATTGCTGATATTGAAGTTAGATTGGCTACTGTAGAAAATACTTTAAATTCTGTTAGTACATCAGCATTCTTACAATCACAAATTACAGCATTAAACACTAAAGTAGATAATGCATCATTAGCTTTTGCAAGTAGTACTACATTATTAGATCTTATTTCTAAAAATGCAGAGGAAATTCAGGCATTAGCAAACGGTGAAGTTACAACTACACTACAATATAATACGGCCGTGGTACAGCAAGGGACTGGTATTACAATTAATACAAACACACCAAATAAGATACAAGTATCGAATAATGTACAAGCATATAACTTAATGGTTCCATTAAATAGTAGTAATATACAAATAACTGCAACTAATCCATTAAACTTAAATGTAGTAAGCCCAGAGGTATTTGCAGATTTATATACATATACTAATATGCTAAGATTAGATACAATTAATCAAGCAGGCGGAGATCTTAATATTTATATTAATGATACAGGTATCCAGTGGAAAACTGGTCAAACCATGAGGCTAACTTTTAATAATGTCCCTCTTATGGGATCAAGAAATATAAATGTATATACAGATGCACCCAGTAGATTAAACAGTGGTTCATACGGTAAACTAATAGCAACTATACAAAATACTGAATTAAGTAATATACCAATCATTGATTTGATTTGTATAGAGCAAGGGGTATTGAATTTCGTATATGATGTGGTTAAATAAATAATAAAATTGAAACTTAGATAATGGCTGAAAATAATTCAATACAAACAATGCTTCCAGAGCTGTTAAGACTCTTTAACAATTCAGTGGAGAGCTTTGAGAAAGTCAATCAAGCGATTACATCAAGCAGAGACTCGGTAACAGTCAATATTCAAAATAATGACAATACAATTTCCAGGGTTACTATCCCTAGTTTTGGATATCTTAAAAATTCAGTTGATAGATTAAATACAAATATTAATACTCTTACTAATTTTAATGGTGCCGATAGTTCTATAAGATTACCTGACGGTACATTTAGAAAATTAGTTTTAGCTAAGTTACCAACAGAGGCTGCAGATTTAACATCAATGAATTCTATAAATCAATTTAATGTTAAACCTAATTGGTTTTTTGAAGAATTAATTAATCCTTTATTGTATATTTCTTTTAACATTACAGGACAAGCACCGATTGATACAGAGAGAGCTATTGTTCAAAGATATATTCTAGATACAAATTCACAAAGTAAAATTAATTTTTTTGATAGTGAATATAATGGAATATCAGAAATACCTCGTAATACTTTTTTACAACAAATTGTTGAGAATAACATATCATATGTTTTAGATGAAGCCGTCGTAGATTTACCACCAAGAGATAAGAGATATTCTGGTAACTTTAGTGTAATAAGAATAAGTGAAGAAAGTGTTACTGAAACTGTCAATGGCGTTGAACAAACAACAATTAGAAAATTATATAATCTTAATAAAATATTTTATACAGATTCTGAGGCAGACTTTCCTGATACAGTACAGCTTAAGGTTGGTGATAGTTTGGAAGTTATATCAACACCGATTGATACTAGATATACAGTAACTCAAATTGATAGTAGCACTAACTCTATAATAGTAAGATTACAAGAAGGGTCAAGAACAATAAGCCAGGGGACAAACATTTTAAAAATAGGATCTACTTTAAATAATCTTTTAGAGGTTGATGTTACTGTTGGTTTTAGTGAAAGGTGCGTAACCTTTATTAAGCCTATTGATCCTAATTCTAAAATACCATCGGTTAATTGGTCACCAGGTAGTGGCTTTTACACCAATGATTTAAATACGATTGATGCTAGCGGTAATCGACAAACCCTAGCAGATTATTATCAACAAAATGCAGTTGACTTTGGTAGATATCTTCTATCATTTGCACAAGATAAAATTCCTACTAGTAGAGAAGGGTTAACTCCTAATGCACCAGAGTTATCATCTGATGATTTTACAGTTTCATTAATAAATGGACAAGTTAGTAATTCAGATGCTATAGTACAGCTTAAAACTTTAAATAATCAAAAGAATACTGTTCAATCTACTTTAACTGAATTAGATACTTCGATTTCACAAAGTAGAACAAGAATACAAACAACAAATTATTCTACTGAAGTTGAAAGAGATGCTGATAAGAATGCACTACAAGGTCTTATTACTGAGAGAGCATCTTCTGCAAAACTTTATGCATCTGTAGTTACTGAGATTGATGCATCTGCACAAGATAACTCAGTGAGTAGTATATCGCCTAAATACAGAGTAAGAGGATTCTGGGCAATGCCTCTAGAAAAATCAGCTCCTGCAACGGGAGTCCAGGATATAATAAAATTTAAATATCGCTATAGATATCTTTCTGCTGATGGTGCAGCTAACCCAGTAAATCAATTTAATTATACTGATGGTAGTGGTACGAGCCAAGGTGCTTTTTCAAATTATGTTATCATAGATAGTGTATTAAGACCTCGAGTAAGAAACTCTATAACTGGTTTATATGAGTGGGTTCCTATCGACGATGATAATGCAGATTCAGTTAATATTAATCAATTAGACATTCCTATTAGGAAAGGCGAACAAGTAGAGATACAAGCAAAATCTATATCAGAGGCAGGTTGGCCATCTAATCCACTAGAGAGTGATTGGAGTACAGCTATAAGAGTTGAGTTTCCAGCTGATTTAAGTTCTGATAGTGCAATTGATTCTGTATTAGCACAGAACCAAGAAGATTTAGCATTGGTCGCATTAAATGAAAATCTAGAATCTATTAATCTTCCTACTCACTTAAGTAGTTCATTTACTGCAAACGAAACATATTATGCACATTCATCACCAGTAATAGCATCTGGATTTTTATCTGAAAACCAAACACCGATTGATTTGTTTACTAAGTTAAATGAAATGCAAAATCAGTTGGACTTATTTGCTGAAATATTAAGTAATGCACAAGGTGAATTAGCTACAACATTAGTTGATGATGCTGGTAATACTTATAGTTTAAGACAGAATGCAATTACTAATATTTTTGCTGGTTTTTATTCTCAAGAAGTAGGTGACTTAGATGATCCAAGAGGAGCAGTTATTTCTAAAACATATTTTATTAATATTGGAAATAAATCTCAAACGGTATTACAGTTACTTGCTAGAATAACTGGTAATAGAACTAGGATGGTTAAACAATCAGAAAACCCAACATATACCAATACAGAGGTATCTAGTGGTACTACTATATTACCTGCAACATATTCATGGTTAGACAATAGTTCAATTAATCAAAAAAACTTAAGAGCTACATATAGAGCGGATGATGCGGATTATAATACAATTAGGAAATACGATTTAACACCTATTTTATTAACTAACCCACAGACTGGAATAACAGCAGCAGAAAAATACGGACAGACGATTTCATTATCACCATTCCAATCAACACAAAATAAAAATCAATTTATTTATAGTAGATTTAACGATGTATCTAATGATGCTACTTTTTATAGTTATATTAATCCAAATAGTGATTATACATTTAATTTAGATTCTACTGAAAATTTTTATAATGCAACAGCACCAACTCTCGTAGCGGTACCTGTTACTGAATTTATTTGGGGTGGTGGTTTTCTACTCTCTGCAGGTAATCCACCTACAACGAGACCTTCTTATGCTGTTAATGATGATGTAGTACAAGTTTCAACTGCTCACCCGTGGCTAACTAGTTACACGGCATACAGGAATGCATATATTGCATTAACTGGGGATACGACAACACTATTAGCAACACCGCTTATTGCTGCTGATACAGATATGACAGCAAGTGGTAATGGTACTGCTTCTGTTATGTTTAGGCAATCTAAGTTTGCACCACTTAAGACTGATGATACTTATGGTCAAGTACAATCAATATATTTAAATGAAAATGTTACAGACTTAAATACTTTAGCTACAGTAGGACCACTTGCTGGCCTTCTTTTTAATAGCGGCCAAACATTACAAGCTAGCCCATCACTAATAGCGGTTCCTAATTTAACAACAATTAATTATAGCCGTAATACAAAAACAGCATTTGGAGGTTTTGACCAATACACATTAGGTAAACAATCATGTGGTTCTTACTTGTTTATTTCATCTGATAACCATGAAAATATACAAGTAGATGGGGATTCAATTCAGTCATATGAATTAGTTCAATTTGGACAACAGAATTCTGTAAGTATTCCATTAGTATTTCAATATAGAATGACTGATTACTTTGGGGTTACTTCAGGTAGTGGTTTAGGAAATATCGCAGGAGACTCTAGTGGAAATACTGTTAATCTTACTTATGCTAAAAGAATAGGTTTTGATTTATATCCAAACAACAGCGATGTTATACAATTTGATATTGAAATATCTGCTAATTATAGATCTGATAGATTAAGTATTAAACAATTCCCTAAAGCAACAGTAACAAGAGGCTTAAACGATTTAGAAAAAGTTGTACAAGGACTAAGACCTTCACTTAACCAAGCACTCGTTAGTTCAAATGCAGGTAGTTCAACAAGCGATAATTCAGGGATCCAGGCATAGTAACTTTTAACCTTATCTTTTGGTGAATATATAAAAAAAGTAAAAGATAAATATGGCTGAAAACCTTCTAGACAAAGCTTCGTATAGTGTTGTAAGAACTAATCCTAAATTAACAGCAAATGTCAAAGTAGTATCTGACGGAACTGATATTTACTTAGAATCATTTAGTGCTAATACAAGATTATCTTCACAGAAATTTAAAGCATTTAAAGTTGATGGAACTAATACCTATGATCAAGACGTATTTAAGTTTTTTGATTATGGTAAGTTTCCAATAGAAGCTGCATATGAAATCTTCCAAGAATATGAAGATACTGCTGTATTATCAAATTATGGTAATCAGTATGAAATGTTTTATTGTGCAGGTACTAGATCTATTGCATCGGAATCATATTCACAAAGTTTAGGAACTCTTGCACCTCTTTGGTTAAATGAGCAGATCCCTAGCGCATTTGTAATTTTTAGATTAGATGATCCAGCTGCTGTAAATAATGTAACTGCTACAACAGAAAATGCAGGTGCTACTAATGCGCAAACTTCGGCTAACTTCACAAACCAAGTGTTAGAGAATTGTACTGCAATTAAAACGTTTGATTTAACTGAGGGTACTTCACTAGGATCATATATTAGAAATTATAGAAACCAAGAAGAGTTTCCTAAAGCACCACTTAATATGACTTGGCGAAGCGATGAGCCAATTGCTTGGAATGGTATATCTTATAAATATGGAGGATTTACGAGCAGTGGTAATTTTGCATATGAAGATATGGTTGTTAAAGATTCAACTATTATGCAAGATGAGTATTTATTTACACAAGGATTTCAAAATAATGGAATAATTTTAGCAAATCTTTTAAATTTAGAATTCTTATTTGATGATCCAACTGCTAATGACTATTCAGTAAACAGGTATTTTGGCATGTATGTTAATGAAATAGAAGAAGGGCAATTTGATTTATCAGGAGAAGCTTTTTATAAAAACACAGAGAAGAGCCAACTCCCAAAGATAACGACTATAACAGAAGTCTCACAATATTTAAATACTCCATTTGAAATTACAAACGAGGCTGGTATTTTATTATTTTTAGATCCTGCTAAAACTACAACAGTTACTGGGGTACCTACTCCTACTAGAGTAGATTCGGTTGAATCTGTATTTTATGTTAAGGATAAAGAAGATGATTTCCATACAATTAAAAAAGGCTCTCTTTGGGCAGCTGACCAAATTAGATTATTTGATACTAAAGTAGATGTATCATTATTTACTGGTTATAAAGAACCTGATACTTTTGCTAATTCAAGTATAATAGGACATGAGGGTTTTGGGCAGATGTATATGAAAATTATAGGGCAGCCTATTCAAAATACACCATTACCTTCAGCACAAGCAGTTTCTAATGTAGTACCTGTTCCAGCAGTACCAGGTACAGGATCTCAGACTGTAGCTGCAGGTGGTATTATAAACATAAATAGTATTAGTGGTACTATACTAGCAAATACTATTATAACCTCTAATACTGTTGGTGCTATAATACCTGAAGACACAACGGTTGTTTCAACTGGTGTTGTTGGGGGTCAGACTACAATATCTACAATGACACTAAGTGCTGCTGTTACTTTACCTGATAATGCTATTTTAATATTTACACCACCTCTTTTAGTAGAAAAGCAAATAGAAGAAGGTTCTAAAATATCTTTTTATGATAATGCTATATTAACTGGTGAAATATTTGCGAATAGTATATTGGCACCAACACCAGGAAAGTCATTTGAAAAATTCTTTAATCCTAACGGAACTATACAGGAAGTTACACAAGCTATAACTTCTGCAATTAATACAGGAATTCCTGAAAATAATAGATTCTTTGTAGCAACATTTAATGATAGTACCGTTTATGTAAAGTCAAGATTTAGTGGAACTAGATTTAATCAATTAAATTTTAAATTAGATATTGCTTATCCTGAACAGTTTAATCAGATAAAAACATATCCTATAACAACATTGGCTGATCCTGCAAAAAACTTTGTTGGTGGTAATGATGTAATTAATGGTTTGCTGAAAGTTGAACTAACTGATCAAGATAGATTTGTAAAAGGCAACTTTGTACAGACAACCGGTGGCTTTGCTACCATTGGTGATTGGGTACCATATACAGAAGAACCTATATATGATGGCTTTAATCAAATCATAGGATATAGAAATATTGATAAGTTTGCTATTATAACATGTAATAATAATCAAATAATGGTTACTAGATCTAATCAAGTAGCTTTATATTCAGATTACAAACCGTCCTTTGGTAGATTTTCATTTTTTGAAGTAAGAGACTTTGATTTTGATTTTTATAGTACTCTATATAGTGAAGAAGGCGAATTGAGTTATGAAACAGCTGAATATAATCAGTTTATAGCAGGTGCTACTCCTGTATACACTGGTGTAAGTAGCAATCCACAAATTAGAGAGTTTTATGATAATGGTGGTTTTTATAATCTTATTGGTTTATTAGGTGATAGCGAAGAAGCAAACCCAGATAATACATTTATTAGTAGTGAATACATGAGGCTAGAGGAAAACTTTTTAACATCACAAGCTAACATATCTAGAATTGCACCTTACATAAATAAATGGGCATGGATCAATGATGGTAAAGATGTAAGAAATCATCCATATAGATTAGATGTTAATCAAGCATTTGGTTTAAATAATTTTGCGCCATCTAGGTGGGATCTGCTACAAGAAGCTAGCGGGTATTCACATGAGTGGTATTACTTATCAGAATTTCCACAATACTTTACACAAAATGCTATTAAGAGTTCATGGAGTTATATTGATACAGCACCAGTTGATAACACAGAGGCTAATCTTGCAACTGGGCAAGCCTTTGTACCAGGAACTTTTCAGAATACCATTACAAATAATTTTAATAAATACTTTATTGTTGAGAAATTTACTACTGGTGGTATTACTGAAATTGATAGGCAGTTAAGATATGGTAGGTTTAGTGGAGGTGATGAAATGAATTTTGCTCAAACCTTTTTAAGAGGTGTTAGGATTACAGCAAGACAAAAAGCAATAGGAACAGAGAAAGCAAATTTTAATATAAGATCATTATCATATGTACCAGATGGTTCATTTAATGATTATAGGTTTTCTGCTATATTAGTTCCTAATTTACCAAATAAACCTGAGAGTGAAATTAAGTTTATTAAAAATGAAAAGTGGAAAACTATCGTAATGTTAATTTCTATAGGTTATGATGATCCATGTTTAAACGGGCCAACACCACCAGGACCTGAACCAATAATAGATAGAACTACTTTATATTCTTTAAATAGTTCATTCAGTGTAGATCCAGCTACATGTGCACCTCTAAAAGTATTAGGAGATTATGTATATACTGATGGTATTATGAGAGGTGCAATAAGCCTTAATACATCATCATATAATTCAATAACACAAGAATATACAATTAAAGGTATGCCTGATGTAAATGGTGTTTTGCCTGAGTTTATAAATGATATAAGGGTATTACAGGATGGTGCATATTCAGCAATTACTTTTATTATAGGAGGTGTTACTTTTGTAATTGATGGTATAAAATCAATATCATCGTCTAATGAGCTTATATGTACAATATTTACTAAGGGTGGGGTTGCATTAAATCCACCAATAGGTTCTCCATCAAATGCAACTTTAAAATCAGCAATATATACAATAGCAAATAATGGATATTTACAATTCGAGAATAGATTAAACTCAGTTAGTTTTGGTGAAATATTTAATGCTGTTAATAAAGGTAATCCTAACATAGTTTA
>Ga0307488_10003756_pt1 | contig 12654 bp, 11 predicted proteins | sample SB02metaG_FD_202248 | JGI IMG/M metagenome (GOLD analysis project Ga0307488, IMG submission 202248) | Sea-ice brine microbial communities from Beaufort Sea near Barrow, Alaska, United States - SB 0.2 | ecosystem: Environmental > Aquatic > Marine > Coastal | place: USA: Alaska | collected...
TGCCCATATTGTCCATAGGGGTGACGACATGAGCACTGTGTATACCCACTGCATCGCAGGTTCGAATTAAGGCTGCAATGTTTTGGTGTTTATTCACTTGGTCGGTAATGATCGTCAAATCAAGCTGGCGGCAAGCCAAGGTGGCTTTATATTTTGCCAAACGAGCAGGAGTCATAGTTTTCTGGCACAAGGGTTATTTATCAGCCCCTAATGATACCAATTTATTGCCTAGATTTGTTACACTAGGCTCATCATTAAGCTTTATCTTGCGCTTCACTACATAATCAATGACACAAAACGACGCACCAACAATTATTGCTTACCAAGGCCACCAAGGCGCTTACTCTCACTTGTCTTGCCAGCGAGTGTTTCCAAATTTTGAAGCGCAGGCGTGCATGACCTTTAGCACCGCCATGGCCATGGTAGAACGCGGTGACGCCCACATTGCCATGATACCCGTAGAAAATTCTACTGCCGGTCGTGTAGAAGAAATATACCGCCAATTACCTCACACATCGTTGTACGTCATTGGTGAGCATTATGAACCTGTTAACCATTGTTTGGTGGGTTTAAAAAACAGCTCTCTAGAACAGATCAAAACCGTGGGCTCGCACCCGCAAGCGTTGGCTCAATGTGACAAGCACCTCACACAGCTTAACATGTTGCCTGTTGCCACCTTAGACACTGCTGGCGCTGCTCTTGAAGTGAGCCAAAAGGGTGATCCTAGTCACGGCGCTATCGCCTCTAGCTTAGCGGCGCAACTGTATGATTTAGAGATTTTACAAGAGCATTTTCAGGATGTGCAAGGCAATACCACGCGATTTTTAATCTTGTCTCGTGAACACACCATTCCAGCTCAAATTATGGGTCAAAAATACATTACTTCGTTTTTATTTACGGTGCGTAATATACCTTCTGCCCTCTACAAGGCCATGGGGGGATTTGCTACCAATAATGTCAATCTCATTAAGCTAGAGAGCTACACCCCAGATGGCCGCATGGTAGCCACTCAGTTTCATATCGATGCTGAAGCCCACCCAAACGATGCCAACATGATTTTAGCCATGGATGAACTGGCCTATTTTGCTAAGGACATTCGCATGCTCGGCACCTACGCAGCCAGTGACTACCGCTATCTTAAGGCTTAACACGATCTAAAAAACGCACCATTTGATTACTTTAGTAGCCATTAATACTCACCAAACTAGCACCTGGAATCTCAACTATGTCGACATCTCTCAAATTACTTTATGCATTAGTACTAGTCGCGCTGTTCGCGGCCGGCTTGTTATTAGCCAAATATACGCCTTGGCAAGGGTCAAGCGCTGCCAATCCAGGGTACGCTCATTTAGGTGGAGACTTTGTGTTAAATAGTGACTCAGGTGAAGTGCGTTTACAGGACCTGCGGGGCCAACTGGTATTAATGTATTTTGGTTTTACATCATGCCCTGATGTATGCCCTACGGCGCTGTCGACTATTGCGGCTAGCATGCGTCAATTATCACCCGCCCTAGAAGCACAAATCCAACCGTTGTTTGTGAGCGTCGACCCAGACCGTGACACACTGGATAATTTAGCTAAATACAGCGCTTACTTTCATCCTAGAATGTTAGGGGTTACAGGTGACATCGAAACACTCGACCAGTTAGTAAAGAACTACGGTGCATACTACCGTCATATACCGCTAGAGAACTCAGCCCTAGACTATACGGTCGACCACACCTCACGGGTATACCTTATTGGCCGCCAAGGGGAACTGATAAGCACGATTGCCCACGGCACTTCAGTAGCAGACATGAGCGCTTTAATTAAGCAGCATTTATAGGCTTTTAGTTGGGGCTTTTTTCTTCAGGCCAATAGAGTTGTTCAAGCTTCACCTGCCCACCAAATTTTTGCTGCAGTTGGGCTAACAACAATGCGGCCTGAGGTGGCAGTCCATGGGTCAGATAAGCTCGCGCCTGAGCTGAAACAGCTAACCTAAACACCAGATCATCAGTGGCTTCAGCAGCAAGGTTATCTGCGCTAGCAACAAACACTCGCTCGCTCGCCATGCTAAACAACCATTCAAGGGCCTGAGGCTTCACTTCTACTTTTTCAAACTCTGCCTGTTGTTGCAGGGTGCGGCCGTCTGGTCGGTACCAATAACCAAAGTCTTCCAATAATCGACGCGCTTTACCCGCCACACACCAGTGTGATATTTCGTGTAAAGCACTGGCAAAATAGCCATGCGCAAACACGATTTGATGGCTCGCTCGCTGGGTATTGGCGGGTTCATAAACTGGTTGATCTAGGTCACCATAGCGGCCGTCACATACGGCGCACACTAAACGCGTATTGTCTGATTTGGCAAACAGTCCATCAAATAAGCTGATGACGTCCTGACACTGACATTGAGTGAGCGTGGGCATTAGTTAATTATGGCCGCAGATGATGAAAGCAGCTATTATAGCGCATCTTTTTACAGCCAACACTTTGGTTTTCTGGTACATCAAACAATGAGTCATACTTACAGCGCAGCCGCCATGGGTCAGGAATTACGCCAGTTCTTGCGCTTGGGCACCCCCATACTCATTGCTGAAGTGTTACATGTGAGTGCTAGCTTCGTTGATACGGTGATGGCTGGACGCTATAGCTCGGCTGACTTAGCTGCCGTGGCTGTGGGATCGAGCTTACTGTTCCCTGTGTTGATACTGATGATGGGAACCATTATGGCCACCACGCCGACAGTGGCTCAGTATTTTGGCGCCAAAAAACTCAACCTCATTGGCCCCTTTGTACAGCAGTCGTTATGGCTAGCAGCTATTTTAAGCTGCTTGGCAGTGGGCTTGTTATACGCCTTAGACCCTTTATTTGATTGGTTGGACATTAAAGACCCCATTAAAGGCATTGGTTTACGTTATTTGCATGCAGCGGCGCTGAGTTTGCCGGCGGTTGCCATTATGCAAAGCCTACGCAGCTTTAGTGAAGGCTTAGGCATTACTAAACCGATGATGTATTTTAGTTTGTTAGGTTTGTTAATCAATATACCTATGAACTATATCTTTATTTACGGTAAATTTGGCGTACCCGAAATGGGTGGTGAAGGTTGTGGCTGGGCCACTGCAATAAGCCTGTGGGCTAGTGTTATTGGCATGGCAGTGTATGTTTACGCTAAACCGGCCTACCACCAATGTGCCATGTTCACACAATTTAATTGGCCACAGCTGAGCACCCAACTTAATATTTTAAAAGTAGGCTTACCGATTGGATTTTCTATTTTTATAGAAGCCACCATGTTCGCTATTGTCGCGCTATTATTAGCACCCCTAGGGGCCGACATTGTTGCTGCACACCAACTGGTGCTCAACTTTGCCAGCCTCTGCTTTATGATCCCTCTGAGCATTGGTATGGCCCTCACTATACGCGTGGGTCACGGCATTGGTGGCAACTTACCCGACCAAGTTAAACGCTCTGTGTTAGTTGGTTTTGGCCTGGCTTTAGGCTTGTCCAGCCTAACGTGTTTGGTTTTGCTTATGTTGCCTGTCACCTTAAGTAATATTTACACAACCGACCCTGTGGTGGTCGACATTGCTGTGAGTTTGTTTGTTTTTGCGGCCTTGTTTCAGATTTCAGACGCCTTTCAAATTTCAGCTAATGGCGCATTACGCGGTTTTAAAGATACGGCTAAACCGTTACTGCTTATTTTCATTTCGTATTGGCTAATCGGCTTGCCCTTGGGCTACACCTTAGGAATGACCGACATGATATACCCCGCGATGGGTGCTGCTGGATTTTGGATTGGCATTATTTTTGGCCTTAGTGTGGCGGCCGTGCTCTTGAGTCTGCGCTTATGGCGAGTGCTCACAAAACCGTTACCGCAAGCCCACTAGGTTGAATTATCTGCTGACGCCACAATATAAGTTTACAGGTGATTAAAAAAGTAACCCTTTGATGGCTTAACGCTACTGAGTTTTAATGCAAAACCACGTATCATAGCCCTAACCAAACCAATTAAGAGAAGATCATGAGCGAACTAACTCACGCCGTAACAGATGCCACCTTTGACCTAGATGTAACCAATGCAGATGTGCCTGTATTACTCGACTTTTGGGCTCCTTGGTGTGGCCCATGCAAAATGATTGCACCTATTTTAGAAGAAGTTGCAGCTGAATTTGAAGGTAGCGTTAAGGTATGCAAGATTAATGTCGACGATAACAGTGAGATAGCCGCTCGTTTTGGTGTGCGTGGCATCCCCACTTTAATGCTGTTTAACAATGGTGAGGTCGCCGGCACTAAAGTAGGCGCTTTAGCCAAATCTGATTTGTTGGCATTTATTTCTGACAATACCTAAGCCGTTTATTGATGGTATAAAAAAACCGAGCTTGGCTCGGTTTTTTTAGCACTACTATTAACTAATTAAGACAACTTATTCTTATTAAGTAATAAATCCAGCTTACTCGCCATGCGCTGCCCTTCATTCAACCCATCAAACGGGCTTGGGGCTTTTTCAATCTTAGCTTCCGCCTTAGCGACTTTAGGTTGCGTGTTCTGCTTTGGCTTGTTGTGAGCCTGCGCAGGACGCTTTTTAGCCGCTGGCCTTGGCTTGCGAGGAGCAGGCAACTTAGTCAATGCATGAGCCGCTTCATCAGGCTTCACAGCGCCTTCAGGCTCACCTAACAAGTTAATCCGTGGCGCCGCATCAGTTTGTGATTTTAAATAACCAAAAGCCCTGACATAACTGGCCAAACCCCGTTTAATCTTCGTTTGACTGAGCTTTCCATCCGTCACTAAATCTTCCTGAATGCCAATTTTTAGTGGCCTAGGCTGAGCAAAAGAAAAGGTCTGTGGGTAGGTTGTACATAACAGCTCTACAGCGGCACGATTGGCGGCACGGCTTTTAGCTTTCTTACGCTCAGCCGCGCTTAATTCAGTAGCACTGGGGGCGGCTGAACTAGGTTCAGATACCGTGGCACCTTGTGTTTCTGAACTTACGGCTGGTGCCGTGGCAGGAGAGGTTTCTGTGGTAGGTAATTCGCTAGTGCTGGTCATATTGTCTGGCATTTAATTGTCTGTAATCGTCTGAATTTGGGTTTGTTCAAATAACTGCTTTAGCTGCAGATGTTCTTGCCTTAGAACTTCAACCTGCTGTTGTGCTTGCAGCAGCAATTGTTGCTGATTGGTAATGCGCTCTGAAAGCTTTTGCATTAGCTCTAAGCGACCTAGATCTTTTAGCTTAGGGTCAGTCACTGTCTTCCTTTACTATTAAAGCCGTGTCTTTTCATTACGTTGGACATTGTACCTATTGATTGACTGAAGGGCTATATATTTGAACATTTTACATAAATTTGCCCCATCGACTTGCGGAATGTGCTAATTCTTGCATATACTGATAACACCTAAGTGAAGCATTATCTTACAATTAAAGCGTAATAATCGGTTTTCTTAGAGGATATTATCATGTCCACTGCAACATCCACCGCCAAGGTCATAGATCTTTTTAGCGGGCAAGAATACCAGACCCAACATCATCCTAAGGTGGTGCGCTTGGCGCCCGAGTTTGACGGCTTTGAAGTGCTCTACTCTAACCAACATGGCCACCCTATCCCAGGCCAAGAACTATTCTCTGTTAAAATCTTATTTTGGGCACTGTTAGATGATGGTTCCTTTGCCGGTATGATCCCTTGGTTTGATGAGCTCATTGTTTGCACCCATCTAAACAGCCCTAACAAAGGTTTTTTTCAAGGTTACTTTGATCCAGGACTTGACCAAGCCGTGCCTCAAGTACCCAAACACAAATGTATTGAACTCATTACCGCAGCGGAGTATTTCGATTTTGAGGTGGACGACACCTTATTTGTGGTGCAAGAACTACCCGACACCTGTGGCAGCCACGCCGTATTTACCGCTGATAACTTTGATAGCTTTTCCATGACCGAAGTATTTAGCTGGCGTTTATATAGTGACGGCTGCATTCAAGCGCAAATGATCAATATGGAGCGTGTGGCTCATTGGCCAGTACTTGTTGGCGATGAGTGCCTAGAGGCCTGTGACGACGCACCCGATTTTGTAAACTTTTTCCAATACCGCGTGGCCATCAATATAAAAGAACAGGATGCAGACACCATGGCGGTGTTAGATCAGCTCAAATCAGACTTATAGTGCTGGTGGGCTGTTAGGAAATTAACACTCTTGCATAGACTCCCTAATAGAGGACTGAAGTGCTTGCATATCTTTGAGCCAGCGCGCCACAGGCCAGTGATCTGGATTGGTTAGATCATCTTCTGCATGGCTCACAATCAATTGTTCTGATAGCTCTTGCGGCTTAGCAGCCACACTAAAATCAGTTTGTCCTTGCAGCTCAATCCAAACCGCCCAATCACCTTCTTGTAACAACAACAGTATTTGTTGGGCTGCCGGAGACAAGAAGGTTTGTTGCACTAACAAGGCTTCAATTTGTGCCCAAGTAAGCCCACCAACATCATCAAACCGAGTGTCTGCTAACTGCTTTAAACTGGCCTGTACCAGTTGTTTTGCTGCACTTAAAAGATGATCAACAATAGCATATTGATAAGCCATACGCTGAGGTCGCTGGCGCCAGTATTGGGGGTCTTCCATGTCACCATAGTGAGACAATAAGTCTTGCCATAAGCTTTTACCAAAGGCCAGCCGGTGCTGGCTGGCCTTTAGCCACTGGTCTTGCAAGGCCATTCTAGTGGGTGGTGTCAGCGGGGTTTGCTGCGGCTTTTTTCGGCGCTTTTTTAGCTACTTTTTTAACTGCTTTTTTAGCCGATGCTTTTTTAGCGGGAGCTTTTTTAACTGGCACCTCTTGCACCCACTTGCCACTCACAAACATGGCCCGCCACCCAGAAGCCTTCTTGTCCACTTCCGACATAACGTACTGTTCTTTAGTCTTGCGACTGTAGCGAACAATAGACGGGTTACCTTCATGGTCTTTTACTGGAGCCGTCAGTAAAAAAGCATATTTGGGGTCTAGGGCTTCTTTATGAGGCAGAATTTCTGCCATTAAAGGTGCCCGAGTTTCACGATTTTTGGGAAACTTGCTAGCCGCCAAAAACAGTCCCGCTGCGCCATCACGCAAGATGTAATGATCGTCTACTTTTTCACAGGCCAATTCTGGCATGGGAATGGGATCCATTTTTGGCGGTGCAGCTTCGCCACTGCGCAATAATTTGCGAGTGTTTTTGCATTCCCCATTAGAACAATCAAAGTACTTGCCAAAACGTCCTGTTTTCAGATGCATGTCGGCTTCACATTTATCACACTGAATGAGTGGGCCGTCGTAACCTTTAATACGGTACTCTCCAGCTTCTATTTCAAAGCCACTGCAATCTGGGTTATTACCACAAACATGAAGTTTGCGTTTGGCATCAATTAAATAACCATCCATTGCTGTGTCACAAATTTTGCAACGGTGTTTTTTAATGAGCAAGCGTGATTCTGCTTCGTCATCAGCATCAACGGCCACCACTTCGTCGCCAGACACCAAATTTATGGTTTCTTTACAACGTTCTTTGGGTGGTAATGCATAGCCAGAACAACCCAAAAACACGCCGGTAGATGCGGTCCTAATATTCATTGCTTTGCTGCAGCTGGGGCACTCTATGTCCGTTAGCGTTGGCGTGTTAGCACGCATACCATCTTCTGCTTCAGCAATGCTTAATTTACGGGTGAAGGCCTTATAAAATACGTTAAGTAGACGCTTCCATTCGGTTTCGCCTTGGGCAACGCTGTCTAGGCGTTTTTCCATATTGGCGGTGAATGAATAATCCATCAGGTCAGAGAAGTTTTCTTCTAACCTATCAGTCACAATGTCACCCATCTTCTCTGCATAGAAGCGACGATTTTGCACCATCACATAACCACGATCTTGGATGGTTGAGATAATGCTAGCATAGGTCGAGGGGCGACCAATGCCCTGCTTCTCCAACTCTTTAACTAAGCTTGCCTCAGAAAAGCGCGGCGCAGATTTGGTAAAGTGCTGACTAGGCATAAGCTGTTTGAGCGTGAGTAGATCACCTTGCTTAACATCAGGCAAGATCAAATCTTCATCCTTCTTACTGGCACTAGGCTGGACTCTAGAATAGCCATCAAAACGCATGATTCGTCCACGGGTACGCAGGCTAAACTCACCCGCTTCAACCACAATAGTGGTACTGGTAAATTGCGCAGGCAACATTTGGCAGGCCACAAACTGGCGCCAAATAAGCTCATACAGGCGCTCTGAATCACGCTCCATGTTAGAGAGCTGAGTCGCCTTTAAAGCCACCTCAGAGGGTCGTATGGCCTCATGAGCCTCTTGCGCACCATCCTTACTTGAGTAACCTACAGGATCAGCTGGTAGATACTCTTTGCCATAACTCTTTTCGATGTAAGCACGGCACTTGCCAACCGCTTCTTGACTCAAGTTGGTTGAGTCAGTACGCATGTAAGTGATGTAACCCGCTTCATAAAGTCTCTGCGCCAACATCATGGTCTTTTTCACACCAAAACCTAAGCGCGTGCTTGCCGCCTGTTGCAGCGTAGAAGTAATATAAGGCGCTGAGGCTTTGCTTGATGTGGCCTTATCTTGGCGCTGCTGCACTACAAACTGTTGTTGCTCTAACAGGCTAACCGCAGCTTCACTTTGTTGTTGGGTAACCGGCTTATAATCGTTACCTTGCTGTTTATGAACGTGCAGCACCAAAGGTTTGTTTTCACTATTGATCGCATCCGCTTTAAGTTCCCAATATTCATCAGGCACAAAGGCCCGAATAACACGTTCTCTTTCGACCACTAACTTTACTGCGACTGATTGAACCCTGCCTGCCGACAAGCCACGGGCAAGTTTCGCCCACAGCAAAGGAGACACCATAAAACCCACCACACGATCTAGAAAACGCCGTGCTTGTTGTGCATTGACGTGATCCATGTCTAATTTTCCAGGCTTAGCAAAAGCGGCCTGAATCGCAGTTTTAGTAATCTCGTTAAATACCACGCGCTGATATCGGCTTTGATCTCCACCAATGGCTTCACGAAGGTGCCATGCGATGGCTTCCCCTTCTCTATCCAAATCCGTTGCTAGGTAAATAGTGTCTGCATCTTTTGCCAGCCGACGTAACTCTTCAACAACTTTTTCCTTGCCGGGCAGAATTTGGTAATCGGCCCGCCAATCGTTTTCTGGATCTATACCCATACGCCTAACCAGTTGCTGGCGGCCTCTGACTTGTTTGTAAATGACCTTATCATCAGGGTCCATGTTACGAACTTTAGCTGCCTCAACAGCTCGTGCTTTCGGGTCTGCACTGCCTGGAGGGGACTTAGTTGGCAAATCACGAATATGGCCAACACTAGACTTTACAATAAAATCTGAGCCCAGGTATTTATTGATCGTTTTCGCTTTAGCTGGTGACTCGACAATAACGAGGGATTTACCCATGCAGTTTTATTCCAATAATTACGTATTCACCGCGTCAGTCGCGGCACCGTTAAGGCGCCTAAGTTTAGGCACATCTATGAGAAGGTCAAGCGTTTGTTGACGCACTCATTCCTTAAAATTCCATTATTTGATGTAAAAAGCAAGCAATATTGCATATCATTGCATATCTGAATCACAAAAAGCTGGATAACCAGCCTTTTGAATTTGTTCAGGTTTGTCGTTCAAATATTTACAATCTCTCAAATACCGTTGCAATACCTTGGCCCATACCGATACACATAGTGGCTAAACCAAACTGCGCATCTTGCTTGTGCATGCGGGTTAAACAACTCACGGCAATGCGCGTACCAGAGCATCCTAAAGGATGACCTAAAGCAATCGCCCCACCATGCAAATTAACTTTTTCTTCCATTTGGTCAAGCAGCTTAAGGTCCTTTAATACGGGCAAGGCTTGTGCCGCAAAAGCTTCGTTAAGTTCCACCACGCCAATGTCATCAACACTTAAGCCGGCACGTTTTAAGGCTTTTTTAGTCGCAGGTACTGGACCATAACCCATAATTGAAGGGTCACACCCTGCCACTGCCATGGATTTAATGCGCGCTAGCGGTTTAAGACCTAAAGCCATGGCTTTTGCGCCCGACATTAGCAACATAGCCGAAGCTCCATCGGAAAGAGCCGACGAGGTGGCAGCCGTAACAGTGCCATTTTTAGGGTCGAACACTGGCCGCAAGTTAGCTAAAGACGCCATATTCGTCTCGGGGCGAATTACTTCATCTCGACTCACCTTAATCAGTCGTCCTGTAGCATCGTGGCCTTCGATCGCAATAATTTCGCCGTCGAAATCGCCATTTTCTGCAGCTTGATGGGCGAGACGGTGTGAACGCACCGCAAACTCATCTTGCATTTGGCGACTAATACCGTGCACTTTACCCAATAATTCAGCCGTTAAGCCCATCATCATGGCTGCTTTTGCGACATGCTTGCTTCCCGCAGGGTTAATGTCTACCCCATGATCCATCGCCACATGACCCATATGCTCTACACCACCCACAACAAAAAAATCACCGTTATCTGTAGCTATAGCTTGGGCTGCCGTGTGGAGAGCTGCCATAGAAGAACCACACAAACGGTTCACAGTTTGAGCCGCTACCGTGTGGGGAATGACACTGAGTAAAGCCGCATTCCGAGCCACGTTAAACCCCTGCTCTAGGGTTTGGTTAACGCAGCCCCAGATCACATCTTCCACCTGGGCTGGGTTGAGTTCTGGATTACGCGCAAACAGACCATCGATCAAGGCGGCAGATAAATTCTCTGCCCGCACATTTCTAAAAGCACCCCCTTTGCAGCGACCCATGGCAGAACGAGCACCGTCTACCACAACAATATCATTGGCTTGTAATTGCATGTTTTTCTCCAGATTTAGTTAGTAGGTTGCAACTTGCCATAGAAGGTCTCACCTTGGGCGGCCATTTTGCGCATTTGTGCAGGCACCAAGTAGAGCGGACTCACTGCAGCTAAAGCATCAGCTTTATCACAGAAGGCCTGTAAACCGATGGTATCCATGTATTTTAGTGCTCCACCTAGAAAGGGAGGAAAACCAATACCGTAAACTAGCGCTAGGTCCGCTTCTGCGGGCGAGGCAATGATGTTCTCTTCTAGGCAACGGGCGACCTCTAGGCATAAGGGAACCATCATATAATCAATGATTTGTTCGTCACTGAGGGTCACTGGCTGCGCACATAGGCCAGCAAGCTTTGCAATCAAGGATTCGTCTAGCTGTTTTTGTAAGCGACCTTTTTTGTCTTTTTCGTAGGCATAAAAGCCCAGTTTGTTTTTTTGGCCAAAACGTTGCGCCTTAAACATTAAGTCAACAGCCGCTTCACCTTGCCCAGCCATGCGATCGGGAAAACCCTCCGCCATGACTGCTTGGCAATGGTGCGCCGTGTCTATGCCCACCACATCAAGTAAGTAGGCAGGGCCCATAGGCCAGCCAAAACGTTCCATAAGCTTATCAACGCGAATGAAATCGATACCCTGCTCTAATAAAATGCCAAAGCCACCAAAATAAGGGAACAATACCCGATTGACAAAAAAACCTGGGCAGTCGTTCACTACAATTGGCTTTTTGCCGATAGCGTTAGCATAGGTCACAGTGGTTGCAATGGTTTCATCACTGGTTTTACTGCCACGAATGACCTCAACCAAAGGCATTTTGTGTACCGGATTGAAAAAGTGCATACCACAAAAACGAGTGGGATCTTTTAAGCTTTTAGCTAAAACATCAATGGAAATAGTTGAGGTGTTAGAAGTGATCACAGCAGTGCCTTTTACTTGGCTTTCTACTTCGGCTAACACAGTGCCTTTTATGTTGGGGTTTTCCACTACCGCCTCTACCACCAGATCAACGCCTGCAATATCAGCATAGTTTAATGTCGGGCGAATATTGGTCAGTATTTTAGCCATTTGAACAGGCTTCATATGGCCACGGCTCAAGCTCTTTTGTAAAATACCTGTGGCTTCATCCAAACCCAGTTGAATGGCCGTTTCAGCGATGTCCTTCATGATGATGGGGACGCCCTTGTAGGCCGACTGATAGGCAATACCACCGCCCATAATACCGGCGCCAAGTACAGCTGCCTGCTCAACCTTAGTCGCTTTAGGCGCAAGAGCTTTAACCGTGCGTTTAAGGTATTGGTCGGCAAGAAAAATACCCACTAAGTTGGCAGCAACAGGGGTTTGCGCCATTTTTGCAAAACCTTTTGCTTCTACAAGGAGGGCTTTATCACGGCTCATACCCGCATGTTTCTGCATGGTTTTGATGGCGGTGATTGGGCTTGGGTAATGAGGACCGGCCTTGCCTGCGACAAAACCTTTAGACGTTTCGAAGGCCATCATTTGTTCCATCGGACCTAAAGACAGCTTAGCTATTTTAGCAGCGCGTTTGGTTTGGTAGTCCAAATCGCCCGCTATGCACTGATTAAGCAAATGCACACCCGCTTCTAATAGCTGATCATCTGCTACAACGGCATCCACTGCACCGTCTTTAAGGGCTGCAGAAGAGGTTTTTTCCTTAGCACCACAGATCCACTCAATGGCATTATCCAAACCAATGAGTCTGGGTAAGCGCACAGTCCCCCCCCAACCTGGAAAGATGCCCAGCTTTACTTCGGGCAGGCCAACCTTAGCGGCAGGGGTCATAATGCGATAATCAGTGCTTAAGCACACTTCAAAACCACCCC
>Ga0307488_10003757_pt1 | contig 12654 bp, 11 predicted proteins | sample SB02metaG_FD_202248 | JGI IMG/M metagenome (GOLD analysis project Ga0307488, IMG submission 202248) | Sea-ice brine microbial communities from Beaufort Sea near Barrow, Alaska, United States - SB 0.2 | ecosystem: Environmental > Aquatic > Marine > Coastal | place: USA: Alaska | collected...
CCCGCCGCCGCCCCCCCCGCCCCCACCACCCCCAACTCCCCCGCCGCCCCCCCGCCGCCTCCCCCCCGCAGCCTCTCCTCCTCATCGGGGTGTGGCGCGTCATAGTCCACGTCGTACTCGAAGGATGGGAGAGAGTGCTCGTCTGGATTCGCTGGATCCGCGGCCGCGACGAGCAGGGCGGAGAGCTCACTGAGCACCGTCACCTCCATGGGGCCCAGCGCGGGCCGCGCCGCTGCCGCTTCTCTCCCCCATCCTCCTCCTTCTCCTCCTCCCCCTCCGGCCCCTCTTCCTCCCCCTCCTCCCCTCCCGAGCGGCGTCGGCGGCGTCGCCGGGGCAGCGTCGAGCGCTTCCCGCCGTTTGTTCACGCTAGCGATGGAAGCCTTGAGCCTTCGGTTGAGTTCCGCACGGTCGTGCTCCAGCCCGGCCGCCGTGCCCGCCACGCCATCCGCCACAGCGTTGGCACCCCCCCGCTGGCCATTCCTAAGACCCCCCGGCGACCCGTCCCACGGCCGCCGCCGCATTGGGCGCGTCAAAAGTGCAATCTTGTGGCACGCATTTGCATATGCGATGCGACGCTCTTCTATCCTTCCGTTCGGTACCAGTCTGCCAGTGAACTTCAAAGCTCAAAAGCAGGTGCACACCTTGTCCAACGTTTTTGTCGCAGCATAGCTCCATGCACTTATCTGCTTCTCCGCAACTCAGACCTTCCCGCGTTCCACTTGTTCGTAGTACGTGGTACACCGCGCATTACTCGCACGCGCCGCCCGGTGTGTTGTGGCCCGTGGTCCACGTCTCCACACTCCAGTCAGCAGATTCCCCTCAAAAGACTGTAAAGTCGCAGGCTTAAAAAAGTGGTCGACGCATCCCGTAGTCCCCCGACCGACGCGTGCCACAAGCGCTGCCGGACCGCCGTGATGCAGCCCGCCCCCGCCGCCGCCTCCGCCGGCGACCCCTGCCCTAGCCGGTACGTCGTGCGCCTGTCGAGCGCGCTCGCCGCGCTGTTAGGCCGAGGCGAGGGCGCCGAGCTTTGGGAGGACGAGGTGGTGGGAATGCTGCGGGAGCACGGGCTGCTGACCTACCCGTCGCCGCTGCTCGGGGGGCTGCTCGAGAAGGTGCCCGAGGTCCTCGAGAAGGAGGTGCTCGCGCGGCTGGACGCCACGGACCACGCGATGATCGCGCAGGTGGCGCGGCCGTGGCTGGCGGCGGTATGGTCAGGCAGAATATTCCTCGCCAAAATCTCGATTTTGGAGACCGTCAACAAACGAGGGTTCAAAGTGCTTGGCGATGACGTGGCGAGCAATGTCTGCCAGGCCCTAGGTGGCGTCGGTGGCCTCCGGCTCGCCGCGTGCGGGGCGGGGAGGGGCGGCGCCGCTTAAGGTCATGGACTTTGTCGGGTCTGTCGCGAGGTTGGAATGGGCGAAGGACAACGGGTGCCCTTGGCAGCCGCAGAACGGTTGCGCACTCGCCGCTCGTGGTGGGCGCCTGGAGGTGCTGGTTTGGGCGCGGGAGCACAGCTGCGATTGGGACGATATGACATGCGCGCGCGCCGCTGGGGGCGGGCACCTGGAGATGTTGATCTGGGCGCGGCAGCACGGCTGCCCATGGGTGGGGGTGGACGATTTTGACAGCGGATACATCAAGAACTGTTGTGCACGTGCCGCTGCGGGCGGGCATCTGGAGGTGTTGAAGTGGCTGCGGGAGCAAGACTGCCCGTGGGATACGTGGACGTGCGCGGAGGCCGCTGCGGGCGGGCACCTGGAGCTTCTGAAGTGGGCGCGGGCGCACCACTGCGATTGGCACGAGGAGACGTGTGCGAGTGCCGCTCGGGGCGGGCACCTGGAGACGTTGAAGTGGGCGCGGGAGCACGGTTGCCCGTGGAATGGGGACGACGAGGATTTCGAGTACACTACGAATTGTTGTGCACTCGCCGCGGAGCGCGGACATCTGGAGGTGTTGAAGTGGCTTCGGGAGCAGGACTGCTCGTGGGATGAGGAGACGTGTGCCGCTGCCGCTGAGGGCGGGCACCTGGAGGTGTTGAAGTGGGCGCGGGAGCACGGCTGCGATTGGGACGAGATAGACTGTTGTGCACACGCCGCTGGGGGCGGGCAAATGGAAGTGTTGAAGTGGCTTCGGGAGCAAGGCTGCGCGTGGGACCCGTCGACGTGTGCGTGGGCCGCTGAGGGCGGGCACCTGGAGGTGTTGAAATGGCTTCGGGAGCACCACTGCCCGTGGGATCATCTCACGCGCCAATGCGCCGAAGAGTATGAACATCTGGAGCTCTTGCAGTGGGCGGTGGGGCACGGTGCTCCTTGAGACGCGCAGACAACAATCGGCCACTGTGATACTAGAGCTTGCGCGATAGTCGTACTATTCACTGTGATACTAGAACTTGCGCGATAGTCGAGCTATTCGCCTGCAGTGCGATGTCTCCGTTGCAATGATGCAAACACCGCATCCTTCTCATTCGCATCCACCTAGCGCTAGTTGTTCTAGTATGATTCTCTGGTACCTATGTTTACTGGAATTTTAAGAAAGAGAAATCTCACTCAGCACTTACGGCGGCCGCAGAGCCCCGTTCCACAACTCAAAGTCGTGGTCGTTCATCTGAGACAGGCACACCCGGTCGGGGTTTCCCTCATCCTAGGGCCCGGAGAATGCAAGCTCGCCACATCAGGTGCGATGCCCTTCAGACTCTGGACCCCGAAGGTTTTTTTGAGCAAAAAACGTGTTGGGGTAGGCATGATATACTACAGGAAAGACGCCCTGTCTCTACGAAATCTAACGGTGTACTATAGGGGCATGCTTGTGCAACACTCCAGGCTGCCCCAATGGTGTTGACCAGTTCCCTTGTTGAAACACGGGGAGTTGGGAATCACCGTTGTGTGCCCCACCTCCTCCTTCTCCCTCGGGTATCCGTCGGCATCGACGTGCCCAAACGCCGCCGCCGCCCGAAACGCCGAAGACCGCGCCCACAGGATCAGGTTCAGCCGCTCCCCCGTGGCGATGACGTCCGCGCCGTGCCGCTGCCGCCCCAGGTGCAGGGGCGCAAGTTGAAATGGCAAGCAAACCTTTAAAGCAGTTGCCACATACATTAGCTGCAAATGCTGAGACCAGGAATTATATGAATATTAGGTAAAATTGCCACAGAAATGGTCCCCTTAATAGGGCCTTAAACCCTGACTGACCTTAGTATCTCTCCGCTTGCAATGGCGGAGGGAGTTGGTTAATGCTCACTGTCGTGTGAGAAGCGCCTTGGGGTTCGATGAATGCTGGTAGAAATAGGAAAGTGCTGAGACCAGGCGCTTTCAACACAGATTTTGACTCGCACCACCCCACCTAGGTGCAGCACCGCGCGCCCGGGCCGGTGCGGCAACACGCATAACCCCTGGCGGTGCTCGCCGCTGCCGAAGCGCCCGCAGAATCTCAACCCCGCGCCTGTGAACTCCCGCCCAGGGTGTAGCGGCGCAGGTTGAAATGTAAAGCGAAACTTGGAGGCAATTCACAATAATTCAGCTCCAAGCACTGACACCAAGCGCGGTCAACCCTGAGTCAACCCGGGGTCAAACGGGGGTCAACCTGCACCTCCTAACCAAGGCACACGTTGAGCGTCACCTCACTCGCATCATGGTGCATGTCCAAACCCAAATCACCGCCCTGGTTGGAGGGTCATCGAGAACAAGCACTCGAGCCGAGATCGGAGATGCCCGCTTGTCTCACCTGCAGGCATGTATGCGCGGAATCGGTTTAAATGGAGAACAACTGGTACAGATGGTATCAAACAGAGAGGCGAGCAGGACAGGAATCCAACCCGCAGCACTGAGTATGGACAGAATTCAGTGCTGGTGTACCTTCTCCGGCAGGTATTCCAACGTCGATCGAGTGCATGTTCTCCATAACCCTCCTACCTGGTTGGCGTAGTGTACCACGAATGAATGGTGGTGGTCCAAACTAGTGGCGAAGATTTCCGATTGGCCAAACAGCGCGGCGGAGATCGGCGCCACGATTGCCTTCAGGCAGGGCCGTGCACGATTGTTCGCTTTTCGGCTCAGCCTTGCTGTTTGCTCATATTGTGCCAGTGTACCCGTACACACTCGCCGCATCCTCGGAGACTTGGTCGGCGAGATTTCCGCTGTGGGCTGTCTTGATTGGCATTGGTCGAACGGCCTTCGATACCACAACTTCGATACCAAACCCAGCACTGTGTTCAAGTTGCGCCTGAAAAGGGAGTGGCATGTACGGCAATGCCTCGAGAAGCTGCGTCATGAGGTCGTGCATGCCAATCTCGTTCACTATGAGCCTGGTAGGAGGGTCACTGAGATCAAACCGAGATCAGAGCATGACTCATAAATAACCTTCCGGGTGCCTGCTGTTACAGACACGCGGACTCGGCTCGGTTGACCGATTTAACGTCAATCGAGTGGAAAGTATCACGGATGTATAGGGGTGCAATAAGGAGGTATTAAGCGTGTATTACGGGCGTATCAGGGTCGTTTTAGCGTGAGGAGGGGGGTGTGTTAGGGGACATGGCCTGAATAACCCGCCTACCCGGCGGCGTTCATGGTGTTGGGGCGGCGGCGGGGCAAACTGCTTCGCTCGAAGGAGTCCACTTCCGCGAGGAGCATGTTGCAGAACTCAGGCGTGAAGAGCTCGAATGTGTACACGCCCGAGCCGGGCTGAACCTCCATCAATGGCCTGGGAGACATTACCCTTCACGTCGCCTAATACACTTTGAACTCTCGTTTCTTAAGTTAGATGACAACCAACAACGTAGTATCGCCCACCACGGCATCCAACGCACTTCGACCTCTCGTTTCCTGATTTGAATTGAACCATATGACGTGCCGGGGCCTGCCTCCGTGAACGCCCCCGCGTCAACCGCCGCCAAGGTGTAGCGGCGCAAGTTGAAATTGAAAGCAAAATGGAAGCAACATTGAAAGCAATTCATCATGTTTTAGTGTCAAGCGATTAGTTCCGGAAGCTTTCACCGTGGGATTCACAGGGCCAACCTGCGCCGCCCCACCATGGCTCGCGCGCGGATCGCTCCCTCGTATGAAGGAACCACGTCAGTTACATCTCGGCCAGCTGCTCGCTCGTACGCGGTTACGTCGGTGGCGTCAGGTCCGTCTGGGCCAGCGGGCAGGGGCTTACACCCGTCCACTCTTCAGGTTGACGTGAGCACTTTTTCAGGGACACGTTGGGTGGACTCTTCGCTGGATTGTAGTGACAAGAACGGCTCAGGTTGAGCTGAGAAGTGGACGAGTGGAAGCCCCTGCCAGCGGGTGCATTGATACTGGCGGCGAGGAGCTTGTGAAACGCCGGCGCGACCCACTCCGGTTGTCAGTGTCAGGGTCGAACACGGCATTCCAGTGGAAGGAAGCATCATCGAGGTATTAAACTTTGTGTTGGATATGTTGTTATCGGTGCACTTAGGGAGAACTCAGCCTCTCAGCCAATCACATCGCGAGATGTCAAGGCGACGTGTCGACTTTACGCTGATGTTCAGTGAGGATGAGCTGTCTGAGTGGTTCCAGGGACGAAACGGCTCAAGTGCAAGCTGCAAGAGGTAATGTAGTACTGTGACAAAGTGTCAATGAGTCTGCGCTAAACCGAAACGAAATGTGACGGAAAAAAGGTATCGACCAATTACGAGCGAATGATCGGTGCAGACTCATAGTAGTATCACCCTGCCGGTTTGAGCACAATAGTAGCGCTGACCAGCTCAGGATGCGTCGCCATGTTTTCGCCCCGATATCTCTCCATCACCGCTTGTTTTTTTAGTGTGTGTTGCTCCGACTCTTCCCATCGTTTCAATAACGTCTCCGCATAGGGCGCGATGAATCATGCACGCCACGTCAAGGATGGGAATAGGGTTTAAGGGTTTAACTCAAGACACCAGAGTTCACAATGTGAATGACATTGATTAAATTAAGCCTCAGCCTAGGGCGCGGTGACTGATGCTCGCCACGTCATAGGATGGGACGTAACGCAAGACACGAGGGTTCACAATGTCATGGCGAGTGTGTCCGGGTTCGCCTAGGGTGCAATACAACATGCTCAATACGTCATGGGATGGGAATCGACTGAAGACACGAGGTGTCATGATGTGGTTCATGGCGTGGCGATCGTGCACGGATACACCGGTACACAATGCGCACACAGCCAGGTTGCTCAGCCTTACCTCGGCCTCCGCCAAATTCCGATCCGAATCCTCGAGTACCTCTGCACAAATACCATACTCGGGAACCCCCTCTTAGGGACCGGCAGTTTTATCTTGCCACATCATAGTATGTTGTCTAATTAAATAAATGAGGGTCCAACACGTGTTAGGTCCGAGCAAGGGCCGGTAAAGTGACTTCAGATATTACCAATTAAGAGGGATATATTTGTATCTCACGGGGGTCTTAGGGGGGTATTAAGGGGGTCGTCTCGTGAAAATAACAACCCTAAGACCTAAACCCAAACCCTAAAGTACTTTTACAGTCTGTTAAAGTGGTAAATTCTGAGGTCACTTTACCGGCCCTTGTCCGGACCTAACGTGTGTCGATGACGTGACGGACAACACCTGCCAGGCCCTACCGCCCCTAGTGTCACTTGCCGCTCCCAGGCGAGGCACGCCTCTTGCTTCGCAACAGCTACGGCGCCACGCACGTGCCTGCCCCACAGCCACTCCGCCAATCTCCCGCAGATACTTCTCAAGCTCGGTTGCTCTCCCGTCTCCCTCCCGTCTGACAGAGCCCCGTCCCCGATCTCGAGGGCCTCGCAAACATTCTCTGCCATATCATCCAACGTATTTTGCATGCCTGTTCTCATGAAGCGCACGGCACCCTATGACGTGGGGGACAATATCCGCCAGGACTTACCGAGCTTTGAAACTTCCCGTCCGCCGAGCCCCGCCCAGAACGTGTCGTCCACGAATCCCATGTCGTCGACCCCCGCCATGGAGATCGGACATGAGAAGCGCACCGCCACGGGCGACCGCCCTGGTGTACCCAGCACCCGCGCCATCGCCGGGTCGTCCCCGACCCCCTCGCCGCCGATGCGAAACGGCCAAGGAGTGCACCCAAAGCCGTCCGTGCGCCCCGCCTATACATAAGGCCTGGCAGATAGCGCTCGCCACATCATATGTGGTGGTTGCCATGCAACTCGCGAACGGATGGCTGCATATGCGTCTCGATGACGTGGCGAGTATAAACACCTGCCAGGCCCTACATGTATAACTACTTCGACAATGCCGGTGCCGACTACGCGGCATGAAACCACCTCGGCCGCGGCCATCCAGCTCCGAGTTTCGGGGTCCTCGGAGCGCAGCGTGGCGCACTGCCGCGCAAGCGCGAGCGAGAGCGCGTGCTGCGGCGGGAGCGTGAGCACGCCGGCTGCAGCATCCCCCGCCGCCGCCGCCGCCGCCGACGAGCCCGCCGCCTCCTTCCCCGCCGCTCCCATCCCAACCTCCTCCGAGTCCAGGCAGTCCCCTGCCGCCGCCTTTCCCTCCTTCCTCGCCGCCGCCGCCGCCGCCGCCGCCCCCATTTCGCCTTCAAACTCCTCTACGTCCGACGCACTTCGCTTCGTCATCAGGAAGGTGCAAGGCTTGAGCTAGGCGTACGGCGGGCGCGCGTTGGAGTGGCGAAACCGCACCGTCGTTCAGGCATCTTGTGCAGATCCCGAGGGTGGCGTCTTGATCTTGATCTTGACCTCCCATCGGATCGTCCGCGCCCGGATGACTCGGATCTCGAATGCTGACAAGGACATTTTCACGCCAAAACTGAGACTTTGCTCCTCAGTTGCGCCATTCCGACGCCCGGACACTTGCAAGTAAGCACCGTCATGCAAGCCCTCGTATCCACAACCGCGCGCGTGTCCTACACCAGCCCTCGGGCCTCCTTTTCAAAGCCCCGCGGCGCGGTTGTCGCGCGCGCCGCGGACAGACCGGACGCAAAGAACTCGGGCGAAAAAACGGCGAAGAATGCCAAGCTCAACGCCGACGCTGCGACCCACGCTTCGAACGCTGCTGAGGTGTGCCAGTCGGACTTTGGCGACTACAGCTGCGGCCTGGCCGGTGCGTGCACGCTCGAACATGCGGCTGCGCCGCGCTGGGTTCCCCGAGCGCGCTCAGCAGCGACGCGCGCGCACGTAATACTCGTTCAATCGGAATATCGGATCCCTCAATATTATATGTTGTGTGACTGAACCACCCCTCTTCTTGGATCCGGTTGATGGATACACTACGGCGACCGCGCGATGCGCCGTTTTCTCGCTGCGTGTATCGGCGCACTGCCTGGTCACTGTCACCAGTACGCGCCGCCCGCGTTGATCTCGGTGCGGGGCCGCCGGAACTGGTAAACCTACCCCAACACACGGAACGAACAAAACGAGACGATACCGGTATCCACATCGTCCAATAAGAAAGTTCCCCACCAAGATGCTGACTCGTCTTCCCACGTATATCCGCGTGTGCAGGCGCTGTGTGGGACGGTACCGCCAACGACTTCAACGGCGACTTCTACCCGGAGTACCCGATAACGGCCGGGGCGGCCGCGTGGGTAGGGCCGGGCCTCACTCACGCCTTCGGTGGAAAACGCGAAGCGAGTCACGTGGGAGAAACGATGGAAGACACTCGCTGACTCGTCCGAGTCACTGAGTCACTGCATTCATTCTTAAAACTGTTCAACGGTGGTGCCAGGAGTGTGCTAATGAGCGTTTGGTGGAAGCCGCGCAGCGGTGGTCGTGAGATTAGTGCAGGAGCAATGTATGAACACAACTCTCGCTCAAACTATACGCTCGTATCATAGGCCAAACCAAACGATAGCTGTGACCATGTTGGATGAACCGATTGTACAACGTTGGTGCCATGCGTAACGCTTCAATGGCTACAGGCAGGAGCGACGAGGAGGAAACGGGACACGGAGCTGACATTGATGCGTGTGATATTCGATATGCAAGAACACATTCGCTGACTCGGGGCATCCAGAATCATTGACTAGTGTTACAACGAATGCTGCCATGACGTTACGCGTTGGGCTCGGCGCTGCAGCAGCAGGTGAACGGCAGCCGCACCTGGGTCCGCGCCTTCTCGGACAGGCAGGGTGCCGCTCCTTCGGTCACATGACCATACTGAGTGGTACTGTGTTCGGTCACATGACCATATTCAGTGGTACTGGACAGGTGGGGATGTGTTAGGCCACATGACCATATTGTGTGGTGCTGTGTTGGGTCTCATGACCATATTGAGTTGCACGGTAAGGGTGGGGCGGCCGCACCTGGGTCCGCGCCTTCTCGGACAGGCAGGACGCCGCTCCTTGTCAGTGGTGCAGTAGTTTTTGTGTTTGTGTATACGGGCGTGGAATCGTGGATGGTGAAATAACACGGTCAAACCAGGTACACGCCGAGTGGTATTTCGGCGGCATGACGGCACAAACAGGTTGAATGATGTTCAGGCAAGTGTCACTGACACGATTTGGATGAGCCATGTAACGTACTAGATGAGGCAGAATGGCGCCGTACTATCCTGCAGTGGACGACATTGACCCGGGCAGTACTGACATGGAGTGGACGATATGGCGCCCGGCCTTACGGAGCGGGGCCGCGGGTGGGCCGGGCGCGATGCGTTCGTCAACAACACCGTGTCGGTAGGGCCTGGCAGATATTGCATACTGCCCGCCACGTCATCCAACGTACTTTGAACCCTCGTCCCTTGAGTGAGATGAAGCCCAATGACGTGGCGAGAATTATCTGCCAGGCCCTGTCATTCAATGTACTTTGAACCCTCGTGACTTGAGTTTTACGTACCCCTATGACGCGGCGACCAATATCCGAAAGGCCTGTCATCCAACGCACTTTGAGCCCTCATCTCTTGAGATTTTTGAAACATTATCCAACGCACCTTGAACCCTCGTCTCTTGAGTTACATGAAAGCCTATGAGGTGATGAGCAGTATCCGCCCGGCCCTATGCGTAGGCCAACCTCGCCAAGGTGGGCGTGGACTGCGAGGTGGATTTCAACGGCCCGGGCGGGGGCAGCTGGATGGACTGCGGGTAGGGCGTGGAAGTGACCCCCATCATGACCATCGCGCAGACACGTCGTCCACTGCATATCGTTGTGCCGGTGCTCGCCACGCCATCTACAACATCGTTTGCCAGTGCTCGCCGCATAATCTACTGCGGAATGTACCGGTGCTCGCCACGTCATCCTCCACCGGATAATGTATGAGTTATCGCCATGTAATCGACCGCATAGCGTACAGGTGCTCACCTGCGTCGTCCACCACATAGTGCACCGGTGCGCACCACATCATCCACCGCACAGTGTTCCAGTGCTCGCCGCGTCACCCACCACACCTCACCGTGTTTGACAGCGGGCACTTTATTCCTTTTGTCCCAGGAACCAATTGAGCAAACCCACTGAAAACCTCAACGATACAATACTCAAGTGCAGCGGGGCCCTGCTGACAGCCGCACGGTGGTGACCACCATGGTGCTGCTTGACTACACGGTCAACTTTGACGAGGCGGCGGCGGTGGTGCGGGAGATCATCAACCGCGGCGGCACGCCCGCGGCGCGCGTCGTCGTGGAGTGGTGAGGCCATGCATCATCCACATCAGGTCCCGTGTACTTCATCATCACCCTCTCGTTTCATCCCCCTGACGCCCTTCCCTCCTGTATGTTACCCCCCTCCCTCCCTGCTCCCTCCCTAACCACCTGCCCCATCCTTCTCTCCCTCCCTTCCTCCCTCCCTTCTTCAATGCCCCTCAACAGCTACTGTGTGGCCTGATATATATGTTCATCTGTTTTCTTCCTCACGTGGGTTGACAAGGAGCTCCACGTGGTACCGTACCTTATCTGAAGGTGCGGCGAGCACCCAGAGAAGCGACACAGCAAGGAGATTGCGGACCTCGCCACGCACATGATGCGGGTGAGCACGACCCTCTGTCTGTGAGATATGAAACTGATGTGAACCTAATTTCCTGTCGACGTTAGACTGACACCCTATCGGCTTAACCCCACAGAGCGCGGAGGAAATGGTTGAAAACTGGCGGAACTCTTCTGCTACAGACGGTTACGCCATTCGGAACATGGGTAAGTCCTGCTTGTCGAGTGAAATTCGAAATCTCTTTGGACTGAATGGTATTGTGTTTATCTAACAGGGGGCACGCCCATACTGACTGGTCGTGGATGATTGATAATGCCGGGCCTTTAGTGTAGGCTTCCTGATGTTCCCTAACCATCTGGACGGCGGGACAACCAGCAGGTGACTCTGTTGATCCCGCACCCGATCGACCCAACCTAGCTTCGGATAGCGCGAGGCCTCGAGCTCGCCGCCACCATTCCAAGCGGAACCTTTCAATCAACTTACTGATGTTTCGACTGTAATTCGCTAATGTAGATCCACCGAGTGTATAGCTCTACATAGAAGGCTGTGTAACCTTATACGTAGACCACTCGGTTGTGTCCGCTTGAAACGGCGGATGAGGACGGTTCATGCTCACCGTGTGAGCGCCTGGGGGCACAATGAACGTTTGTAAAAACACAATTGTAGTATCAAGCCGTTTGCGCTATCCGCCAAGTGCCACTGTTGTGAATATGACATAGGACCCCACATGAAACCAATCCGCAACGAAACGAATCGACCGAACTTACGAGCGCACATACGTGTCCCACGCTCGAACTGTAAACAAAGTCACAGTGTAGCTCATCGCTCACGCTATCCCAAATTGAATCAATAAGACCTCCATGAGATCTAGGTCTGAGATCAGATGATCGACAATAATAAGATGCGCTGCTCTTCAGCTCTAACTAGCACCGGGTATCCTCTGCCTCCCCCGCCCCATCCCCCTCCCTCTCCCCCTCTCCCTTCAACGCACATTCCTTGTCCCAGGCCGGATGGTCGCCATACCCAACGCCCGCCAGCATCAATCCCTGCGGCTAGTGCCTGGCAGACATTGCTCGCCACGTCATTGGGTGCTCGGCAAGTAGAAGTGCACCGGTACACCACGCAGTATACTCTGCGAAAGTCGAGGGAGCACAGCGAGAATTGCAAAGACGCAATACGGAGATACTACTGTGCATAGAGCTACTACCATCCAGGTCTCTCAAGAAACGAGGGCTCAAGGTAAGCCGCATGACGTGGCGAGCAACATCTGCCAGGCCTATGCTTGTCAAACTAAGTTAGTGCTGGCGATGGGGGGCGTTACACTAAGCTAGTATAAGCTAGTTTAAGGGCTAGTGGTTAGTGGATTAGTGGGTTAGTATTGGCGACTACAGTGGGTGAGTAGGTGAGGGGGGTTCAAACTAAGCTTTTTCAAGCTAGTTTAGGGGCTAGTGCTTAGTAGGCTAGTTTACGGGCAACAAGTATAGCCAGGCCCAACCTGCGGCGGCGCGGGGGTGGCGGTGGAGATGCGCTCTCCCGCCGCGCTGAGCGCCAATAACACATCTGGCGCCGCGCCCGCCACCGCCTCCTGCAACTGCGTCGCTACCAACAAACTAGGACTATACTACCCCTCCCCATTCCCTCTCCCTCCTCCTACCTCTCATCCCCCCTCCTACCTCTCCTCCCGCCCCTCCCTATCCTACCTCTCCTCCGTCTCCTCCACCTCCCCTTCCCCCTCCCCCGGTTCCTTCAACGCATACTCCCTGTCCCACACTGGATGGTCACCGTACCCCA
>Ga0307488_10003758_pt1 | contig 12653 bp, 10 predicted proteins | sample SB02metaG_FD_202248 | JGI IMG/M metagenome (GOLD analysis project Ga0307488, IMG submission 202248) | Sea-ice brine microbial communities from Beaufort Sea near Barrow, Alaska, United States - SB 0.2 | ecosystem: Environmental > Aquatic > Marine > Coastal | place: USA: Alaska | collected...
TGGAACGGTTACAACCCCTGTGAAAGTTGGTGTTGCCGACGGTGCCTTGGACAACACAGCGAACGTGACATACGCAGTGGAAGCTGCAGACGTAGTCGCATCGCTCGCCACGAGAGTTGGAACAATAACGTTTCCTGTGAATGTAGGTGATGCTAATGATGCCTTGGCAACCAATTCAGTCTGGACATACGCAGTGGAAGCTGCCTTCGCACTAACATCGCCTGCGGTGGCAGTTGGAACAATAACATTTCCTGTGAATGTAGGTGATGCTAATGATGCCTTGGCAACCAATTCGGTCTGGACATACGCAGTGGAAGCTGCCTTCGCACTAACATCGCCTGCGGTGGCGGTCGGAACAGTTACAATCCCAGAGAAAGTGGGTGATGCCAATGGTGCTTTTAAAACCAACGCAGCTTGGATGAATGCGGTTGATGCGGCCGTTGTGGTGTTGTCACCAACCGCTGGTGTCGGAACAATAACGTTTCCCATGAATGTAGCAACTCCAGTGAAAGTAGGAGTTGCTGACGGTGCCTTGGTAGAAACCGCGGCGGTCACTGCAGCTTGGACGAATGCGGTTGACGCTGCCGCTGTAGTGTTATTGCCAACTGCTGGTGTTGGAATAGTTACAACCCCGGTAAAAGTTGGTGTTGCTGATGGTGCCTTTAAAACCAACGCGGCCGTGACAAATGCGGTTGACGCTGCCGCTGTGGTGTTGTCACCAGCAGCAGGTGTTGGAATAGTTACAACCCCTGTGAAAGTTGGTGTTGCCGACGGTGCCTTGGTCGACACCGCCGCAGTCACCGCCGCTTGGACGAATGCGGTTGTCGCTGCCGCCGTGGTATTATTACCAACTGCTGGTGTTGGAACAGTTACAACCCCTGTGAAAGTTGGTGTTGCCGACGGTGCCTTGGTGGATACCGCGAATGTGACATACGCCGTAGAAGCAGCAGACGTAGTCGCATTACTTGCTGCGAGAGTTGGAACAATCACGTTTCCTGTGAATGTAGGTGATGCCAATGACGCCTTGGCAATCAATGCTGTCTGAACGTACGCGGTTGATGCAGCAGTCGTAGTCGCATCACCAGCGGTTGCTGTTGGGACAATAACGTTTCCCGTGAATGTAGGTGATGCCAATGACGCCTTAGCAACCAATTCTGTCTGTACATACGCAGTGGAAGCGGCCTTCGCACTAACATCGCCTGCTGTTGCGGTAGGAACAGTTACAATCCCAGAGAAAGTTGGTGATGCCAATGGTGCTTTCAAAACCAAAGCCGCTTGGACGAATGCTGTTGATGCTGCCGTTGTGGTGTTGTCGCCAACCGCTGGTGTTGGAACAATAACGTTTCCCATGAATGTAGCAACTCCAGTGAAAGTAGGTGTTGCTGATGGTGCTTTGGTGGAAACCGCTGCAGTCACTGCAGCTTGGACGAATGCTGTTGTTGCTGCAGCAGTAGTGTTGTTACCAACCGCTGGTGTTGGAATAGTTACAACCCCTGTAAAAGTTGGAGTTGCTGATGGTGCCTTTAAAACCAACGCAGCCGTGACGAATGCAGTTGATGCAGCTGCTGTGGTGTTGTCACCAACTGCTGGTGTTGGAATAGTTACAACCCCCGTGAAAGTAGGGGTTGCGGACGGCGCCTTGGTCGACACCGCAGCGGTCACTGTTGATTGGACAAATGCAGTTGATGCAGCAGCTGTAGTGTTATTACCAACCGCAGGTGTCGGAATAGTTACAACCCCTGTGAAAGTTGGTGTTGCTGATGGCGCCTTGGTGGATACTGCGAACGTGACATACGCCGTAGAAGCGGCCGACGTAGTCGCATCACTCGCCACAAGAGTTGGAACAATCACGTTTCCCGTGAATGTAGGTGATGCTAATGATGCCTTGGCAATCAATGCTGTCTGAACGTACGCGGTGGAAGCGGCTTTCGTAGTAGCATCGCCTGCGGTGGCAGTAGGGACAAGAACGTTTCCCGAGAATGTAGGCGAAGCCAATGACGCCTTGGCAACCAACTCGGTCTGGACATACGCAGTGGAAGCAGCAGAAGTAGTAGCATTGCCTGCTACAAGAGTTGGAACAATAACGTTTCCTGTGAATGTAGGCGACGCCAATGATGCTTTTGCTGTCAATTCTGTCTGTACGTACGCGGTTGAAGCTGCCTTTGCGCTCACGTCGCCTGCAGTAACAGTTGGGACAGTTACAATCCCAGAGAAAGTAGGTGAGGCAAGTGTTGCTTTAAAAACCAACGCAGCTTGGACAAATGCGGTTGTCGCTGCCGTTGTGGTGTCGTTTCCAACTGCTGGTGTTGGTACAATAACGTTTCCTTCGAATGTAGCCCCCCCGGTGAATGTAGGTGACACGGTCGGTGCCTTTAAAACCAAAGCGGCTTGGACGAATGCTGTTGTCGCAGCAGCCGTAGTGTTATTACCAACCGCTGGCGTCGGAACAGTTACAACCCCCGTGAAAGTTGGTGTTGCTAACGGTGCCTTTAAAACCAAAGCAGCTTGGACGAATGCGGTTGATGCTGCCGCTGTGGTATTGTCTCCAACCGCAGGTGTTGGAATAGTTACAACCCCTGTGAAAGTTGGAGTTGCTGACGGTGCCTTAGTTATCACCGCGGCAGTGACTGCCGCTTGGACGAATGCTGTTGTTGCTGCTGCTGTGGTATTGTTACCAACCGCGGGTGTTGGTACAGTTACAACCCCCGTGAAAGTTGGTGTTGCTGACGGTGCTTTTGTGGACACCGCCGTTGTCACCGCGGTCATGACAAACGCAGTGGAAGCAGCCTTCGTAGTCGCATCACCTGCCGTGAGAGTTGGAACTATAACAGCACCCGTGAAAGTAGGGGAGATTGTTGATGCCTTGGCGACCAATTCCGTCTGGACATACGCTGTGGAAGCAGCCTTCGCGCTCGTATCACCTGCTGTAGCAGTTGGAATAGTTACTACCCCCGCAAATGTCGGAGATAAAGCTGGGGCTTTGAATACCAATGCAGCTTGGACGAATGCGGTTGACGCCGCCGCTGTGGTGTCGTTTCCAACTGCTGGTGTTGGAACAGTTACAACCCCCGTGAAAGTTGGAGTTGCTGATGGTGCCTTGGTGGACACCACTGCCGTGACAAATGCGGTGGAAGCAGCTGCTGTAGTCGCATCGCCGGCGATAGCAGTTGGAATAGTTATAACCCCAGTGAATGTAGGGGATACAGTCGGTGCTTTTGAAACCAGCGCAGCTTGGACGAATGCGGTTGACGCAGCCGCTGTGGTGTTGTCACCAGCAACCGGCGTAGGGACAGTTACAACCCCCGTGAATGTCGGTGATAAAGTAGGTGCCTTGGATGAACCCGCAGCGGATACCGCTGTCAGGACAAACGCCGTAGATGCGGCCTTCGTAGTCGCATCGCCGACGGCAGCAGTTGGAATAGTTACAACCCCGGCGAACGTCGGAGATAGAGCGGGGGCTTTGAAAACCAATGCAGCTTGGACGAATGCGGTAGATGCAGCAGTTGTGGTGTCATTGCCAACCGCGGGTGTTGGGACAATAACGTTTCCAGTGAATGTTGGTGACGCCAATGGCGCTTTTAAAACCAACGTTGATTGGACAAATGCGGTGGAAGCAGCAGATGTTGTATTCGTGGTTATACCTAGAGTCGGAACTATTACAGTGCCGGTGAAAGTCGGAGATATTGTCGATGCCTTGGCCACCAATTCAGTCTGGACATATGCGGTTGAGGCAGCCTTCGCACTCACATCGCCTGCGGTGACCGTTGGAACAGTTACAATCCCAGTGAATGTAGGCGATGCCAATGGTGCTTTGAAAACCAAGGCAGCTTGGATGAATGCGGTTGACGCTGCGGTTGTGGTGTTGTTTCCAACTGCAGGTGTTGGAACAGTTACAACCCCCGTGAAAGTGGGAGTTACTAACGGCGCCTTGGTTGATACCACTGCCGTGACAAATGCAGTGGAAGCAGCTGCAGTAGTCGCATCGCCAGCAACCGCAGTTGGAATAGTTACAACCCCTGTGAAGGTTGGCGATACAGTCGGTGCTTTTAAAATCACCGCTGCTTGGACGAATGCGGTTGACGCAGCAACCGTGGTGTCATTACCAAACGCGGGCGTTGGAATAGTTACGACCCCCGTGAATGTTGGAGTTGCTGATGGTGCCTTGGTGGACACAGCGGTGGACACCGCTGCCGTGACGAATGCGGTTGACGCTGCTGCAGTGGTGTTGTCGCCAACCACTGGCGTCGGAATAGTTACGACCCCCGTGAAAGTTGGAGTTGCTATCGGTGCCTTGGTGGACACCGCGACGGTAACCGATGTCTGGACAAACGCAGTTGAAGCCGCCTTCGTTGTCGCATCGCCTGCCGCGATAGTTGGAACTATAACAGCCCCTGTGAAAGTTGGTGATGCCAATGACGCCTTGGCTGATAATTCGGTCTGGACGTACGCGGTGGAAGCGGCCTTTGTAGTTGCGTCGCCAGCGGTTGCTGTTGGAACACTTACGTTTCCTGCGAATGTTGGGGATAAATTCGATGCTTTTAAAACCAAAGCGGCTTGGACGAATGCGGTTGTAGCTGCGGTTGTTGAGTCATTGCCAACTGCGGGCGTTGGAACAATAACGTTTCCTGTGAATGTTGGTGATGCCAATGCCGCTTTTAAAACCAATGTTGATTGGACGAATGCGGTGGAAGCCGCAGATGTAGTATTCGTGGTTATGCCTAAAGTTGGAACTATTACAGTCCCAGTGAAAGTTGGTGATATTGTCGATGCTTTTGCAGTCAATTCCGTTTGAACGTACGCAGTTGAAGCGGCCTTCGAAGTAGCATCACCAACTGCTGTCGTCGGAACAGTTACAATCCCAGTGAATGTAGGTGATGCCAATGGCGCTTTGAATACCAATGCGGCTTGGACGAATGCGGTTGACGCAGCGGTTGTTGTGTCATTGCCAACCGCCGGTGTTGGAACAGTTACAACCCCGGTGAAAGTTGGAGTTGCTGATGGTGCTTTGGTGGATACCACCGCCGTAACGAATGCTGTTGACGCAGCTGCCGTAGTCGCATCGCCAGCAACCGCAGTTGGAATAGTTACAACTCCGGTGAATGTAGGGGATAAAGTCGGTGCTTTGAAAACCAAAGCAGATTGAACGAATGCGGTTGACGCTGCAGCTGTGGTGTTGTCACCAACCACTGGTGTTGGAACTGTTACAACCCCTGTGAAAGTTGGAGTTGCTGACGGTGCCTTGGTTGACACAGCGGTGGACACCGCAACTTGGACGAATGCGGTTGACGCTGCTACTGTGGTGTTGTCACCAAATAACGGCGTTGGAATAGTTACTATCCCCGTGAATGTAGGCGATGCTAATGGTGCCTTGGTTGACACCGCTGTCGTCACCGCGGTTGCGACATACGTAGTGGAAGCGGCCTTCGCACTCACATCACCCGCTGCGGCAGTTGGGACACTTACAACCCCAGCGAATGTCGGTGATAAATTCGGTGCCTTGAATACCAACGCGGCTTGGACGAATGCCGTTGACGCGGCAGTTGTTGAGTCATTGCCAACCGCAGGTGTAGGGACAATAACGTTTCCTGTGAATGTAGGGGCTGTAGATGGTGCCTTGGTGGATACCGCAGTCGATACATATGCGGTGGAAGCTGCTGCCGTAGTTGCATCGCCGGCAGTAACAGTTGGAACAGTTACAACCCCAGTGAAAGTAGGCGATAGAGTCGCCGCCTTGGCAACCAATTCAGTCTGGACATACGCAGTGGAAGCAGCCTTTGTAGTCGCATCGCCAGCAGTAACAGTTGGAACAATTACGTTTCCTGTGAAAGTCGGCGATGCAGTAGCAGCCTTGAATACCAACGCGGCTTGGACGAATGCTGTTGATGCAGCAGTTGTGGTGTTGTTACCAACTGCTGGTGTAGGAACAATAACGTTACCTGTGAATGTAGGGGATGCTAATGGTGCCAATCCATCCAATTGTGCCGCCATATTATCAATCTTTTGTAACGTTACTATCTGACTTTCTGCCGAATTAACCAGTTCATCTATTTTCACGTCAATTAGATTATCAATGTATGGTTTGTTCATGCTTGGTAACGCATATACCAATTTATTATTTAAAACACTTTTTTTCAAAACACTACTGGTTTTTGCAGCATTACTTGAAATCGCATACAAATGCTGTCCTGTAGATGAAATAGCAACACTGGTCCAATGTGAACTCGGGCTTGAACTAAGAAACCACGACTCGCCATAATCATTCGATATGTACGCTTGCTTGTTGTCTAATCCAAAAACTTGATGCTCACCCGTTCCCGACGCTGTTACCGAATTTGGTATAGAACCAGAAAGGTCTTGTGAAACACTTAATGTGACAAAAGAACCAGAAACGTCTATCGGATTACCAGAAGGGTCTATCAGATTACCAGAACCGTCTAGCGGATTACCAGAACCGTCTAATAGATTGCCAGAAAGGTCTGTCGGATTACCTGAGAGATCTAGTATATAACCAGAAAGGTCAAACACATAAACTGAAATATCAATTGGCGAAAGACCGAGTGATACATTCCACGATGCGTCAATTGAATCTGTATGATATACATTTGTTCGTCCAACAATTGTTTGGTATATTCCATCAGAAGACATTGTAATATCAATTGCATTCGTCTCTTTGTCGTCATTTGATATTGTCCAGTTTTCACCATAATCGATTGAATGAAATATGTGTAAATTACTGACTGCCGTTGATATTGTTCCTAGAGAAGATGTATAAACTGACTTCCAAACATCGGTTGTAGAATTTGATTGTGTCCAGTTTAAACCATAATTGGAAGAATAATATATCTTACCATTTTTAATACATGCAATTTGATATTGTCCCGTCGACGACATAGTAACTTTAGACCAACTACTCATCGGCGCATCGCCTGCATACCATGTTATACCACAGTCAATCGACCGCATTATATAACCATTGTTAATGCACGCTGTGCGGTGAACTCCATCGGCAGATGAAACTACATTAACCCAATTGGCGTTTGGTGCATTGTCTGCTTGAATCCAACTTTCACAATAATCGGTTGAGTTGAAAATCGCTCCTCCCGAAACAGTTATAGATGAGTATTGACCCGACGATGACGTGGCTATAGAGTTATAATTACGCACATTAAGCGACACGTCCGTCCAGGTGTTTCCAAATGTTTGAAAATCTGGAGGCATAGAACTAATTGTTCCGTTTACTATAAAGGAATTTGCGCCGTGGACGCTGGTGCCTCCAAAATCCCACTCGTTATTTTTTACTATTGTATTTTTCCCTAAATATAATTTGGACATAATACTAGCAATTTTTATATATATTTACCATGATTTTTTACTATAATTTATCCAATATGTGTTACCCATCGTCCTTCATTTGTAGAATAATTCACGATGTAAATAAGGTATATAATACGGTTTGCATCTATTTTTAGATTAAAAGCCCCATCCGGTGAGTATAAATGATTATAAATTTTATTTATTCCGTCTTGTGAATCCAGTTGAATCGTATAATTCGAAACATTAACCAATAATATCGCTTTTGAATCTGTGGGGTTTGAAGGTAAAACCAATTCACTGAGTGTTTCTACAATTAAATATGAATCATTTTCTTTTATTTGATACGAGTATTGATTAATTCTCAATGGTAAACTTGTAACATGGAAAAAATGGCTCATAAATCTTAAAATAGTATGAGAATATATACAAATGTCTTCCAGTGATTATACAAAATTAAGAAAATTTAGACAATTAAATGGATTTAATCCCGACAATACAGCAGGTGTTAATACGGTAAATAATATGATTGAAAGTGTGACAAATAGTACATATTCGCGTAGTCTTTTTGGTATACCACTATACGGCCCCTGTACGTATACGTTGAACGGAACTTGTAATGGCACCACAACTGGAGAAACTGGTAATATTAATTATAATGGTATTCAGGGGGCACCCGTGAGTAGTGTGTGTGTCCAAGGTGAAAATATACCGTATTATCCTGCTGGAACAAATACAATGGGTCGCACTGGTCCCGCAGGTCCTATCGGACCTACTGGATTGGGTGGACCAGGTCCAGAAGGTCCTCCTGGATTATCGCTTGAATATAATCTATTTCTACAACCCAACGGTACGTCAATTCCAGACCCATCTGGAATTATGGTTGAAGACCCCAGTATGAACCTATCACAAAATGTGTTATCATACACGTTTGGTTCCAATGAAACGATACCTGTTGAAATGGTTTCATTTACCACTCAATTCTCCACACTATCCACTACGTCTATTGCACAGGGTTTATGGGATTTACATCTATATGCAGGTGTAAGTCAAACGTCAAGTGATGTCGTTTTTTATATGAAGATATACGAATTGGACCAATCTGACAATGAAGTTCTAATAATTGATGGCGAAACTTCGGCTTCTTTAATAACTGGTTTTGTCCCCAATAATCGCTATGTGAATTCTGTGTATTTTCCTTTCTATTCATTTCCTGATTATGAAAGTAATATTCGCGTTCGTGTATATGCAAAGCAGTATGCAAATAATAGCACCGCATCACAAACCGTTAGTTTTTATTTTAATGGTTCTACACTTTCTTATTTAAGAACAACTTTGGCTAACCAAATTTTACCGAAAGGTCCAACTGGACCGACTGGTTACACTGGTCAACAAGGAGTTGATGGTTCGCATGGCATTGATGGTTCTGCGACAAATACTGGTGCTACTGGTCCGATTGGCCCGATTGGTCCGATTGGTTTAATCGGTAACGATGGACCACAGGGCATTGACGGACCTATTGGACCATCTGACCCTGGTATTGCTGGTAGTATATTATTCTATTCCGATTTTACAAAATCTGATGCGATAAATGATTGGGGCGATTTAAAAATATATACAACTCACAATTACCTGCAAAATTTAAATAATAGTATTGTAGTTGATCCGTCAGATGTTAGTGTAATATGGATTGGTAACAATTGGTTACCTGGTGATGAAACGCCAATTAATGACGAATCTGTCGGTTCGTATGTTACAAAATTGGTTGTTCCTGTTAATGTGCCCAGTTTTTTGACGATTGAAGTGAGTACTGTTTCGAGTGATAACACAAATGGAACATCAATTATGATAGTCTCTCGTAGTGGAAGTGTTGTTTATAAAAGACGCGTTACTTCGTCTTACACAAATATGACTTCATACACAATGAAACACTTTTGGAATCAGTTTCAATTTGGTGATATTATTACTTTCAGAACATATGAAGGTAATACTATAGTCGGTAATAATACACCAATTATTGAAGATTATGCCGAGACTAATTTTTTATCAGCACCTTTATCTAATGGATTGAAAATATATGCTTTGACTAATTTATAGTTTATTTCTTATATAGTCGCGTCTTTGTTTTACACTTTTTGTCGTTTGTATTTTTACACTTTTTGTCGTTTGTATTTTTACACTTTTTGTCGCCTTCTTAATAGCCTTAATGTTTTTTAATGTTATGTTTTTTTTTAATGTTGTGTTTTTAAAAATATGTGAAAGAATACTACTAAGGAATCCTTTATTTTCCTCAGCCATTTCTGAATTTGATGCTGATGCTGATGCTGATGCTATTTCTGAATTTGATGCTGATGCTGATGCTGATGCTGATGCTGATGCCATTTCCGAATTTGATGATATAACTTCATCACTTCCGAAAATTAGTGCTTCTATTTTATCAACATATTCTGTTCTAGCTTTCGGGTCCCTTGGTGACTTTTCTAAATCATCGTCCACTGTTATGTTACAAGATAGATCAATTATATCAAGGTCTTTCAAATCTATTCCTAGGTTCGCGCAAATAGTTTTCACTCGCTCCAATACAGTTTTTAATGTTATAACAATAGATTCTCTATTTAACTTTGCCGATATATAAGGTTCATCTTTATTAACTTTGTCCCAATTGTATAATACATCAATCGGGTCGTGACCTGGAATATATAATATCATTCTATCGACATTGAATTTGCCGAGTTTTTTATAATAATTTCCATTTTTGTTTTTGTGGAACTCATTCTTCTCTATTGCGAACGTTTTTATAGGCACAATATCCCCAATTTTCTTACTAGTGATTCGGTATGGTTTATCAGTCTGGTCGAGAAAATCTGTTGCTTCCGAATAATATTTTTCTGATTTCTGTATGGTTCTTAAAGTAGGTGCAAAATTGCGACGATTGTCCTTACACGCCAAATCACCACAACACCCATATAAGTCATATGATATTAAGTCTTTTTTAAATTTTTCTATTTTTTTAAAACCTTGTTTGCTTTTTTTCTTGTACTCGTTGTTAATCATATTTGGTACTTTATGTTGTGCATCTAAATAATGAACTACACCAATTCCGCTCGCATACATGAATCTTGTATTATATGGCAATTTAAATGTAGGCGGACCTTTATTTTGATAATTTTTGGGTACATTATATTCACCATGAGTTGTAATTAATAACTTTGGTATATCATCGTGTGATGATGATATTAGTGGTGACGATGACATAATATATATATATATATATTATAATGGCATACACTGTTCGTAAGATGCCAAACCGCAATTGTTACAAAGTATTCAATACTAATACAAAGAAGATTTTTGCGAAATGCACATCAATGGTAAAAGCACAAAAACAATTAAGGTTATTACGCGCTCTTCAAAATAACCCAAAATTTAGAAGCAAATTCAAAGGCGCAACAAAGAAAAATAACGGCGGTAAAACTCGTAAACAATATAAATAATTATATTATATAATAAACTATGAAATGCTGTTATCTTAGTTGTTCTATATCTGCTATATTTTTAATTGCAATGGTTTATATGACGTTTTTGACCACAAAAAGTGAAACAATACAAAAATATCGCAATAGTTTACCGATTGACTTATTGGATACTTATGATGAGATTGTTATGGAACGCACCAAAATATATTACACTGGATTTGGGATAGGTTTGTGCTTAGCGGTTGGTATCATATTATATAATAATTATATTTTGAAAGAACGATTGTGTCCTAGAAATCTCGTATGTATTATTATAGCATCAGCATTCCTTGTGAATTATTTTTATTATATTTTAACACCGAAAACAAAGTGGATGCTTGACGAAATTACTAACCCAGAAGACGTTAAGGCATGGTTAGAAATGTATAAGGGTATGAATAAATATTATCATGGAGGATTCGCGCTTGGCTTAGTTGCAGTTGGTACTTTTGGGTATGCTTTCAGATAAAAGTTATTGTTTATATGTGTTATATTATTTTTCGTAAAACATTTAAATATTAGCTCATATGTATTTATTAGACTACATATGAACAAACCCTCTGGGGAACAACAATATGTTATAGATAGATTAAAAGAGGGTTATAATGTAATTTGCAGTGCTGTTGCGGGTTCTGGTAAATCTAGCACCATTTTGTCCGCCGCGAAACAATTTCCTGACAAAAAAATAATACAACTCACTTATAACTCTGAACTACGTGCTGAAAACATGGAGAAAGTTAAGGCGATGGGATTAACAAATATTGAGGTCCATACATTTCATAGTTTGGGATTTCATTATTATTCAAAAGAGTGTAATACTGATACTGGTATTCGTAAGGTTCTCCAGAATGATATGAAATCTGTCCGTAAGATTTTACCGTTTGATATGTGTATGTTAGATGAATATCAAGATAATACCCCACTGTATTATCGATTGATAAAAAAGTTTTTAGGAGACGCAGGTAACCCCATTCAACTGTTGATACTTGGTGATGTTAGACAGTCATTGTATGAATTCAAAGGTTCAGATTCTCGTTTTCTCTCTATGGGTGATAAGGTTTGGGGTGAATTTCCCTTTCTAAAAGATAGACGCTTTATACATTGTACACTAAAAATGTCATATCGTATTACAAATCAGATTTCTTCTTTTGTAAATAAGACTATGTTGGACGAAGAACTAATGTTATCTTGTAAATCGGGAGAACCTATTGTATATTATAGAGGAACTCCTCATAATACTGGTAAATACATTGTCAACAACATTAAACAACTATTGGATGCAGGTGTGAAGCCCAATGATATTTTTATTTTGACTGCATCTGTAAAAAGTTATATTGTAAAAAATATTGAAAATACACTCGTAACCAATGATATACCTTGTTATGTCCCAACATTCGATATTGGTAAATTGGATAAGAGAATAATCAATGGTAAAGTCGTGTTCTCTACATTTCATTCGTCGAAGGGACGTCAGAGACCCTATGTATTTGTCCTTGGTTTCGATAATGATTATTATAAGCGGTTTGCGCGTGACGAAATTGACACGTCGCTTTGTCCCAATGTATTTTATGTCGCGACTACGCGTGCTTCTTGTAAGTTATTTGTAATTGAATTCGAAAATAATCGTTATTCGAAACCATTGGAATTCTTAAAGATGAATCATCACGAGATGGGACGGACCAATTTCATTGATTTTAAGGGCACCCCAAGAAAGTATTTTGAAATAGAACCAGAAGAGAAAGACGAGAACCTTATAAAAACCAAGCGTATTCGTGGTAGCGAACTGGTTAATTTTATTCCAGAATCTGTCATTGAGGAAATATCACC
>Ga0307488_10003759_pt1 | contig 12652 bp, 10 predicted proteins | sample SB02metaG_FD_202248 | JGI IMG/M metagenome (GOLD analysis project Ga0307488, IMG submission 202248) | Sea-ice brine microbial communities from Beaufort Sea near Barrow, Alaska, United States - SB 0.2 | ecosystem: Environmental > Aquatic > Marine > Coastal | place: USA: Alaska | collected...
CCAATCAGGTATCGACACGCATCTATCGGCTCAATTATTTAAATATAGAACGGACTGGCAATTCCAAGACCACCGTCGGCGGCGACGACAGCAACACTGTCAGCACGTCTTTTTCCGCCAATCTGTTTGGAACCGAAGGGAATTTCTGGGGCGGTATTAAACGCTCGCTGCTGGGCTTTATCACTTCCAATCAGGGTAACGGCGATGCCGTGGTGATCAACCCGCAGACGGGATTACTGGTGGTCAGTGCGTCCAGCACCGAGCACGCTGCCATTTCCCGGTTTCTAGCCGATGCTGCTCTCATACTGCAAAAACAGGTCATAATTGAAGCCAAAATAGTCGAGGTTACACTCGACCAGGAGTATCGCTCAGGCATCAATTGGTCGCTCTTCAACGATCGGGTCGGCGGAGCCAACGACTCAATCGGTACCGGCTTGGCCGGCGACAATCTGACCGGTATCGGTAGTGCCGGCGGAATATTCAATCTCAGCCTGACGCTCGATAATTTTAGCGCCATGCTGCAACTGCTCGACCATCAGGGCGATGTCCAGGTGTTGTCCAGTCCACGGGTCTCAACGGTCAATAACCAGAAGGCGGTGATTAAGGTGGGTACCGATGAGTTTTTTGCCACCGTCACCAATGTTGCTTCCGGCACCGAAGGCCAGGTCACCCCTGCAGTTGAACTGCAACAGTTTTTCTCCGGTATCGCACTCGATGTCACGCCACAAATTTCCGAGGACAATTCGGTCACCCTGCATGTGCGACCGACCGTCACCGAAGTAGTCGGGCGCACCAAGGTGATCAACCTCGGCAGCGAAACCTACTCCCTGCCCTTGGCCTATTCAAACATTCGCGAATCCGACAGCATCATCCGAGCGACCAATGGCCAAATTATTGTGATTGGTGGGTTGCTCCAGCAGAAACAGAATTTAGGTTCCACCGGACTGCCGTGGCTCGGCAAGATCCCCGGTCTACGTTGGTTGTTTAACCAAGACCGCAAGAGCCAACAAAAAAGCGAATTGGTAATACTACTGAAACCCACCGTGTACGATCAATACACCGGTCTAAATGCCATGGACAACGTTTTGGAACGATTTGAATAGTTATGTATGAAACTTTTTTTGGCTTAACTAAAAAACCTTTTTCGCTGACTCCGGACACCGGTCTGTTTGTCAATTTGCCCGGTCATCAGCGTTGCTTTGCGCTCTTGATTCATGTCTTAGAAAGCGGAGAAGGGTTTCTTAAGGTGGTCGGTGAAGTCGGCACCGGTAAGACCATCCTGTGTCGAAAACTATTACGCTATCTCGATAGCGATCGGGCGGAGCCATACCATTCGGTCTACATCCCCAACCCGATGCTCTCCGCGGTGGGACTGTATCGTGCCGTGGGGCAGGAATTGGGCTTGGTGGTCGAACAGCAGAATGATCACGATGCGCTGTTGAGCCATATCACCGAAAAAATCCTCGCCTTAGCCGAATTAAACAAGAGTGTTGTAATCGTAATAGATGAGGCGCAGTCGTTACCGGCGGCCACCTTGGAGGCCCTGCGCCTGATTACCAACTTGGAAACTGAAGAAAAAAAACTGGTCCAAATCATCCTCTTTGGTCAAACCGAACTGGACAGTCTGTTGAATCAGGATCGTTTCCGCCAGCTGCGCCAGCGCATTACCTTTGCCCATTATTTGCAGCCGCTCTCCGCTTTGGAAACCGGTCAATATATTGCTTATCGACTGGGCCAGTGCGGCTACAACGGGCCAGCGTTGTTTAGCACTAAAGCCATCGATCTGTTATTCCGCGCGGCCCAGGGCACACCCCGGATGATCAACGTTATCGCCCATAAAGCTCTGATGGCGGCCTTTTCAGACCAGAGCAAACAGGTTTTGCCGGTCCATATCGAGCGCGCGGTGGCCGACGGCCAATACGGGCAGGACAGCCAGGATCGAGCGTCGAACCTCAAACTCGCGCCCTGGCTGACCCTGATGGCGACCCTGTTGTTTGGCGCGACCGTTTACTGGAAATTGATGTGAGCCTTATTCATAAGGCGCTGCGCCAGGCCGAACGAGCCTCTAATCAAGGACCAAAGAATGAGTACAACCCGCTGTCGCCACCCCAGCAAGTTCCTCAAGCGGCGACCTCACCCCTAGTGATTATTGGCGGCCTGCTGATTTGGGCGGCCATCGCGGTGGTCGCCTGGCCGGTTGCCGAGCCGGATGCGCTAACCTCAGAGACGGAAACTTTGACCTGGGAGGCATTGATCTCGGAGACATTGATCTCGGAGACATTGTCGCCTGAGTCACTACCCGACATCGAGTCCGAACAGAACCTAAACCGAACTCAGGCCACTGAAACGGGTGCGACTGACGCAGCCCTATCTAAACCGCATCAAAACGAGCTAAGCCAAGTCACATTGGCTACTACAGCCTTACCTGGGTTGGCGGAGAGCAGCGCTAGTCCGGCCTCGGAGGATGCCGCGACTTGGCTGGCCAGCGCGAGCGCACCCAAAGAACCGCTCAGGTCCGACCAGGCAATCACGGCAGCAGGACTGAAGCCTACCTCAGCAAGCATCCCGTCAGTCGTATCGAACCGAATCCAAGCAACACCGCACGCGGTTAAAAACCTGGCTACAACTCAGCTATCTGCGGCGAAGCCCCCCCTACAGATAATCTCTGCGGCTGCCACCGGTCCTAATCGTTCGATCAAACCCGCCAGGTCGGCTGAGGTAAAGCTGGCCGGCCCAATTCCGGATGATCAGTCAATTGACAGCGTTATTGTGCAGAGCAAGAGCCTGTGGCACCAGCAGGTACAACAGGCCATGGCCGAGGGTGCTATCGAACAGGCCGAAGCCATTTTAAAACAATGGCTCGGGGCAGCACCCAGTGATCCGCTACCGCGCATTTGGTTGGCACGCATCTATATCAAAAATGGTTTCTATCTGGCTGCAGAACCCTTGTTAACAAACCTGAGTGGCTCGGACGCCAAGGCATTGCTAGGTCTAATCTATGAACGCAGCGATCGCCCGACGTTGGCCGCAAAGCTATTCGAAGCGCTCTATCAGGTAAATCCAGAGAACGGCCGTTGGCTATTGTTTTGGGCGGTCAACAGTGAAAACAGCGGACAACTGGCGAAATCCCGATCTCTGTACCAAACTTATCTAACACTTTTTGAACTAGAGGATCCGGCCTTGACACAGTTTAGCCAGCAACGGTTGACCACCCTCGGTGGCTATTAATGGCCATGGACAGATCTTAAGATGACTAGTCAAACAGGGCCCTTGGCCGCCAAAGGGGCAAGAATTCGACTCGGTGATCTGCTCGTGGAGGCCGGCGCGATTACCGGCGGGCAACTGGGTTTAGCGTTGCAAGAGCAAAAAATAACCGGCAAAAAAATCGGTCGGGTGCTGCTCGACATGGGCCTAATTCAAGAACTGCAGCTGCTCTCGATCCTGTCTGAACACCTTAAAATTCCCTTTATTGAATTGCGCCAATTTCAGCTCGACAGCAAGCTGATGCTTGAGCTCGATGAGTCCATCGCGCGGCGCTTTCGCTGCTTAATTTTAGCTAAACAGCTGGACGGCCTGCAGCTGGCCATGGCCGACCCGCTCGACCTAATGGCCCTGGACGCGGTGGAAAAGGCCCTCAACAAAACCATTTACCCGGCGATCGTGCGCGAATCGGAACTCTTGGCGACGCTCGACATTGTCTATCGCAACACCAGCGCGATCGAATCATTGGCTGGTGAACTCGACAGTGAGCTGTCCCACTCCGACTTTGACCTAGCCGGTCTGGCCGATGACAGCGACCTGCAGGATGCGCCGGTGGTGCGCCTGCTGCAGTCGGTGTTGGAAGACGCGGTGACCATTAAAGCATCGGATATTCACATCGAACCAGATGAGAACGTGTTTCGAATCCGCATGCGTGTCGATGGCGTTCTGCAAGAGCAGGTGATTAAGGAAAAACGCGTCGCGTCGGCCCTGGTGATGCGTTTGAAAATCATGTCCAATCTGGATATCGCCGAACGTCGCCTGCCGCAAGATGGCCGCTTCAATGTCCGAGTGCGCAATCGTTCGGTCGATATCCGCATCTCGACCATGCCGGTACAGTTTGGCGAATCGGTGGTGATGCGGTTACTCGATCAGTCGTCCGGCATTTTGAGCTTAGAGGCGCTCGGTATGCCAGAGGATATTCGCAAACGCTTTGAAATTATGATTGAACGACCCCATGGCTTGATACTGGTTACCGGCCCGACCGGCAGTGGCAAGACCACCACCCTCTACTCGGCCCTGTCGACCCTGAATACGCCCAGTCGGAAGATCATCACCGCGGAGGATCCGATCGAGTATCGCCTGAGTCGCATCAATCAGGTACAGGTCAACACCAAGATCAATCTGACCTTTGCTCATATCTTGCGCACGGCCCTGCGCCAAGATCCCGATATCGTCTTGATCGGTGAAATGCGCGACCAAGAAACCGTCGCCATTGGCGTTCGGGCGGCGATGACCGGTCACCTGGTGATGAGTACCCTACACACCAATGATGCGGTCTCCAGTGCCATACGCCTGGCCGATATGGGCGTGCAAGCCTATATGGTGGCCACCGCATTGCGCGGAATTTTGGCCCAGCGACTGTTGCGCCGAATCTGCTTGGAGTGCCGGGTACCGCACCAACCCGATTCGCGCCAACAGCTATGGTTACGCAATATGCTCGGCGGCAAATTTGCCAATGGCCAGTTCCATCGCGGCGAGGGTTGCTACCACTGCAATAATACCGGCTATAACGGCCGGATCGCCGTCTATGAATGGTTAGAGTTAGATGACGCGTTGCTGATTGCCCTGCGCGATCAAAATCACAACGCCTTCGTCGACGCAGCGCGGAACAATCCCAACTTTAAGACGATGGAAGAGTTGGCGTTGGAATACGCGCAGGCGGGCATTACCCATCTGGATGAGGTGTTCCGCATCTCGATCGATCTCGATGACTTCGAGGGCGATCGACCCAATATGGGTGTGGCCCATATGGGGGCCGAGCTCGATGGCTGACTTTTATTATCAAGGCCGTGACGGCCAAGGCGCTGCGGTAGAGGGCATCTTGAGCGGTGACTCGCGCAGCGCGGTGCTGGCGCAACTGAAGCGTCAAAGCCTGATCGCTACCCGAGTCGAGCCGGCTACCGGTCAACTTAAGGGCACGGGTCTGAGTCTGAGCGCGCTCTGGGTGAGCCTGTTAACGCTCTTTCAACCGACTACCGTCTCGATCGACGAACTGATCATGTTCAGTCGGCAAATGTATGCCTTGGCACGCTCGGGCATTCCATTGATCCGTGCGATCAGTGGCTTGGCCGATGCGACCCGTTCACCGGTGCTGGCCCGGGTGCTGCGCGATATCACCCGCAGCCTGACCCAGGGCACCACCATGTCGAACGCCTTTCGCGGCCATCCGGAGGTGTTCGGGGAGCTCTTTGTGTCGATGATTCGCATGGGTGAAACCACCGGTCGACTCGACTCGGCCTTTAAACAGTTGATCGATCATCTGGAACTGGAAAAGGACACCCGGAAAAAGATCGTCGCCGCGACCCGTTACCCGATTATCGTCACCGTTTTCATACTGATTGCTCTGTTCATCATTAATATCTTTGTGGTGCCACAGTTTGCCAGTATTTTCAGCAAGCTCGGTGCCGACCTGCCCGGGCCGACGCTGCTGCTCATCGCCAGTTCTAACTTTATGATCGCTTACTGGTGGGCCATCTTGGGCGTGCTCGCCGGCAGTATTATTGCCCTGGTGCGTTGGAAAAAAACCCCATCTGGCCACCTCACGTGGGACAGATGGGTGTTAAAGGTACCGATTCTCGGCGGCATCTTCGAGCGCGTCGCTCTGGGCCGTTTCGCCCGACCCTTTGCGATGATGCTCGAGGCCGGCGTACCCTTACTGCAGGCCTTAGCGGTGACCGCCCGCACCGTTGGCAATGAACATATAGGCAAGGGTATAGACGGCATGCAAAATGGCATCGAGCGGGGCGAGTCGCTCTTGGCGACGGCATCGAGCAGCGGGATGTTCAACCCGCTGATTCTGCAAATGATTGCCGTCGGCGAAGAGACCGGCAATGTGTCCGATCTATTGGTCGACATCGCCGACTTCTATGACCAGGAAGTGGAATACGATTTAAAACGCATGGCCGAATCAATCGAACCCTTGTTATTGATGTTTATGGGCGCTATGGTCCTGATTTTGGCTCTAGGCGTCTTTTTGCCGATGTGGGAACTGGGTTCGGCGGTCAATTAAGCCTTGCCCATAGGCTGCACAGCAGCATCCCGTTCGGTCCCCAACGGCCACTCGACTGGTACGATCCCCCTTTAGGAGTTATAGATGGCAGCAAAAACCGTGTCTTTGGTTCTCGGCAGTGGTGGCGCCCGTGGCATGGCCCACATCGGCGTGATTCGGTGCTTGGAAGATCAGGGTTATCAGATTGAAAACATCGCCGGCGCTAGCATCGGCGCACTGGTCGGTGGCTTCTACGCGGCCGGCCAACTGGACCGGCTGCAAAGCTGGGTCAGCGCCTTGGAGCGCAAGGATGTCCTAGGCCTGCTCGATCTCAGCTTTACCGGCGGAGGCTTTTTTAAGGGCGTCAAGCTGATGGATGCGCTAAGTTCCCTGGTCAAGGATCAGGTCATCGAAGACCTGACCATCAAATTAACCGTTGTTGCGGTCGATTTGGATCGCCAGAAGGAAGTCTGGTTTACCGACGGCAGTCTGTTCGAGGCCATTCGAGGCTCTATTGCGATCCCTTCGGTCTTTAAACCGCACAGCTATCGCGATATGTGGCTGGTCGACGGTGGCGTGCTCAATCCGGTTCCGGTGTCGGCAGCCATGCAGCAGGTCACCGATCTGACCATCGCAGTCAATCTGAATGCCAAACGAACACCATTCAATATGGTTAGCCAGTCGCGTGAGCCGCATATCGCGCTCGATCAGGTATCGCAACGCGGCGTGCAACGGGCCATCGGCCGGTTTATCGATCGTTGGAAAAGCGAGGATACTGTGGAGCCGGAGAGTCGGCGCGCGAACGAATACAGCACCCTGGAACTGCTCAACCGCAGCATCGAAACAATGCAAAACACCATTGCCCAGATGAAACTGGCGGCCAATATTCCCGATATTTTGGTCGAAGTGCCCTACGATTGCGGCGGCCTATTCGATTACCATCTGGCGGACAAAAACATCGAGCGCGGCTACGCCCTATGCTTAGATGCCCTGAAACGCTATGAAGCCCAGGGCGGCGAACCAACGCAGGACATTGTCACGCCACCCATAGCGATCGAAGAAGGCCTCTAATCGTGCCAACCGGCGCGCTAGCGCCCGTCTGCATCCCAGCTGAAGGCCATCGAACCAATGGCCAGAAAGATCGCCGACATCAGCGCTAGAATCGCCAGATGGTCGCTAATGGCCATAAAGCCGGCGCCATCGACCATGATTGCCCGCATCGCTTGGACCAAATGAGTCAGAGGCATCAGCTGGGAAATCTGATGCACCAGATGCGGCGCGCCTTCCAGTGAAAACCAAACCTCAGACAAGCCCATCATCGGCCAGGTAGTCATATTCAATAGACCGCCGGTGAATTCCTCACTGCGCAATCGGGCGGCAACCAGCAACCCTAGACTGACCAACGCCAAAGCCCCCATAAACATGGTCAGCACCAGCAAGGCCAGACTGCCGAGCATCAGGGTCGAGAGCAAAAAGCGCGCGCCCAGCAAAAGTACCAGACCGACAATCACCACCATCACAATGCGCGACATCAGCTGACCGATGATAAATTCCAAAGCCGTCAACGGCGTCGCGTTCAACCGCTTGAGCACCCCATTTTTACGATAGCGAACGATGGCGTAACCAACACCAAAGAGGGCGCTGAACATAATATTCATGCCGATAATGCCGGGCAAAACCCAGTCGACATAACGAATAGCGCTGCCACGAATCACCGTGCGTTGAAAATCCGGATCCTTAACCGCCAAGATCTGCTCGGCCATATAGCCTTTACGACTCTCCTCATTGACCCAGTATTGCGCCCGGTCAATATCAATCAGCAGATCTATTTGATGGCGGGCTAAGGGCGCCAGGCCGCGCTCGAGATCGCCATAGGGAATAAACTGCATGTGTTTGGTGGCCATAAAGACTGGGCGACTGATATAGCCATCCTGTTCCGACAAGACCCCAACCTTATACATGGGTTGCGCTTGGCCAAAAATATAATAGAAACCGAGCAAGAGCAGAAACGGAAATAACAGATTCCAGGTGAAAGTGCTCCGATCGCGAAAGAACTCAGTGTTCCGGGCGCGAAAAACGGCCAGCATACGTTTCATAGTGCCTATCCCCGCAGCGCATGGCCGGTTAGTTTGAGAAACAGATCATCCAGATTAGCACTCTTGACCTGCATGCCATCTAGAGGAATGCCCTGAGCCATCAGCTGTTGCAACGTCTTATCGAGCTGTTCTGTGCGCAATTCGATGTGCTCGTTGCGCTCCACGAAACTCAGATCAACTGCCCTGCCGGCCAGATTGGCCTTGGGCAATTGCACCAGCACCCCCTGAAAATGCTCGGCCAACAGGCTGTTGGGCGAGCCGCGTGCGACAATCTGACCCTGATCGAGAATGGCGATGGTATCGCACAATATTTGCGCCTCATCCATATAGTGAGTCGTCAAGACGATGGTTTTCCCCTGCGCCTTGATGGCACCGATCAGGTCCCAAAAATTGCGTCGGGCTTGAGGGTCCAGACCGGTGGTCGGTTCATCGAGAAACACCAGATCGGGATTGTTGATTAGCGCCAGCGCCAGCAACATCCGTTGGCGCTGGCCGCCCGACAGCTTGCGTGCGTCCTGGCCGATGAACTCACCCAGGGCGCACAGCTCGACCAGTTCCGCGATGGCGGCTGGCTGGTCATAAAAGGATGCAAAGAGCCGCAGGGTTTCGGCCACGGTGAGATAATCCTGCAGGGCCGTGTGCTGGAACTGAATGCCCACTCGACTGTAGAGCGCCTTGCTGGCCGGCTGACCAAAGAGACTGATCTGACCCGAGGTGGGCTTAACGATACCCTCGAGCATCTCGATGGTCGTCGTTTTACCGGCGCCATTGGGACCGAGCAAGCCAAAGCAACTGCCTTCGGCGATGGCAAAGCTGATGCCATCAACGGCCACCAGCGCGCCGTAGGTTTTTGTTAAGGACCGCACCTCAATTACATCGACCATGGTCACGCGTCTCCTATTGATGCGTCTGAAGATCAAAAAACACAGGCTAACCAAGCCCGGCCCAACTTACCAGCCTCTTCTCTGCTCGCGGTCCCACTGTGCAGCCGCTGACTGAACCGGCAACGCCGCCGCGGCAAAAATGTCAGCGTTCAAACGGCGATACAAACGCACTCGATGCCTGGCCCTGTGATACACTAGCCGGCTCTATTTACCTGCGTTTAGACCCCGCTAAACCGACAAAGGGCTGTGATAATCTTGGAAAAAATGTTGCTGGTGTCGCCTGTTTTGGCCCAAACTCTCGGACTGGAAGAGGCTCTTTTGGTGCAGCTGTTGTTCGATATGCAGCAACTGCAAGGCAGTCCCGAAGTCGCGTTGAGTCGGCAACAGCTGCAAACCTTGGTGCCGTTCTGGACCCCCAGTCAATTCAGCCTAGTGCTCAAACGCCTCAGAGCACTCGGACTGGTCCAGGTAAAGGGTGACGGCCCCTGGACCATTGTATGCGATACGGCCCTATTCGATGACGCGGTGAACCTGCGGGTTATGGCCGCTCCGGAGCCCACGCCAGCATCGAGCCGGCCCCCGTTGCGCAGCGAGCCGGTACCAGTCTATGCCATGAGCGAGCCCATTAATGAGACGCGCCAGCGCAATCAGTTCGATGAAGAACTGGCCTATCTGAAAAACGACCCACCGGCAGCACCGGCCGGCCGAGCCCGCAAGAGTCGGCTCGGCCAAGATTGGGAGCCGAGTGACAGCTTTCCAAAACTGCTCGCCTTCCACGATATCCCAATGGAATTTGCCCTTTCCGAATTGGCGAAATTCCGGCAATATTACACAGCCACCGACCGAACCGAAATAAGTTGGGATGTTCGCTTCCTGAACTGGGTTCAACGATCCTGGCACGACTCACTTAATTCCAAGGGTAGACATGACCGACAACAAGCGACAAATGGTGAGTCTGCAGAGCCTGCTCGAGACAAGCGCACCCAAGTCCGAGATGCCCTCCGAAATATCCGCGATACTGACTGGTAAGCGGCCAAGCATTGATCACGACACCAAGGTGTTGATCAATATGATTTTTGCCCGCTTCCATCATATTTACACCCATCGCTTCGAGAGTGCTTACCGGGACGAAACCACGCTGAATCAGGCCAAACGCGAGTGGGCCATGACGCTACTGGGTACCCCGGCCAATCTGATCGAGTTTGCCCTTGAGCGCTGCAAGCGCGAACATGCTTGGCCGCCAACCATCGCCGAATTTTTGAAACTACTGCAACCCTCACCGGAGACCTTGGGCTTACCGATACTGGAAGACGCATACCTAGAAGGGTGCCGTTTCAGTCACGATCCTTCGAGTCATAACTGGAGCCATCTCATTGTGCAGCTGGCCGCGCAACAGGTCGGTTACTTTCGCCTGCGCTCGGAAACGGAACGCACTACGCGGCCAATATTTGCCCGTCAGTATCAGAAGTTGATTGAACGCTTGGTCCGAGGAGAGAGTCTGGAGCTAAAAGAGGTGGTCAGCTTACCGCCACCGGATTTCGATGCCGAAGATCGCCTATTGGCGCAGCTCGATAAATTGGCTGTACCGGCCGAAAAGGCCCAATTGATGGCCTACTACCTAACCAAACCAGCCGGCAGCCAAGTTCGGCAACGCTATCGGGAGCGAGCTCTAAGCCAGTTGAGCGAACTGAATCTAGCTCTGGAATTGCCCGAGTAGCTTAGGGCAAGTCCACTTCTGCTAAGAATCGGGCGCTGGCATAGCCGGTTTCGCCCTCAACCTTGACCGCCATCCATTGCCCACCCGTCTGACCCGGATAGGCCCAAACGCGCGCGCCGGTGGCTAACTTGATCAGCACCGGACTGTCGGCCAATGGCTCACGCCGAACGTTCAGGATCGACGCGGTAACTTCCATCAGGACCCGACTGCCCAGCCACTGGACCGATGGCGCGGTTTCGGTAGGTTGGCTAGCGAGTATTGCGCCCTCTGTTACGACACTAATATCCTCGACAGTGGAAGACACCACCGCCGCCTCAGTAACCGGCGACGCGAGGACAGCCGATTCAACTACCACCATGGTCACAGGCTCGAGCACCCCTGCCTCAGGTTCTTCTACTACCGATGAGGGCATCGATTCTTTGGAGCCTGTTACAGTATTCGCACTGTCAACGGGGATCGCTGGGGCTTCAGTGAGTTCTGGCTCATTGGCTGCGGCGAGCGAACTCGCCGTCTCAATTGAAGTAATCAGGGTATCCGCTGGCTCCGGTTCGAGCGCTCCGTCCGTCAAGCTTGCCGTGTTAGCCGAGATGGTATTCACGGCTGGTGAGCCCGACTCTGGCTGACTTTCGATCAAAAAACCATCGTGCAACATCATGGGAACCTTAAGGCGACCGATCTGCAATGGCCCAAAAACGAGACCACCGAGTAGTAGAGCACCAAAGAGCGTGCCACCGGCAAAACTATAGAGGCTGCTCCGATTTTTTTCACTCTTATGCTCTACCGGCGAGGATGTGCGTCGGTGTGTCGCACTGTGACCATAGAGCCGCCACTCGATGCGATCGAGATACCGAGGATCAATGGGCACCAAGGGCACCCGTATAGGTTCTGAGCCATCTTCGGTGTATTCATTGAAAACAGCGGTCCCAAAGGCCATTAGCTGGCTATCATCAACATCAACTATCCGGCCTAAAATCCTAAAAGCCAATGGCACCTGAGTCGGTAATTCATGATCAATCAGTAGTAACCGCCAGCAGGTCTCAAGTAAAAAAGGCATCTGTTGTTCGGTCAGAGTATCCGCTATCCACTCTAGGGCATCTATATGATTTTCGACGTCTTGCTGTTCTAGAAACTGCGCCCAGCGCGAGGACAAATCGCTATCCGAATAGGGCAGCGCCGAATTAAGAATTCGATCGATATGTTTTTCGCTCGTTGGATAGACATGTGCCAGCCACTGCAATGCCAGATGAACCGCCGCTTGGGTCGGATCCGGATGAGTTAGCCAAAAAGCTGTTGTCGATTCATCGAGTGAGTTGTCGTTTATCATTGTCATTTTTTTTAATGAACTCAATCAGGGTCTGCTTGGTAACCAATTAGTCTGCACTAAAGTGGTACTTCGTAACGTTATTCTAACACCTTAATTGCTCTTTCTGGAAATGTGAACCATTGATCTCGTAAAGAGGGATTCAATTATGAGTGTTTGATAGATCCTTAGGCTTTTTTTTCGCATCTATGAGGATGACATTAACCACTAAAAGGTGCTGCCAAGGACGTTCGCTGATGGCAAAGACCTACCGAAGGCAGGCCTTGCCAAGGGTGCTAGAGCTTGTAGCGCTCTGGCAAGGGCAGGCGCGCCACACCGGAATCAACCGCGGCACGTGCCACTGCGCCGGCTACGCTGACTAGCAGGCGCGGATCCAACGGCTTG